>Ga0070698_100000924_pt1 | contig 32112 bp, 25 predicted proteins | sample KBSK1502metaG_FD_65477 | JGI IMG/M metagenome (GOLD analysis project Ga0070698, IMG submission 65477) | Corn, switchgrass and miscanthus rhizosphere microbial communities from Kellogg Biological Station, Michigan, USA - KBS K1-50-2 metaG | ecosystem: Host-associated > Plants > Roots >... | reverse complement strand
GGAAACCCCTGGATGCCAGTCGTCCCGGAAATTGCCTGACTACACCCAACACCAGTCACAGAGCGCAAGCAACCATAACGCAACCGGAATGGCCTGAATGCTTACGTACTGTCAGCTTGGGAATTTGATGGAACGCGTGCGGTGTGGCGCTGACCTTGGGGGCTCGCTGCCCTGGAGTAGCCCGTGATTGTCCCCTGTTCACCCTGGCTAATTGCACGTTAATTGCACGCCAGCCTCAGGTTCCGGCCGGTGCAACTGGTGGGTGCTAGCCAGCGTCGAAGGCGAGCCGCTCGCCTTCGACGATCATCTCGTCGATGGCCGCCTCATCAAGCCCGAGGTTACGGACTGCCATGCCCGTTATCGCACCTTGGGCGTGGAACATTTCCCCAGCCGAGACGTTCGTAAAGTCGACGTTCTGGCCGCGGAAGGCATCGCGGATGATGGCCTCGCATACATGTTGATCAGGCGGCGTTGTGCTGTGAATCCGGCTGCGCATGCCGGCGACGAACGCGGTGATTTCCTGGATGTCCGGCCCGGCTGGGTACAGTTTGCGGACTGCTATCTCGCACACGGTCCCGACCACGAAGTGCTCATCGTAGTTCCAACCTATTGGCTCGCCGCCGTTCAGTGTCAGGCGGAGCCGGCCCCGCAGCTCCTGCTGATTCAAGAGCCCGGCACGTAGCCACCGACCCACGTAGGTCTGCGGCTTAGGGGCGGCTGCTCGTCTTGGCCATATGCGCACTGGCGGGACCCTGACCTAGGCCGGGCGAGCTTCGCCGAGTACGCCGCATCCTGGATCAAGGAAAGACCGGGTTTGCGGCCCAACACCGTGCAGACATACCAGTACATTCTGGCACGTCATCTTCTGCCGTCTTTCGGCAATCGGACTGTCGCCGACATTAGAGAGGCCCATGTCCGGCGATGGCGCGGTGAGCTACTCGACTCCGGCGCAAGTGCTGCCACAGTCGCCAAGGCTTACCGGCTGTTGAAGGCCATCATGGGCACCGCGGTCGGCGACGGCATCGTGCAGCGGAACCCGTGCCGGGTGAGGGGAGCGGGCCAAGACCGGTCACCGGAGAGGCCGGTTCTGTCCGTCGGCGAGGTCGTCGCCCTGGTCGAGGTGATGCCGGAGCGGTACCGGGCGCTGGTGCTGGCAGCGTTCGGCAGCCTGCGCTGGGGTGAGCTAGCGGCGCTGCGCCGCTGTGACGTCGATGAGGAGCACGGCACCGTCCGGGTTGAGCGCTCGCTAACCGAGCTAGCGGGTGGAGGCCGCATCTTCGGTCCGCCGAAGTCGGCGGCAGGTAAGCGCGTGGTGGTCGTCCCGACAGTGATCCGGCCTGCGCTGGCTCATCATATGGCGGCGTTCACTGCCAGCCCTCCCGGTGCGCTCGTGTTCACCAGCACTACCGGCGCGCCGTTGCGGGATGGCAACTTCCGCCGCCGGGTATGGGGTCCGGCGCTGACCACAGCTGGCCTGTCCGACACGCACTTTCATGATCTGCGCCACACGGGTAACACGCTGACGGCGATAGCAGGGGCCTCGCTGCGTGAGCTGATGGACCGGATGGGTCATAGCAGCCCGCGCGCCGCTTTGATCTACTTGCATGGTAGCGATGCCCGCCAGCGGGCTATCGCCGATGGCCTCAGCAGGCTCGTAGAGGGTGAGCTACAAGGCCGGATTCAGGGGCGTCCGAAGTGGGGCGCGGCAGCGAGATCGGGCACGCGGCGGGCACGTGAGCAAAGGCGAGCATCGTGACAGTGCGAGCTGAGCCGGGACGCATGGGGGCTGACCTGGGATTTGACCTGGTGGGGGTACCAGGACTTGAACCTGGGACCTCTTCCTTATCAGGGAAGCGCTCTAACCGTCTGAGCTATACCCCCGGGGGAGCGTCGCGCGGGGCCTTGGCTCGCCGCAGCGACTGGGTTACTCTACCGCATCCCGGCCGTGGCTCGCACCGCGCTGAGCAGCCTAGCGTGGCCGACGAACGTGGTCGGTGAGCCATCGACCACACTCTTTGGTGGACGATGTGGCATCGACCACGCTCTGGGCCAGCGGAAGCGCCGGTGTGCGGCTAGTCCGTTTCGCGGAGGGTTACTTCGACCCCGCCGATCGTGCTGGCTATCAGGTTGTAGATGACCGCGCCGATCGTGGACATCGCGGTAATCAGAACGATGTTCAGCGCACCCAGCATGCCGGTGTAGCCGAGGATCCTGGACATGGAGAACCAGTTGGAGATGTTCGTGCCCGCCGAGCCCTGGCTCGAGGTGATCGTGGTCACCGTGTGCTGCAGCGACGTGAAGACGCCGAGCGCGGACAGCACCATGTAGAGCACTGCGACCGCGACGAACAAGATGATGAAGGCCACGACGGAGACCACGAAACTGAACTTCATGACCGACCATGGCTCGACCCGGGAGAGGGTCAGCTGGGCCTGCCGCTTGGACGAGCGCCGGACGCTCGTACGCCGCTTGCGCTTGCCGGCGTTGCGGCCCTGGAAGGCGGACGTCACCGAGCTCGCTAGGCCGGCCGCAGCGCCGCCGACCGCGGACGCCGCGCCCGCGGCGGAGAAGCCCTGGCTACTCGGCGAGCCTGTACCAGGCCCGGACGGCCGCGGCGTACCCGGACCCGGGCCGGGCGGGCGTGCACCTGGCGTGGATGGCGGAGTGCCTGGCCCGCCGGGGCGGGTGGCTGGCGGCGCGGCGGCGGATGACATCGTCGCGGACGACGGCCCAGAAGGCGGACGCACCTCCCGCCATAGCGACGACGCGCCACCGGGACCAGCCTGCGCGGAGGACGAGGACGGCGTAGGCGGAGCGGGGGACGCAGGCGACGTTGTGGTATCCCGGGACGACGGCACCGTAGACGATGCAGTGCCAGACGACGCCGTGCTAGACGACGCGGTGCCAGACGACGTAGCGGTCGACGACGCGGTGAAAGTGGGCCGGCGCTCGCCGGGCGAGAAGACCGAAGGACCGGGGGTGCCGGAGCCGGAACTCGACGGCGGCGGCGCCATGATCGAACCGCCCGGCACCGCGGGCGATGCATGCCTCGGAGCGGCCGACCCAGTGGTCGCCGCCTCGCCTGAATCGGAAGCGTCGCTCTTCGCCGAAGGGCTGAACCAGTTCGTGGTAGCCGCCATGGCCTGCTTGACCGCCTGGCGGCCGCTGTCGAGCACGCCGCTAGCCGTGGAGACGAGGCCGTCAGAATGGCCGTCGCTGTCCTTCGGCTCCGCCGCGGACCCGTTACTAGCAGCGTCGGATTCAGTCACCAGGTGGGCCAGACCCTTCTTCTTGCCAATCTCGTCCGCGGGGAACGGAACACGCCTGGATGACTCACCGGCCGTACCGCCATTGTGGTGCGACGAGGCGCCGTTCGAAGCGGTGGCGTCTTCAGACATGGTCTCATTCTCGGTGACCGCGTCTGGGACCTTGATCTCCGGGTCTATATCTAGACCTGGCGGCGCCACGATAAGGGGCGGTTCTGGGGCTCGTCCCGCCTCGTCCACGCCGTCCTCCTCGGTGCCCAAACTGGTTGGTTCCCCTTCGTACCTTCAGCAGAGACTATCCGACTACGAGCAACTTGCCGGTCTTGTCAAGCCCTCTGAACGAAATCCAGAGGAATCCCTGTGTGCGTACTTTTGCTCGGTCTACCTAACTTCAGACGCTGTCGTCCCCCAGATCGTTGCTCTCATCCACAATTTCGTTACCCGGGTTCTCCGCCGTCTCAACGTCCTCCACCGCATCGGCTGCGGCGGATTCCGCGTTCCGCGCGAGCGCGACGACGCTGTCCCCTGGCGCCAGGTTCATCAGCCGGACGCCCATCGTCACCCGTCCGGACTGCCGCACCTCGCTGGCCCTGGTCCTGATGACACCGCCTGCGGATGTGATCGCGAACACTTCGTCTTCCGGATGGACCAGCAGCGCACCCACCAGGCCGCCGCGGCCCTCCGTGATCTGGGCCGTGATGACGCCGAGGCCGCCACGGTTCCGCAGCGGATACTGGTCGGACGGAGTGCGCTTGGCGTACCCGTTCTCCGTCGCCACCAGCACTTCTTCGCCGTCTCGGATGACGTACATGCCGAGCAGCTCGTCGCCGTTGTTGAACCGCATGCCGATAACGCCGGAAGTCGCGCGGCCCATCGGCCGGAGCTGATCGTTCGAGGCGTTGAACCTGATCGCCTGCGCACCCTTGCTCACCAGCAGCAGGTCCTCGTCGGGCGACACCAGGGAGGCGCCGATCACCTCGTCGTCCTCGCGCAGGTTGATCGCGATCAGCCCGCCGGTGCGCACGGAGTCGTACTCGCCGAGCTGTGACTTCTTCACCATGCCGGACCGGGTGGCGAGCACCAGGTATGGCGCCACCGAATAGTCCCGCAGTGCCAGCACCTCGGCGATCCGCTCGTCAGGCTGGAAGGCCAGCAGGTTCGCCACGTGCTGCCCGCGCGCGTCCCGGCCGGCCTCGGGCAGCTCGTATCCCTTGGCCCGGTAGACCCGACCCTTGTTCGTGAAGAACAGGATCCAGTGGTGCGTCGAGGTGACGAAGAAGTGGTCCACGATGTCGTCGGACCGCAACGCGGCGCCCCGGACGCCCTTGCCACCGCGCCGCTGCGCCCGGTACTGGTCGGTGTTCGTCCGCTTGGCGTACCCGCCGTGCGTGATCGTCACCACGATGTCGGCCTCGGCGATCAGGTCCTCGTCGGCCACCTCGCCGTCGTAGGCGATGATCTCGGTGCGGCGCACATCGCCGTACTTCGACACGATGTCGCCCAGCTCGGTGCCGATGATCTCGCGCTGCCGCGACGGCGAGGCCAGGATCGATTCGAAGTCGGCGATCTTCGCCTCGAGGTCGTCCCGCTCCTCCGTGAGCTCCCGCCGCTCCAGGGCGGCCAGCTTGCGCAGCTGCATGTCGAGGATCGCCCGCGCCTGGATCTCGTCGATCTCCAGCAGCCCCATCAGGCCGGTCTGCGCGGCCGCCGCGGATTCCGAGGCCCGGATCAGCGCGATGACCTCGTCGATGGCGTCGATCGCCGCGAGCAACGCGGCGACGATGTGCAGCCGCTCCTGCGCCTTCCGCAGCCGGAACCTGGTGCGGCGCTGGATGACGTCGATCTGGTGTGCCACCCAGTACCTGATCACCTGGTCGAGCCGCAGGGTGCGCGGCACCCCGTCGACCAGGGCCAGCATGTTCACGCCGAACGTGTCCTGCAGCTGCGTGTGCTTGTACAGGTTGTTCAGCACGACCTTGGCGATCGCGTCCCGCTTGAGCACGATCACCAGCCGCTGGCCGGTCCGCCCGCTGGTCTCGTCGCGCACGTCGGCGATGCCGGACAGCCTGCCGTCCTTCACCAGCTCGGCGATCTTGGTCGCCAGGTTGTCCGGGTTGACCTGGAACGGCAGTTCCTTGACGACCAGGCAGGTCCGCCCCTGGATCTCCTCGACTTCCACGACCGCGCGCATCGTGATCGAGCCGCGGCCGGTGCGGTAGGCCTCCCTGATGCCCCGCCGCCCGACGATCAGCCCGCGGGTCGGGAAGTCAGGGCCGGCGATGCGCTCCATCAGCCCGTCGAGCAGTTCGGCCGCCACCTCGCGGCGGCGTTCGTCCGTGACCTCCTCGGCCGCGGCGGTGCCCGGCGTCGGGACCTCGAACCGCTCGAAATTGTCGAGGTACCAGTGCACCCCGGCGGCCACTTCCCGCAGGTTGTGCGGCGGGATCTTGGTGGCCATGCCGACGGCGATGCCTTCTGAGCCGTTTACCAGCAGGTTCGGGAAGCGCGACGGCAGGACGATGGGCTCGGCGGACCGGCCATCGTAGTTCGGCCGGAAGTCGACGGTGTCCTCGTTGATGTCCCGCAGCATCTCCATCGCCAGCGGGGCCAGGCGGCACTCGGTGTACCGCATGGCGGCGGGCGGGTCATTGCCAGGAGAGCCGAAGTTGCCCTGCCCGTCGACGAGCGGCATCCGCATCGACCACGGCTGTGCCATCCGCACCAGCGCGTCGTAGATCGCGCCGTCGCCGTGCGGGTGGTAGTTGCCCATCACGTCGCCGATCACCCGCGAGCACTTGAAGTACCCGCGCTCGGGCCGGTATCCGCCGTCGAACATCGCGTAGAGAATCCGGGTGTGCACGGGCTTGAGCCCGTCGCGCACATCCGGCAGCGCCCGCCCCACGATGACCGACATCGCGTAGTCGATGTAGCTGCGCTGCATCTCTACCTGGATGTCGACCGGCTCGGTGCGGTCGTGCCCGCTCTCTCCGATGACCTCGGTCACTTGGCAAACCTCTCGTTCAAAAACCATTCATTCCGAACGGGCCCGTGGATTCTCCGGGCCCGCCCGATTCTCGCGTGGGTGCGCGGCCTAGATGTCCAGGAAACGGACGTCCCTGGCGTTGCGGGTAATAAAGGACCGGCGCGACTCCACGTCCTCGCCCATCAGCACACTGAACAGCTCGTCCGCCTGCGCCGCGTCGTCCAGCGTCACCTGGAGCAGCACCCGCCGGGCGGGGTTCATCGTGGTGTCCCACAGCTCCTCGGCGTTCATCTCACCGAGGCCCTTGAACCGCTGCACGCCGTCCCGCGGCCGCGGGTCCTTGCGCCCTTCAGCGATGCCCGCCTCGATGAGCCGGTCCCGCTCCGCGTCGCTGAACGCGTAGCCGGGCTCGACACCGCGGCCCTCCCACTTGATCTTGTAGAGCGGCGGCTGCGCCAGGTACACGTGGCCAGCTTCGATGACCGGCTTCATGAACCGGAACAGCAGCGTGAGCAGCAGCGTCCTGATGTGCAGGCCGTCCACGTCCGCGTCCGCCATCAGGATGACCTTGTGGTAGCGGAGCTTGGTGATGTCGAACTCGTCGTGGATGCCCGCGCCGAGCGCGGTGATCAGCGACTGGACCTCGTTGTTCTTCAGCACCCGGTCGATGCGCGCCTTCTCGACGTTGATGATCTTGCCGCGGATCGGCAGGATCGCCTGGAACTGCGGGTCCCTGCCGCCCTTGGCGGAACCGCCCGCGGAGTCTCCCTCGACCACGTAGATCTCGGACCGCGCCGGGTCGGTGGACTGGCAGTCGGCCAGCTTGCCGGGCAGCGACGACGTCTCGAGCAGCGACTTGCGGCGGGTCAGGTCACGCGCCTGGCGCGCGGCGATCCGCGCCCGCGCCGCCTGGCTGGCCTTGTTGATGATGTCCTTGGCTTCGCCTGGGTTGCGGTCGAACCAGTCGCGCAGGTGGTCGTTGGTCACCGTCTGGACGAACGACTTGGCCGCGGTGTTGCCGAGCTTCGTCTTGGTCTGGCCTTCGAACTGCGGCTCGGCGAGCTTGATCGAGACGATCGCGGTCAGCCCCTCGCGGACGTCCTCGCCCGTAAGGTTCGGTTCCTTCTCCTTCAGCAGCTTCTGGTCACGCGCGTACCTGTTCACCACGGAGGTCAGCGCGGCGCGGAAGCCCTCCTCGTGCGTGCCGCCCTCAGCGGTGTTGATCACGTTCGCGAACGTGTGCACCGATTCGGTGTAGGACGCGTTCCACTGCATCGCAACCTCGAGCGACATCCCGTCGGCCTCGTCACCGAACTCAATGACCGAGCCGTGCACCGGCTCCTTGGAGGCGTTCAGGTAGCGAACGAAGTCGGCGATGCCGCCCGGGTACTCGTAGACCACGGTGCGCGCCTTGCCCACCAGCGACCTGGAGGCGGCCGGGTCGGCGTCCTCGTCGTCCTCGGAAATGGCCTGAGGCCGCTCGTCGGCCAGCGAGATCCGCAGGCCCCTGTTGAGGAACGCCGTCTCCTGCAGCCGCCGGGACAGCGTCTCGAAGTCCCACTCGGTGGTCTCGAAGATCATCGGGTCCGGCCAGAACGTCGTCAGCGTGCCCGTCTCGTCCGTCGCCTCGCCGCGGACGAGGTCAGTCACCGGGGCGCCGCGCTCGTAGGACTGCGACCAGACGTAGCCGTCCCTGCGGACCTCCACCTCGAGCCTGACAGCCAGCGCGTTCACCACCGACACGCCGACGCCGTGCAGCCCGCCGGAGACCGCGTAAGAATCCCCGCCGAACTTCCCGCCCGCGTGCAGCGTGGTCAGCACGACCTCGACCGCCGGGCGGTGCTCGACCGGGTGCTCGTCCACCGGGATGCCGCGCCCGTTGTCCACCACACGGACGCCGCCATCGGCAAGCAGGGTCACCTCGATATTGGAGGCAAAGCCGGCAAGGGCCTCGTCGACCGAGTTGTCCACAACCTCATAAACCAGGTGATGAAGTCCCCGCTCGCCCGTTGAGCCGATGTACATGCCGGGACGCTTGCGGACCGCTTCAAGGCCCTCAAGTACCGTGATCGACCGCGCATCGTACGACAAATGAAACTCCATCCTGCGTCGGGTAGCGCGTGGCCCCCGCCCGGCACCGCGCTCGGTCGCGCGGCCGCAACCACCGGCGTCTTTATCCGCGTGACTACCTTGCTATTTTACCTTTGTTTGCGGGCTTCTGGGGCGACGTCGGGGGGCTTGTGGTCGCGCGTCGTGGGGCTTGTGGGGTTTCGCCGCGTTCAGTCGGGCCCCGGACGGGTCCCGAACAACGCGGCTCGACTCCACTGCGCCCCGCTCCTGCCCGAAAGCGCAGCGTGAGGGGTTGAACGCCAACCTTGGGCTGCTTGCGCCTGGCTCAAAGTGAGTGGGCGACGTCCAGCGTCGCTAGAAGTCCGATATGTATAGCGTCTCAGCGGGGTCTGACATTCCCGCGTTTCTTGCCTGACGGGCCGCGAATTCGCAGGTGGGTGATGGTTTCTTCGCCTAGCTCCTCGGCTAGGCGCTGAAGGACTCTGGGGGCCAGCAGGCGGAGCTGAGTGGCCCAGGTGTCGGAGTCGGCGGTGACCGTTAGTTCGCCGTTGTCGAAGGACTCTGGGGCGGTGTGGGCGGCTACCTGGGGGCCGACTATCGCTGGCCAGTTGCCGAAGACCGAGCCGACCGCGGCGCGGGCTTGCCAGCCACGTGCCGAGAGGAGGTCGCCTAGGGCGGTGTTGAGGAGTTCGGGGTCTTCGCGTCTGGGGCGGGCTGACCAGGCGGCGGGCAATGCGGGGTCCAGAGTAGGCCGCCTACGTTCCGGATCAGCTGAAGAGGACTGGCGCGGACCCGCGGTGGACTGGGGGCGGTCACCCCGCGCCCACGCGTCCGCTCTTGCCCTTGCCAGGGCCTCCGTGGCCAGCCGGATGCGCTCGGGGTCAGGAGGCACGGGTCAGCTCACCGCCGGACAGCGTGAACCGGACGCCGGTCAGCAGCGGCGGGACGTCAGCGGGGACAGCGGCGGTGACGAGGACCTGTTCCGCCTCCGCGACCAGGGCGGCGAGCCGGTCGCGGCGGCCCGTGTCGAGCTCGGCGAACACGTCGTCCAGGATGAGCACCGGGTCCTCGCGGCCGGCCCGCAGCAGGTCGAAGCTGGCCAGCCGCAGCGCGAGCGCCAGCGACCAGGACTCGCCGTGGCTAGCGTAACCGCGCGCGGGCAGCCCGCGCACCACCAGCTCCAGCTCGTCACGGTGCGGCCCGGCCAGGCACACGCCCCGGTCGAGCTCGCTGTCGCGCACCTCGGCCAGCGCCGCGCGGAGGGCGTCCTCGGCGGCCTTGACACGCTCCCCGTGGCTGGCGCCTTCGCTTGCGGTTGCGCCATTGCCTGCGGTTGCGGGGGACGGCTCGAACGAGCGGCGGTACTCAATCGAGGCGGAGCCGCGGTCGCCCGCCACCGCGGTGTAGGCGCGCTCCACGTGCGGCCGGACGGCGGCGACTAGGTGCTCGCGCGCGACCAGCAGTTCCGCGCCGGCCCGGGCCAGGTGAGCGTCCCAGACGTCCAAAGTGCTCATGACCGCTTCGCGGGACTGCCTGTTGCCCTTGGGACCGCCCTTCGGGCCCGCGGACTTGAGCAGCGCGGTGCGCTGCCTGAGCACCCGGTCGTAGTCGGCGCGGACCGCGGCGTACCTGGGCGCCATCGCGACGAGGAGGTCGTCAAGGAACCTGCGCCGTTCACCGGGGTCGCCCTTAACGAGCGCGAGGTCCTCGGGGGCGAACAGCACCGTGCGGAGCACGCCGAGGATCTCCCGCGGCCTGGTCAGCGGGGCGCGGTTCAGCCGGACCCGGTTGGCTCGGCCCGGGTTCAGCTCGATCTCGACCAGGGCGTCCCGGGTGGCGTCGTGCACGCTGGCGCGGATGATCGCGCGCTCGGCGCCCTGCCGGATCAGCGGGGCGTCGTGCGCCGACCGGTGACTGGCCAGCGTCGCGACGTAACCCACCGCCTCGACGAGGTTGGTCTTGCCCTCGCCGTTCGGGCCGTTGAAGATCGTCACGCCCGGCCCGAGCGCCACGTCAGCGCTCGGGTACGAGCGGAAGTCCGTCAGCGCCAGGCGGGTTAGGTGCACGCCTTCAATTATCCCGCCGAACGGATAGGCATCAGGACATACCGGTAGTCGGGCTGCGCCTCGCCCTTGCCGGTGATCACCGCTGGCCTGGTCGGCGTGGTGAACGACACGCGCACCGTGTCGGAGTCGATCGCGCCGATGCCGTCGAGCAGGTACTGCGGGTTGAACGCGATCTGCATGTCGTCGCCGTCGAAGGACGCCTCGATCGACTCGCTCGCCTGCGCCTCGTCGCCGGTGCCGGCTTCGAGCAGCACCTGGCCTGAGGTGAAGGTGAGACGGACGGGAGTGTTCCGCTCGGCGACCAGGGCAACGCGCTTGACCGCGTCGGCGAACGGGGCCGCGGACAGCTCGGCGACCGCGGAGAACTCGCTGGGCAGCAGCGTCTGGTAACGCGGGTACTCACCGGACAGCAGCCTGGTGGTGGTGCGCCGCCCGGCGCCCTCGAACCCGATGATGCCGTCGTTGCTGTTTCCCTCGCTGGTGGCCAGCGCGACGGATACCTCGGCGCCGCTGGTCAGCGCGCGGGCGGTGTCGCCGAGCACCCGGGCGGGCACGAGCAGGGCGGTGTCGAGCCCCGGGGTGCGCGGCGTCCAGCGCAGTTCGCGAACCGCGAGCCGGTACCTGTCGGTGGCGACGAGGGTCAGCGTGTCGTCCTTGATTTCCACCCGGATGCCGGTCAGCGCGGGGAGCGTGTCGTCCCTGCCCGCGGCGATTGCCACCTGACCGATGGCGCTCGAGAACGCGTCCGCGCCGACGGTTCCCGTGGTCTCCGGCATGTCAGGCAGCGTCGGGTATTCCTCGGCAGGGAGTAGCAACAGGGTGAACGTGGCGCTGCCGCACCTGACGGTCGTCCTGGACCCGTCGGTGGCGAGGTCGACCGGCTTGGCGGGCAGGCTCCGCACGATCTCGGCGAGCAACCTGCCCGAGACCAGCACCGTGCCGGGCTCATCGGCTTGTACCGGGATGGTCGCCTGGGCGGAGACCTCGTAGTCGAAGGTGGACAGGGTCAGTTCGCTGCCCGCCTGCAGGCGCATGCCGGCGAGCACGGGTGCCGTGGGGCGCGCCGGGAGCGCGCGGGCGGTCCATGCGACGGCCTCTGCGAGCGGATCACGCTCAACCTGGAGCTTCACGGATGTGCCTCCTGCCGGTGTCGGCGGCTGATGTTGTTGCGGCGGTGTTTCGGGTCGGCGACCTACTGTTTTCTGGCTTTCTTTAGTTAGAACTAAGTCATAGTCATAGGTGCTGTGGATACCGGGGAAAGCCGGGTCTTCCCAGGCCGGGGCCGTTTATTTGGGCACAGCCCGTGTGCGGGAAGCGGGGATAGCCAACGGGGTGATGTGAGCGTTTTCCGCTCGTTCCCCTGTTAGTCACCTTGTATCCCCCGGTTGTCCCTAGCCTTTCCACAGAGTTCTCCACATGCTGTGTACACAGCACTGGATAACTCTTGTGGATTGGCTGTGTGTTGCGTTTCATCATGAGGTGCGGTTTCGGCGTCGGCGTTTCGTTGTCAGCTCGTCCTGGCTTGCTGTTTGATGCGATTGGTGAGCTCGGTCACCTGGGTGTAGATGGAGCGGCGCTCGGCCATCAGGGAGCGGATCTTGCGGTCCGCGTTGATGACCGTGGTGTGGTCTCTGCCGCCGAACTGCTGGCCAATCTTGGGCAGCGACATGTCGGTCAGCTCCCGGCACAGGTACATGGCGATGTGCCGGGCCGTGACGAGCACCCGGGACCGGCTCGTGCCGCACAGGTCCTCGATCGACAGCCCGAAGTAAGCGGCGGTCTGGCCCATGATGGTCGCGGCGTTGATCTGCGGGCCCTGCGCCTCGGGAATGAGATCCTTGAGCACGATCTCAGCCAGCTGGAGGTCGACGCCCTGCCTGTTGAGACTCGCGAAGGCCGTGACACGGATCAGCGCGCCTTCGAGTTCCCTGATGTTCGTGGAGATCCGGCTGGCGATGTACTCGAGCACGTCCGCGGGCGCGTTCAGCCCCTCCTGGATCGCCTTCTTCCGCAGGATGGCGATGCGGGTTTCCAGTTCCGGCGGCTGAACGTCGGTCAGCAGCCCCCACTCGAACCGGCTGCGCAGCCTGTCCTCCAGCGTGACCAGGCGCTTGGGAGCGCGGTCGCTCGAGATCACGATCTGCTTGCTGGCATTGTGCAGCGTGTTGAAGGTGTGGAAGAACTCTTCCTGCGTTCCTTCCTTGTTTTCCAGGAACTGGATGTCGTCGACGAGCAGCACGTCAACGTCGCGGTACCTTCTGCGGAATCCGTCCTGCTTGCCGTCGCGGATCATGTTGATGAAGTCGTTGGTGAACTCCTCGGAGCTCACGTACCTGACCTTGAGGCCCGGGTAGAGGGTCTGCGCGTAGTGCCCGATCGCGTGCAGCAGGTGGGTCTTGCCCAGGCCGGAATCCCCATAGACGAACAGCGGGTTGTACGCCTTGGCCGGGGCTTCCGCGACCGCCACCGCGGCCGCGTGGGCGAACCGGTTGCTTGAGCCGATGACGAACGTCTCAAATGTGTATTTCGAGTTGAGCCGCGCGGCCGCGGGGCGGGGCGCCGCCTGGTCCTGGTGGCTCGGCTGCGGCTGGTCGGGGCGGGTGTGATTTCCCAGGCCCTGGTTAGCCAGGCCGTTGGCCTGGCCCTGGTTCGGCATAGCGTGGCTGGCCGGCCCAGGCTCGGCCAGCGCCTGGCGATCCTGCGGTGCAACGTGGTCATCGCTCTGGCTGGCGTGGCCGAAGCGGAGGTCGTGGTCGCTGTAGTCGGCGTGGTCCATATGGTCGACGTGCTCGACGCGATCGGCGGGCCGCGTGCCGAGTGGTGAGATGCCCGGAGGCGGCTGGCCTTGGTCCGGCGGCAGCTCGGTCAGATGGGCGGGCGCGCCAGGCGAGAGCGGCGAGCTCAACGGCGCTGGCGGCGGCTCAGGCGACCCCCCCGGGCTCGGATCCACGGTGACCGCGAGCTGGATCGGGCGGCCGAGCTCGCGGGAGAGCGCGTGGGTGACGAGCGGGCGCAGCCGGGTCTCCAGTTGCTCCTTCACGAAGGCGTTGGGCGTCGCGATGAGAGCCGTGTTCTCGACGAGCCCGAGCGGCCTGGTTAGCTTCAGCCAGGCAAGCTGGCTGGGCTGGACGTGCAGCTCGGCGAGCCCCTCCAGAGATCGTGCCCACACATCCGTGAGATCTGTGTCAGTCACCGATGCGCTCCCCTCGCCTCGCCGTGTTGCCAAAGCCTGATCAGTGACCACGCTCGTTGTCCACAGGACGGTCCACATAGTGTGCACGTATCGTGCCGCGCGTACCCGGGCCTGTCCGGGACGCGAGGGTTCCCCCTGGAACGCTGCGTGCGCTGTAGCCGCCGTACTGCGGTTTTTGCCCCCGTGCGGTCGCCGGCGAGCCGGGGACCGGTGTGTGGACGTTAATTTTCCACAGCCTAAGCCGCCGGAGCAGGATGCGCGGGGGAAACCGCAGTGTTCCACGATGGTAGACCTGACAGGGGGCCGCGGGACAGTGGCCTAGCCGCCATTACCGCGGTTCGCGGCCGCGAGTTTGACCTGTGCCGGTATCCCCCATACCGTTAACAGGCTGACCCCATTGAATCCGTAATAGATCACAAATTGTACTTGTGGAGCTCCAGTGAGCAAGCGTACGTTCCAGCCGAACAACCGTCGGCGGGCGAAGGTTCATGGCTTCCGGCTGCGGATGCGCACCCGTGCTGGCCGTGCTGTACTTGCCGCGCGCCGTCGTAAGGGCCGCGAGCAGCTGAGCGCCTGACCAGGCTGGCCGACGAGGTCGCGCTGGCTGCTAGCGCGGCCCTCGCTGCGCAGGAGGTGTAGTGCTGCCGCAGCAGTCGAGGATGAGACGCGCCGAAGATTTCCGGCGCGTGCTGCGGACCGGCCGCCGTGCGGGCGGCTCCGTGCTCACCGGTCATCTGCTGCTCCCCGTCGGCCCTGACGGCGCTGTCGGCACCCCCGGAGAGGTACTCTCCGGTGATCCGGCGAAGGTAGGATTTGTTGTCAGCCGTGCGGTTGGCTCGGCGGTGGTTCGCAACCGGGTGAAGCGACGGCTCCGGGAACTGATGCGCGGGCGTCTCGCCTCGCTTCCCAGGGGTTGCCTGCTCGTGCTGCGCGCCCACCCGGCAGCCGCTAGCGCACGCCAGGCGGATTTGGCCGCTGATCTTGACCTGGTTATCGGAAGACTGCTGCGGCGGCAGGTTGGGGCGCTGCGCCAGGAATGAGCGCGACAGACATGAATACCAGGGACGCGACCGTGCCGACACCGGCGGCACGGGTCCTCGTCGTCCCCATCCTCTGGTATCAGCGCTTCATCAGCCCGTTCCTGGGCGCGCGATGCAGGTTCGCGCCGTCCTGCAGTCAATACGCCGTGGACGCGCTGCGCACCCACGGCGCGGCGCGTGGACTGTGGCTGGCAGTCCGGCGGCTTGCCCGCTGCCATCCATTCCACCCCGGCGGATACGATCCCGTGCCGGCTAGGCCCCAAGGAGTTGTCAGGTGAGCATTCTCAACCCGCTGTTCGAGGCGGTGGCATGGATAATCATGCGCATCCATGCCGTGCTCTCCGTGCCGTTCGGCGCGTCGAGCGGCTGGGCCTGGGGCCTGTCCATCGTCCTCCTCGTGATGCTGATGCGGCTCATCATGGTGCCGCTGTTCGTCAAGCAGGTGCGATCGCAGCGCAAGATGCAGTCGCACATGCCGCAGCTGCAGGAGATCCGCAAGCGGTACAAGAACGACAAGCAGCGCCTCAACGAAGAGACGATGAAGTTCTACAAGGAGAACGGCATCAACCCGCTGGGCGGCTGCCTGCCGCTGGTAGCGCAGCTGCCGGTCTTCTGGGCGCTGTTCAACGTGCTGCGCGCCATCGCTGACTGGCAGCCCGGGCAGGTTCCGAAGTACGGACTGACGGTCCCGGTTGTGGAGAGCGCGCGCGAGGCGCGCATCTTCGGCGCGTCGCTCGCGGATAAGTTCCTCTTCCCGCTCCCACATCAGACGCTGGAGTCTCGTCTGGTGATCTTGGTGTTCGTGCTGGTCAGCGCCGCCACCACCTACCTGACGATGCGGCAGAGCCAGAAGCGCGGCATGATGCAGCAGGGTCCGGTGGACCCGGACAACCCGGCCGCGAACATGCAGAAGTACATGATCTACATCGCGCCGTTCTTCGCGCTGTCCGGTCTGTACTGGCAGTTCGGCCTGGTCATCTACTGGGTTACCACCAACGTGTGGACATTGGGGCAGCAGCACTTCCTGTTCCGTAACCTTCCGATCGTCGGTAGCGCTACGGTTGATTCGTCTGCGGCGCCTGCGACTTCCGGGAACGCGAACGCGTCCGGCAAGGCCGCGTCCGGCAAGGCCAGCGCCAACGGCAAGGCCGTTACCGCGGGCAAGAACGGCGGCTCAGGCAAGAGCGGCGCTTCCAGCAAGAGCGGCGCGTCCGGCAGGGCTACCGGGTCGGCGAAGCCGGTCACGCAAAACGCCGGAACCAGCAGCGCCAACGGTGATACGGGGGCGGGGCCGGTGCGCGGGCTGCTGAAGTTCGGCAAGAACAAGCCCGAGCCGGAGCCGGTGCCGAGCGCGCCGCAGGCCAAGGTCGTCCGGCAGCAGCCGGTCCGGCAGACACGCAGCAAGCGTTCTGGCAACTCGGGCAAGAGGTGAACGACGTGGGGGATGATCCCGGTGAGGGTTTCGACACGATGGTAGGTCGCGAGAACGTGTCGCCTGTTTCTGGCCTCGACGGGCAATCCAGCCTGGAAGACAACGAGCTGGACAGCGTGGTTGACCCCGAGGACGTGCTCGACGACGACGAGCTGGCTGATGACGACGACTCCGCGGATGTCGATGATGACGAGTCAGCGGATGATGACGACGACGAGGCCGACGATGACGACGAGGCCGAGGATGACGACTCCCTCGAAGAGGAGGGGGAGATCGCGGCAGACTACATCGAGGGCTTGCTGGACATCGCCGACCTGGACGGCGACATCGACATGGACGTGGAGGGCGACCGGGCGGTCGTCTCCGTCGTCGGTGCGACCCTTGACGAACTGGTCGGCGACGACGGCGAGGTCCTCGAGGCGCTCCAGGAGCTGACCAGGCTGGCGGTGCACAGGAAGACTGGACTCAGGGCCAGGCTGATGCTTGACGTCGGCGGGTTCCGCGCCCGGCGCCGGTCCGAGCTCACCGAGCTCGGCCGTTCCCTCGCGGCGGAGGTGGAGCGCACCGGTGAGCCGAGGAAACTGCGCGCCATGACGCCGTTCGAGCGGAAGATCGTGCACGACGCGGTTGCCGAGGCAGGGCTGCGCAGCGAGTCGGAGGGCGAGGAGCCCAACCGCCGCGTGGTGATCTTCCCGGTCGGCTGAGGCGGTTCACCTAGTGCCCTTGGCTGTTCCTCCTCCCCCGGAGGCTTTCGAGGTGTTCGGCAGCGCGCTTGAAAGGGCGTGCCAGTTTGCGGAGATACTCGCGACCGATGGTGTACAGCGCGGGCTGATCGGTCCTCGCGAGACGCCCCGGCTATGGGACAGGCACCTGCTGAACTGCGCGGTCGTCGCCGAGCTGCTGCCGGAAGCCGGTGAGCTCGTCGACATCGGGTCCGGTGCGGGGCTGCCCGGCGTGGTGCTCGCCATGCTCCACCCCGGAATTCGCGTGGTGCTGCTCGAGCCGATGCTCCGCCGTTCGGCCTTCCTTGACGAGTGCCTGGCACGGCTGGAGCTGCCGAACGCCACCGTCGTCCGCGGTCGCGCCGAAGACATGGCGGGGGTCATAACGGCGGACATCGCGACCGCGCGGGCGGTCGCGCCGCTGGACCGGCTCGCTGGCTGGGCCGCCGGACTGCTCCCCCGCGGGGGCGAGATCCTGGCGATCAAGGGCCAGTCCGCTGAGCAGGAGCTAGCGACTGCCGGCCCCGTCCTGTCGCGACTTCGCGTGCGAAGCGCAGAGGTTCTGCGGGTCGGCCAAGGTAGGGTCGTACCTGCGACCACGGTAGTCCGTGTCGTCATTGGCGGACACGGCCGAGAGGAGCAGCCAGGTGCTCACCGCAGCCGGCGTGGGGTGGCCTGACAGGGGGAATGCGGTACCGTTCCTGGGCGTGTCCGGGTTGGGGTGGCCTGGTGATCAGCCGGGGCGATTGTCTTCCCAATCAGAGCAGGTCTCGAAAGGTGCGCTGTTGAACGGTCATGGAGAGCCGGCCTTTCCTGGTTCGGACCGGGTACGGCACGCCTTGTCGGGGGCAGTTTCACGTGGAACGCCCAGTGTTGTGAAGACGGACAGCGCCTTGGGAAGTGGAGGAGATCACATGCCACCGCAAGCCACCGCGTCCGATTCGCCGGTCGTCGTCCCCAACGTACCTGACGACCCCACCGATACCCCTATCGGCCGTGCGGCGGAGGCCGCGGTCGGCGTCCGCGGCGCGGCTGAACGAGAGCCGTGGCCACGGCCCCAGCGGTGCCGCATCATGACGATCGCCAACCAGAAGGGCGGCGTGGGCAAGACCACGACCGCGGTCAACCTCGCGGCGAGCCTGTCGCAGCACGGCTGCCGGGTCCTAGTAGTGGATCTGGACCCACAGGGTAACGCCTCGACCGCGCTGGACGTCGATCACCATGTCGGCCGCGATTCTGTGTACAACGTGCTCGTCGAGGAACGCCCGCTCTCCGACGTCGTCACCGAGGTCGACGGGATGCCCGGCCTCTTCTGCGCTCCGGCGACCATCGACCTGGCCGGCGCGGAGATCGAACTGGTGCCGATGGTGGCCAGGGAGTCCCGGCTGTCGCGCGCGATCGAGCAGCTCGATGTGTCCAACCTGGACTACCTGCTGATCGACTGCCCGCCGTCCCTTGGCCTGCTGACGATCAACGCGCTCGTCGCCGCCGAAGAAGTGCTGATCCCCATCCAGTGCGAGTACTACGCGCTCGAGGGGCTTGAGCAGTTGCTCAGGACGGTGGAGCTGGTGCGCGGGCACCTGAACGCCCGGCTCAAGATCTCCACGATCCTGCTCACGATGTACGACGGGCGCACTCGGCTAGCCACCCAGGTCGCGGACGACGTCCGTGCGCATTTCGGCGACACCGTGCTCCGGACGATCATCCCGCGCAGCGTCCGCGTGTCCGAGGCGCCGAGCTACGGCCAGTCGGTCATCACCTACGACCCGGCGTCCACCGGTGCCATCGCGTACATCGAGGCGGCGCGGGAGCTGGCATACCGGGCAGTCCCGGACTAATCCCGAGGCCTTCCCTACCGGGATGCCGATATGCGGACGTGCTTGGCTATCGAAAAAATAATCACGGTAGCACAACTTGATAATCATCTATGAAACGTGTACTCTAGTGGGTAGGTCACCAGAAGACGCGCGAAGACATCACCAGGAGGCAGCTTAGGCATACGGCATCCCGAGGGAGGTGGTCCCAAGATGTGCACCGCAGACGGCCGTGTGTTCGGCAGTGTCGCGGAGGCGCTGCGGATGGCGAACGCCACCATGGACTACCTCAACGGTCCCGCCAGGAACGAGCTGGATGCCTCCTCTTACGGGTCGGTGCTGCGGTCGCTAGGTGAGATCGAGGCGAAGTTCACCGCCGCGCACGCGTCGGCGCTGGCCCGGTTCGACGCCGCCGACGCACATGACTGTGACGGGTACGGCACCTCCGCGGCGTGGCTGATGGCGATGGCCGATATGACCCGGCCGGACGCCAAGGCGAAGGTCTGGCGGATGCGCCTTCTGCGCGACCACCCCGAGATGGCCGGTGCGCTGGCGAACTCAGATATCTCGACGTCGCAGGCGCTGGCCATCGCCAACTGGACTAGGAAGCTGCCGGCCGAGCTCCGCGCCGAGACGATCAAGATCCTGGTAGAGGCTGCGGCCGCGGGCGCCTCTCTGGATGACTTGCGGATGATCGCCGGGGTCGCGCTGGAGAAGTGGCGCGCCTCCCAGCCCGACGCCGACGAGGACAGCTTCGACGACCGGTACGTCCAGGTCGGCACCACGTTCGGCGGTGCGGGTGTAGTGCGCGGGAACCTGACTCCCGAATGCGCCGCCGCCGTCCAGGCCGTCCTGGAGGCGCTGGGCAAGAAGGCCGACTCGGAGGACACCCGCACTGAGGGGCAACGGTTCCACGACGCGCTGCAGCAGGGCTGTGAGCTGCTGATCCGCGCGAAGATGGTGCCGGACCGGGCCGGGGCGGACACCCATGTCGCGGTGCACATCCCGCTGGGGCAGCTGCGGGACATGCCCGGCGCGCCGGAACTGGAAGAGGCCTGGCTGCGCGGCACGGCGGGCGAGTCCGGCTACCTGACGGGCAAGGACGCCGAGGCGGCCGCCTGCGACGCATTCGCGGTCCCGGTGGTCACCGGGCACGCGGACATGCGGGTGGTGGACAAGATCATCGCGCTGGCGCTCGCTGCGGCCGGCATCACCCTGGACGGGGCAGCCCCGACCAACGGCGGCGAGGACCAGGCTGAGGCTAGCGGGCCTGAAGACAGCGACGACGACGCTGGCTCGCCGGGCGACGCCGGTGACGACCAGGGCGGCGGTCCCCGGTCCTGGGGCATCCCGGGCAGCGCCGGCCGGGGAGCCGGCGCTGCCCGGGCCGCGTCCCGCGCCCGCGGCCGCGCCCGGCAGCGGTTCACCCCCGACGCGGCCCAGGCGCTGCGGTACGCCATCGCCCGGCTCGCCATCGACTTCGTCTCCGGCCCCTCCGGCATCGCCGGCTGGCTGCGCACCACCCTGCTCGCACCCCCGTACAGCACCCCCTCCCTGCCGCTGGACATCGGCTACTCCGACTCCATCCCGGCCAGCATCCGCCGCGCCGTCCTCCTTAGAGACCGGGGCTGCGCCTGGCCTAGGTGTGGCCGGCCGGCCGCCTGGTGCGACGTGCATCATCTTCAGCACAAGGCCGACGGCGGGAAGACCTCGGTCACTGACTGCGTGCTGCTATGCCAGTTCCACCACGACGTGTGCATCCACCGTCGCGGCTGGCGGCTCGTGCTTCATCCCGACGGCACCAGGACGGCTTACGGACCCGACGGACAGGTCCTGCACAGCCACTCCCCGCCGACCACGCGGGCGGCGTGAGCCGCGAGGCGGGACAGCCGCCAGTGCCACCACACCGCTAGCGGCGGCGAGCGGTGACGACCCAGGCGCGGGAGTCGAACCAGACGCCGTCGTTACCGAGGTGGGTCCCAAGCGCTGCACGCAGCAGACCGAGTGCACGCTCTGCGGCGGTGGGGTCAAGCCGCTTCAGTACTTCGCCGGTGCACGCGAAGCCGCGGATCCAGTCCATGGCCGCGTCCACGTCTGGGCCGTAGTAGACTGGTTCGCTGACGTCGGTGAAGGTGACGTCAGCGAACCCTGCACCCTCCAGGAGTTCCGTCACGGCGGGCGGGTCGGCGAGCGAGAACGGATCCGGCAGGCCGGAAGGGACGGTTGCTCCGAGGGAATGGCGAATGGTGATGTCCCACTCGTTGCGCTCGCGAGCCTGCCAGACCATCATCACCAGGCGCCCGGCTTGGCGCAGTGCCTGGCTGATGTTGGCGAACGCCGCGGCCGGATCGTCGAAGAACATTGTGCCGAACCTGCTGATCGCCACGTCGAAGCGCTCCTGCGGGAACCGGTAGACCTCTGCATTGGCACGTTCGAAGGTGACGTTACGGATTCCCTCGGCGCGGGCGGCATCGCGGGCACGCTCGATGGCGGCCGCGGAGACGTCAACCCCGAGCGCACCGCCTGCCCGCGCTGCTCGCGCGGCCTCCCGTGTCGTCTGCCCGGCCCCGCACCCGATGTCGAGGACGTGGTCGCGAGACTGGACGTCACAGGCCCGGCGCAGGACCTCGTTATGCCGCTGCAGCTCGGCGTCGTAGCCGCAGGGCGTCACCGGCGGGCAGCTACTCGTCGGCCTGCCGGACGCTGGCGGCCTCAGGGGTCATAGTCTTGACGATCCGCTCCAGGTCGTCGATGGTGGCGAACTCGACAACGATCTTGCCTTTGTTGCGCCCGAATTCGACCTTGACCCTCGTCTCGAATACGTCGGACAACCGGTCCGCGAGGTGACGGAGCGCCGGGGCTACCGGCTTTCTCGTGGCGGCCCTGCGGTGCGACTTGGCCGGGGTGTCGTCGCCAATGGCGACGATCTCCTCGACGGCGCGGACCGAGAGTCCTTCCGCCACAATGCGCTGCGCCAGTCGTTCCTGTGCTCGCGGGTCGTCAAGCGAGAGCAGCGCGCGGGCATGGCCGGCGCTGATGACACCGGCGGCGACCCGCTTCTGCACGACGGGCGGCAGGTTCAGCAGCCGGAGCGTGTTACTGATGTGCGGCCGGGACCGGCCGACCTTCTGCGCCAGTTGCTCGTGGGTCGCGCCGAAGTCGTCCAGCAGCTGCTGGTACGCCGCGGCCTCCTCCAGGGGGTCGAGCTGCTGACGGTGCAGGTTCTCCATCAGCGCGTCCCGCAGCATGTCGTCGTCGTGAGTCGCGCGAACGATGGCGGGAATGGAGTCGAGGCCGGCTCGCTGGGACGCGCGCCAGCGCCGCTCGCCCATGATCAGCTCGTAGCGGGAACCGCCGAGGCTGCGCACCACCACCGGTTGGAGGAGTCCGACCTCGGTGATCGAAAATGCTAGCTCGTCGAGAGCGTCGTCATCGAAGGTCCGCCGCGGCTGCCGGGGATTCGGCGTGATGGAGTCGACCGCGACTTCCTCGTAGTACGCCCCGGCGACCGGGCGCAGCGCGGTCTCCGCCGCGCCGTCCCCGCGCCCGTCCGTGCCGGCCGATCCCAGCGGTGCCGCGGAACCGGCGCCTATCGGCGAGCCCGCACTGGTCGTGGTGCCGGGGCGCGAGGCGTCCGGGATCAGTGCTCCGAGTCCCTTGCCCAGGCCTCGCCGTTGCTGCGCCACTTCATCTCCCTGGTACCAGGTGCGGGTGATTGACCGGAGTCGTCAGTCCAATCTAACGGCAAGAGCCGACTTGGTTTCACGTGAAACGAAGTAGACCCTCGCCGGCGTGTTTCACGTGAAACCAAGCGGATCACCGCCGTGTCACGGCCGCGATGCTGGCGAGAAAGTCATCCACGTCGCGCTCCTGAGTGTCGAAGGCCGTCATCCAGCGGACGACTGACGTCGTCTCGTCCCAGACGTGGAACGTCCACTCGCGCTGCAATTCGGCGACATGCTGGCGAGGCAGCCGGGCGAAAACCGCATCCGCCTCGACGGGATAGACCACGTCGACGCCGGGCAAGTCCGCCAGGCCGGCGGCAAGCCGGCTGGCCATGGCGTTGGCGTGCCTCGCGTTCTGCAGCCACAGGTCGTCGTCGAGCAGCGCGATGAACTGCGCCGCCAGGAAGCGCATCTTCGAGGAGAGCTGCATGTGCTGCTTGCGCAGGTACGGCGCATTGGCGGCATCGCCGGGACGCATGACGATGACCGCCTCGACGCCCATCGCGCCGTTCTTCGTGCCGCCGAAGCTGAGCACGTCCGCGTGCTCGGCTAGCTCGGCGAGCGTGCAGCCCAGGTACGCCGCGGCGTTGGCCAGCCGGGCGCCGTCCATGAAGACCCGCAGTCCGTTGTCCGCGCAGAACTCGCGGACCTTGCGCAGCTCCGCGAGCGAGTAGCAGGTACCCACCTCGGTCGACTGGGTGATGGCGACAACGCCCGGCTGCGCGAAATGCTCGTCCCCGCGTCCGGCGAGGCGGCTGGCGATCAGCTCGGGCGTGAGCTTGCCGTCCGGCGCGGGAACCGTCAGCAGCTTGGTACCGAGTATCCGCTCGGCGGCACCGCACTCATCGGTGTTGATGTGCGCGGACTCGGCGCAGATCACCGCCTCGTGCCTGGCGAGCAGCAGGCCGAGTCCGAGCACGTTCGCGCCGCTGCCGTTGAGCACCAGGTACACCTCGCCGTCCCCGCCGGCGAGCCTGCGCAGTTCGCGAACGGCTCGTGCGGTCCACGGGTCCGCGCCGTAGGCGACCGCGTCCCCGGCGTTCGCCTCGACGATGGCGCGCATGACGGCTGGATGCATTCCAGAGTGGTTGTCGCTGCCAAAGCTTTTTCGCATGCCTGCGAGCTTATTTCAAGCGCCCAGGGCTCGCTCCGCCGCCCGCATAGCGGTCGGCAGGCCGGTTTTCCGATGCGGCCATGCCGCGAGCTCGCAGCGCGTACTGTCCAACATATGGGTCAATTCGCGACCCAGTGCCGGAGTCCGGTGCCTGCTCAGCGGTCACAGCATTCCCTCCTGTTGGCGGGGTACCATGCCAGAATAGGAGGCTGTATCGCGGGCACGCTGACCTGATCGGGGAACGCAACAAGATGTCACGCCGTCTCGTCAACATAACGCTGGACAATCTTGGCGACCTTCCGCCGACCTGCCGTGCGTGCGTGTTCTGGGAACTCGATCCAGTGAGCAAGGCAAGGGCTGAGGCGTCAGATCCCGGGCTGGAAAAAGAGTCGTGGATCTCTTCCGTGCTGCTGGAGTGGGGAAGCTGCGGGAAGATTCTCTACATTGACGGCGTGCCTGCCGCGTATGTGCTCTTCGCCCCGCCGCAATATGTGCCCCGTTCGGTCGCGTTCCCCACTAGTCCGGTCAGCGCGGACGCGGTGCTGCTGATGACCGCGCGGGTGCTCAGCGAATTCTCCGGCGGCGGACTCGGCCGAATGCTTATTCAGGGAATGGCCAAAGACCTGACGCGCCGCGGGGTCAGGGCGATCGAGGCCTTTGGCGACAAGCAGTGGACGGCCCCGGCCTGCGTGCTCCCGGTCGATTACCTGCTCGCGGTCGGGTTCAAGACCGTCCGCCCGCATCACAGGCACCCGAGGCTCAGGATGGAACTGCGCACGGCGCTCACCTGGCGGGAAGACGTGGAAGTAGCGCTGGAGCGGCTGCTCGGCTCCATGAATCCCGAGCGTGTCCTGCTCCGGCCAAGCCCGGCCGCCGTCAGCGGCAGCTGAGGCAAACGCGAAACGGCGGGCAGGCCGGATGGCCTGCCCGCCGCTCAAGCGCCGGAACCGCTCAGATGAACTCGGCGAGTTCGCGAAGCAGCGCCGCCTTCGGCTTGGCGCCGACGATCTGCTTCACGACCTGGCCGTTCTGGAACACGGACATGGTCGGGATGGCCATGATCTGGTAGCGCTGCGAGGTCGCGGGGTTCTCGTCGATGTTGAGCTTGACCACATCGATCTTGTCAGCGTGCTCCTTGGCGATCTCCTCGAGAACCGGCGAGACCATCCGGCACGGGCCACACCATTCAGCCCAGTAGTCGACGACGACGGGCTTGCTGCTCTGCAGCACCTCCGCGTCGAAGGTCTCGTCGGTCACGACCTTGGTCGCACCCATCCTTAATCACACCTTCCGTGTTGTAACTATCGCTCTGCTTAAGACTCGTGCTCCGCCAGCCAGCGCTCGGCGTCGATCGCCGCCGCACAGCCGGTGCCCGCCGCCGTGACGGCCTGCCGGTAGGTCCGGTCCACGACGTCGCCGCAGGCGAAGACACCCTCGATCGCGGTGCGCGTGGTCGGCTGCTCGACGAGCAGGTAGCCGTCGGGGTCGGTGGGGAGCTGCCCGGCGAACAGCTCGCTGCGCGGCGAATGGCCGATCGCGATGAACGCGCCGCTGACCGGCACCACCTTCTCGTCGCCGGTGCGCACGTTCTTGACGCGGACGCCGGTGAGCTTGCCGTTGTCGCCTTCCATTGAGACCACCTGGCTGTCCCACAGGAACTTGATCTTGGGGTTAGCCATGGCCCGGTCCTGCATGATCTTCGAGGCGCGGAGGGTGTCACGCCGGTGCACGAGGGTCACGGAATCGGCGAACCGGGTCAGGAACGTCGCCTCTTCGAGCGCCGAGTCACCGCCGCCGACGACCACGATGTCCTGCCCCCTGAAGAAGAACCCGTCGCACGTCGCGCACCAGGAGACGCCGCGCCCGGAGAGCTGCTTCTCGCCAGGAACGTCCAGCTCCTTGTACTTGGAACCGGTCGCGATGATCACGGCCTTGGCCAGGTAGGTGTCGGTCTCCGTCTTTACCACCTTGGGCGAGGCGTTAAGGTCGACCGCAACCACGTCATCGGACACCAGTTCGGCACCGAACCGTTCCGCCTGCTTGCGCATGGCGTCCATGAGCTCAGGTCCCATGACGCCGTCGGGGAACCCGGGGAAGTTCTCCACCTCGGTGGTCTGCATCAGCGCACCGCCGGCGGTCACGGATCCCTCGAAGACGAGGGGGTTCAGCTTGCCCCTAGCGGCGTAGACGGCGGCCGTGTAGCCCGCCGGCCCGGAACCGATGATGATGACGTCACGTACGTCGATCACTTGCATGTGCCCTTCGTTATGATTGCAACCCGCTTAACCGATCCTAGGGCCCGGAGATTCCCGATGGCCTTCTTCCGCGCGAGTACGGTCAGCTCAGCTTCGCCGCCGCGAGGATCGCGTCCGCGATGACACGATAGCCAGCGGCGTTGGCGTGCTGGTTCGGTCCGCGCGGCGGGGGCGCGCACGCCCACGTCCACTGGCAGATCCGCGCCACGTTGCGGGGCACCGATCCGACGCCGGGCACCGTAACCGGGTCACCGAAGTTGCTGGTCTCAAAGGCCTCGAACACGTTGGCCACGGTGATCCCCGCCTGTCCGTAGGCACGCTTGAGCAGGTCGTCGTAGGCGACGGCGAACTTCTCGCTGAGCCGGGCGGTCATCCGCCCGAGCACGCCGCTACGCCATTCGGCGAGCGCGGGGAGGTAGTAGTTCATCCCGACGATGCGGACGCCAGGTCCGGCTGCGGCCCGCAGGCTGGCCAGGATCGCCGCCACGTTGGCGGTGGCCTTCGGGAGCCGACCGATGCAGGGCGCGAGCTGGGCGATGCCCGGCTGATTGCCGCAGTCTTCGAGGTCGTTAGCGCCGATGTCGATGGTGACGAGGAACACATGGCCGCGATGGGCGCGCAGGAAGGCGGTGGCGGCGGCAAGCTGCGAGCCGGCGGGGTAGTGGCAGCTTCCGCCGTGCATCATCGTCTGCGTGGTCTCTCCCGGGCACCCGAGGCGGACTAGGCGGAGCGCGGGATGGCTGGCCAGCAGCGTCGCGTACACCAGGTCCGGGTAGCCCTGCCCGGTCTCGACGCTGGCGCCGGCGGCGTCCGGCTGCACCCCCTTGGACAGCGAGTCGCCGAGCGCCAGGTAATAGGAGCGCGGGGGCGGAGGCTTGGCCGCGGGAGGCGACGAGCACGCGGTGAGCACGGCCGCGGTAATGACTCCCAGGGCAGCCATGATTTTTCTTCCGAACGGGCCCGTGGCGACTCTCACAGCCCCACCGACGCGATCACTTCGGGGTTGCTCCCGGTGCAGCCTGTTCCGACCACCCACGCCCGGTTCGTCACGGCGATCACATAGGCGGGTTTGCCCTGATACGTCGCCCGGTCGACCAGGCGGGGCCGCACCTGCCCTGTCAAGTGCAGCACGCAGGCGGCGAGCTGCGCCGACGGGGCGCTCTCGTCGGCTGGCGTCGCGGCGGACTTAGCCGGCCGGGCCAGCTGGGCGCGGACCTGCCCGGCGAGCGTCGCCGGCTGGTAGCTGGTGCCGCTCGCAATGACAACGAAGGCCGACGGCAGCGGCGCGGCGTTGGCGGGCTCCTGGGCGGCGTGGGTGCCGGGCGCGGCGCCGGTCAGCGGGGACGACTCCGAGCCAGCCGCAGCGGTACCCGCCGCGCTGCTCGCGGCGGACGACGACGAGCTCGACCCGCCGGACAAGTGCGCGATGCCGTACACGCCGCCGGCCAGCACCAGGCACGCGGCCACCGCGCTTGCCAGCATGGCGGGCCGCAGCCAGCGAGCCTGCGGCTTCCTCCCGCCCGGTCGCTGCGATCCGGTACTGCCGCTGGGGCCGCGGACGGGGCCGGGGCCGGGCGCGGCAGCACGTGCGGCTTCCGTATCCCGCGGTGTTCTCGTTGCGGGTGATGCTTCAGTGGCGAATGATGCTTCAGTGGCAAGCGCGGCCATAATGCGGCTTTCCACAGCGTCCGGCATCGCCGGTTCTGGCGCCGACGCCAGCACCGTGGTCACCGCGGCGAGCTGGTCGTTCACCGACGCGCAGCTAGCGCAGCTCGCCACGTGCGCCGCGAGCCGCCTGGCCCGGCGGCCGCCGGTGAGCCCTGCCCGGTACTCGGCGAGCGCCGTCGCGTCCGGGTGCCGCTGGCGGGTCATCCGCCTCCCCCCATGCCAGAAGACTGCTCAGGTGAGACGGTGTCCGCAGCGCCCTGGTTCCCTGACTCGCCGCGCAAATGCGCGAGGAACGGCAGGAGCCGGGCGCGGCCCCGTGCGCACCGGCTCTTCACGGTGCCCTCAGAGACCGCGAGGATCACGGCCACCTCGGCGACCGGGTAGCCCAGCATGTCGACGAGCACCAGGGCGGCGCGCTGCTGGGCCGGCAGCAGCCGGAGCGCCGCGGCGACGTCCAGCCTGGTCTCTACGGAGTCCGCCGGGTCGGCGGCCGCCGCGCCAGGCAGCAGCCCGGCGCCAGCCCGGGGCGACGGGACGGCCAGTGACGGCCCGCCGCGGGTGTCCTGGGCGAGGATCGACTCGAGCGCGGCGGGGTCGCCCGACCAGCTCACGCTCCTGGCCGGCCGGCGGCGCAGCCGGTCCAGGGACGCGTTGACCACGATCCGGTGCAGCCAGGTGGTGACCGCCGAGTCGCCGCGGAAGTCCTTCGCGCGCCGGAACGCGGAGATCATCGCCTCTTGCAGCGCGTCGGCCGCGTCGTCAGGATCGCACGTGGTGCGCAGCGCGACGGCCCACAGCCGGTCCTTATGCCGCTGGAACAGCAACCCGAACGCCGCGGTGTCTCCGGCGACGTGCCTGCGCAGCAGTTCGGCGTCCGACGGCTCAGGGACTTCAGGTCCCATCGGGCTGACCCGCGGCCGTCAGCCCGCGCCAGTGGCTGGGGTTCCGCGGACCACGATGTTGTAGATCAGCGCCTGGTACTGGCTCGAGTTTTCCTGCATGGGCGGCAGGCTCGTGATCCAGATCAGCACATAGCGCCCGGTTGCGCTGCTATTGGCGGTGAAGACGTGGTTCCCGGAGACCGTGGCCGACGGGGCGACTTTGGTGAAGTTGTTCAGCGCGGTCTTGGACATGGCGCTGGAGTTGCCGAGGTAGATTTCGGCAGTGGTGCAGCACTGCGAGCCGAACAGCACCTCTACCTGGCTGAGCTTTACGGCCTGCCCCATGTCGAGCAGCAGCCCGGTGCCCGGCTTCAGGCCGCCGAAGTTGGGACTGCCCTTGTAGTAGTCGGTCGCCCAAGCGGTCTTCACGCTGTTGTCGATGGCCTGCGGCGCGTCCTGGGCGTCCTCGCTGTCGTTGCCGAAGATGTTGAACGTGCTGTCGCTGACCGGCTTCAACACCGCGGCCGTCGCCGGGGCGGAGGAGCTTGGATTCGTGCTCGGCGTGCTGCCCGCCTTGGTGCCGCCGGAGTTGCGCAGGCTGTTGCTGATGATCAGCGCGGTCGCGACGAGCGCGGCGATCACGAGCACGACGACGATGGTGACCGCCACGCGGCTCGCCCCGCCGCGTCCGCCGCCGCCTCCGTCACGCGGGCCGCGTCCAGGGGGACCCTGCGGCGGATACGGCCCCTGGTAGGGAGCGGCCCCGCCGCGGCCCCGCTCTGGCAGCGCCCAGTTGCTGTGATCGTCCGCGTTCGGGGGATAGCCGCCCTGGTAGCCGCCGTAACTGTCATGGCCGGGATAACGTGGCGGCTCAAGCGTGCCAAGCGGCGCGGGTTCGGGGAGCGGCACCGGCGGGGCCACACTGGCCAGCGCGTCGGCGAACTCGCCAGGGGACACGATCGGGGCCCCGTGCCGTCCGCCGCGCTGCAACAGCGCCCGGCAGACGACCTCGTCGATCGCGGGCGACACGCCGGCGGTGACTTGCCGCGGCGTGCACACCACCCCGTCCGACTCCGGTGCGGGCGGCAGCGCGGTCTGCGACGCGCCCGGCCAGTAGCCCGTCAGCGCTGCGTAAAGCAGCGCCGCGAGGTCGACGGTGTCCGTGACAGTGGGGTCGACTGCGCCCGCGCCGGCCAGGTCGTCGCCCGCCAGCGCCGCGTCGACGCCCAGCCCGGTGATCTTCACCCCGCTGCCGCGCGTCCAGCGCAGCGCGTCCGGGGTCAGCCGCAGGTGCGCCTGCCCGGCGGCGTGCGCGCCGGCCAGTGCCCGTGACGCGTCGGCGATCAAGGCGCATGCCTGGCCCGGCTCGAGCGGGTTGTCGGCGAGCATGTCGGTCAGCGACTCGCCGCCGACCCACTCAAGCACCACATACGCCTGGTCGCCGCCGTCCTCGACATCGAAGACCTGGGCGAGCCGCGGGTCGGTGAGCCGGCTCGCGGCCCTGGCGGCGGTCACCGCCTGCGGGATACGCGGGAATCCTGGCGCGAACGTCAGCACGGAGACAGGACGCGCGAGCGTCTCGTCCATGGCCTTCCACATCGTCCAGCCACCGCCGGCGGCAACCTGGTCCACGAGCCGATATCGTCCGGCCAGCCGGGTTCCGGGTTCAGAGGTATACGTGCTCATTCGTAAGCGCCAAGAGTGGGGCCGCTCTCGGCCTCCTTCCAAGCCCCGGATATCCACGATCACCGAGCGGGTCACACGCGGGTACCTCTCTATGCTAATGTCCAGCACCGTCCGGAACCGGGACCCGGTCAACTACCCCCCGGCGGGTCGCGCCAACGTTTAGCTTCAGTTCTTTCAATGTCTCACACCCGCATGCGGAGTGTGCCACAAGAGTTCTCCCGGTTGTCGCAGTTGTCCCAATATTCGGCCGCCCGAACGGCATCATTCGCCGACTGCAACTGTGATCACATCGTCGCGACTTCGTTATGTTACCGGCCTGCTTACCGGCCAAATCGGCCGCCGAGAGAGCGGAGCAGTGTCCGGAATTCCTCAATGCCGAGCAACCGCGCGCAGAACGCGTAGAGCAGCAGCGCGCCGCCGCCGCCGATCACGGTGATCAGCAGGCCGTACACCCTGCCCTGGTGCATGAACGACCCCACGAGCGCCGTCGTGGCGAAGACGAACGCGAGCCCGGGCAGCGTGGCGATGAGCATCCGGACCAGCGAGCGGGTGATGCGCCAGCCGTCCAGGCTGCCGACCCGGCGCAGCAGCAGCGGCCAGGCGAGGATCGCGCCGGTCAGCGTCACCAGGTCGTAGGCGACCGCGAGGCCGATCACGGTGTGGGTCGCGGGCAGCGCGTACAGCGCGACCAGATCGCCGATCACGCCGACGATGAGCATCACCATGCCGATGATCGCCGGCGTCCTGTTCTCCCGGAACGAGTAGAAAACGCGCAGCTGGAGCTGGGTCAGCATGAACGCCACCAGGCCCAGGGAGAACACGCCGAACACCTCGCCGATGTACCGCGCGTTCGCCACCGTGTTGCTGCCGTAGGAGAACAGCAGCATGCATAGCGGCGGCCCCAGCACCGCGAGGAACACGGCTGCCGGGACCACGATGACCGAGGCGAGCCGCACCCCCTTCGAGAAGTCGTCGCGGACCAGCGAGTACCGCCGGTCGGTGGCGTGCCCGCTCATCCGCGGCAGCAGGGCGCTGATCACCGAGATCCCGACGATCGCGTACGGCAGCTGGAAGAGCTGCCAGGCGTAGGAGTAAGCCGAGTAGCCCACCCCGAAGACGGGGACATGCCCGGGCGGTGGATGGGCGGCTGAGTTCGCCGCCGCGTTCGCGACGCGCTGGGCGACCAGGTTGCCGAGCCACTGGCTGGCGACGTAGCCGAACATCCAGCCGGCCATCAGGCCGATCTCGGCGATCTCACGGCGCCGCAGGTCCCAGCGCAGCCGCATGCTGAACCCGGCACGGCGGAGCACGGGGAACAGCGTGATCGACTGGATCACGATGCCGAGCGTGGTGCCGATCGCCAGCAGGTGGATGCCGTATTCCGAGATGTCGTCCGCGGTCTTGTGCAGCCCGACAGTGGCGATGTAGAGGAGGCCGACCAGGATCACCACGATGTTGTTAATCACCGGCGTCCACATGTTGGCGCCGAACCGGCCGCGCGTATTGAGGATCGCGCCGAGCAGCGAGTCCATCCCGTAGAAGAAGATCTGCGGGATGAAGTAGTACGCGAAGATCACCATCACGGTGTGCTGGCGCGGGTCGCGGATGTTCCCTGCGTACAGGTCGACGAGCGGCCCGGACAGCAGCGTCGCCACCACCGTGACGACAAGCAGGCAGACCACGCCGAGGGTGAAGATCCGCTCCGCGTACGCCACGCCCCGGTCCGGGTCCTCCTTGGCCGCCCGGACCAGCATCGGGACCACGACCGAGGTGAAGATGCCGCCGAGCATGAGGTAGTACACGGTGTTCGGCAGCGAGTTGGAGTTGTTGTAAGCCTCCGCGAGCGTGGTGGAGCCGAGCGCGGCCACCAGCACGAACGTGCGCAGGAACCCGGTGACGCGGGAGGCCAGCGTGCCGAGAGCCATCACCTGACTGGACCTGGCCAGGTTCGGCTGGGTGACGATCGCCTGCGGGCCGGTGCCCAGGTCGTCGGCCGGCGGCGGCACCTCGAGGATGCGCGTGGCGAGTCCCTCGTCGTCCGATGGCGGCCGCCGGTCCTGCCCGGCCGGGCGCGGCAGCGGCCGTTCCGGGGCCTGCGGGTAGGCGAACGGCTGCGCGTAGGTCTGCTGCGGGTAGCCGGCGGGCACCGGCGGCAGGAACGTCGTCTGCGGCGCCGGGTAGTCCCCGCGCCGCCTGC
>Ga0070698_100000923_pt1 | contig 32124 bp, 28 predicted proteins | sample KBSK1502metaG_FD_65477 | JGI IMG/M metagenome (GOLD analysis project Ga0070698, IMG submission 65477) | Corn, switchgrass and miscanthus rhizosphere microbial communities from Kellogg Biological Station, Michigan, USA - KBS K1-50-2 metaG | ecosystem: Host-associated > Plants > Roots >... | reverse complement strand
GGCCACAGCCGCCCCGGCAGTCCCGGTAGTGGCGGCGGCTCGTACCGTGGCGAAAGCCCAGACCGGGGCCACGGTTCAGGACGCGGCGGCGGTGACCGCGACGTCGGCCGTGGCCGCGGGCCCGATCGTCGCGCTCGGCGACTCCTACACCGCGGGTGACCTGCTCCCGCTGGACCTGACGGCCAAGCCGCTCGGCTGCACGCGGTCCGCCAAGGCGTACCCGGTGCTGGTGGCGAGCGCGCTGAACGCGCCCCTCGTGGACGCGGCGTGCGGCGGCGCCGGCGTGCAGTACATGACCGGCGCGCAGCACACCAACCTGGGCACCAACCCGCCGCAGCTGAACGCGCTCGCCTCCGACGACTCCGTGGTCATGCTCACGCTCAGCGGCGATGACCTGGGCTTCTGGTCCACGCTCGACACCTGCATGGAGCTGAGCGTCACCGATCTGTTCGGCAGCCCGTGCGAACGGCACTTCACCAGCGGCGGCACCGATCAGCTCGCGGCCAGGGTCATCGCCGAGACGGAGAAGATCACCACTGTGCTCGCCGCCATCCGCGCCAGGGCGCCGGGAGCGCGCGTCCTCGTGGTCGGCTACCCCGACCTGTTCCCGCAGCGCGGCGGCTGCTGGCCAGCGGTGCCGATCACCAACGGGGACATCGCCTACCTGCGCTCCACCGAGCTGCTGCTCAACGCCATGCTGGCGGGCGACGCCACGGCGGCGGGCGCCACGTTCGTGGACACCTACACGCCGACCATCGGGCACGACTTCTGCCAGCGTGCGAGCGTCAAGGACGTGGAGGGCCTGGTTCCGACGTCGCTCGCCTATCCCTTCCACCCGAACGCCCGCGGCCAGGCAGTCATGGCCGCCGCGGTTCTCGCGGCTCTGCGCAGTTAGAACTGCTCGGCAGGCTTGGGGCCGCGGCGCAACGCCTGGCCGCGCGGCCGCTGGTCTGGCAGCTTTCTGGCCAGTTCGTCGGGCAGCCGCAGCAGTGGGTTCGCGGTGCTGGCCACCACGTCCTGCGCGATCTCGGTGATGCGCTGCCCGCGCGACCGCGCCGCGCCGCGCAGCAGGTCGAAGGCCTCCCTGGGGCGGAGCCTGTGCCGTTCGGCGAGCACGCCGATGGCCTGCTCCACCCGGACACGCGAGGCAAGGGCGTGTTCCAGTTGCGCTACCGTCACCGCGAGGCGTGACGCCTCGTCGGCCTCCGCTCCGCCGTTTCCCGTGGGCCGTGCCGCATGCCTGCCCGGCGTGCCGCGCCGCCCGTCTCGCTGCCGCGCCGGGTCCTGCCGCGGCGCGGCGTGCTGCGATCCATCGGGGCGCTCGGGGCGCTCGGGGCGCTCGGAGCGTGCGGGGCGCTCGGGGCGCGATCCGTCGTTGCGGTCGGCCGCCTCGAGCACCGCGGTGTCGTCGTTCGCCGCCAGGTCTGCCGCGAACAGGTCAGCGAGCACGATGGCACTGGTCAGGTCGGAGACGTTCTCGCCGCCGACCACCCAACCGCGGTCCGCCTTGCGCACGACCACATCGTCGTCTCTGCCATGCCGGCCAGTTGCCCCATCAGCGCTCATACCTACCTGCTTCCCCTCCGGCCCCTTTCATCACGGGCATGAGGTTCGATCAAAACTACTCGTAAACGTCCCTGCTCAGCCAGCCTGAGCCTTCGCGAGCTCGGCCAGCCGGGCCTCCACCTGCGCGGCGGACGGGTTGACCATCGTGCTGCCGTCCGCGAAAAGCATCGTGGGCACCGTCTGGTTGCCGCCGTTGACGCTCATCACGAACTCTGCCGCGGCCTGGTCGCGCTCGATGTCGACCTCGTTGACCTCAACGCCGGCCCTACCTAGCTGCGCCTTCAGTCGCTTGCAGAACCCGCACCACTGCGTGGTGTACATCGTGAGCGTCACCAGATGCCTCCTTGTCGCACTTCCAAAAGAAGACCGCCTTATTCGTGGCGGTCCCGGCACAATGCAACAACCTTTCCCGTCCGCTCCTTCCCATTCGCCCGGTCTGGCCGTGTGCGGCAGGATGAGACGGATGGACGCCGACGACTTGCTCGCCGCGCTGGACCCCGAGCAGCGCGAGGTGGCCCTGGCCACCAGGGGGCCAGTCTGCGTGCTGGCCGGCGCGGGCACGGGGAAGACGCGGGCGGTGGCTTACCGGATCGCCTATGCGGTACGGGGCGGCGTCGTCAACCCGGCGCACGTGCTCGCGCTGACCTTCACCGTGCGAGCCGCCGGTGAACTGCGCGGACGGCTGCGTGCCCTCGGCGGCGGCGCGGAGGCGGCGCGGGCGAGCACGTTCCACGCGGCGGCACTGCGGCAGCTCACTTACTTCTGGCCGCGGCTTATCGGCGGCCGGCCGCCGAAGCTGGTGGAGTCCAAGCTGCCGCTGCTGCGTGAGGCCGCGACCGGCCTCGGCGTGCGGCTGGACGGCGCGGTGCTGGCCGACGCGGTGACGGAGATCGAGTGGTCGAAGGTGTGCCAGACCCACCCGGACTCCTACGTGCACGCCGCCACGACGGCCGGCCGGAACCCGGCGGCAGGCGTCGACGTCGTGGGCCGGCTGTACCAGGCCTACGAGCAACTGCGCCGGGACCGGCAGCTGATCGACTTCGAGTCGGTGCTCGAGCTGACCGCGGCGATCTTGTTCAGCGAGCCTGCCGCGGCGCGTGAAGTGCACGCGGCCTTCAGGTACTTCACCGTGGACGAGTTCCAGGACGTGAACCCACTGCAGAAGCTGCTCCTGGACGCGTGGCTGGGCGGCCGCGACGAACTGTGCGTGGTGGGCGACCCGCAGCAGACGATCTACTCGTTCACCGGCGCGACCGCGTCGTACCTGCGGTCATTCGCCCGCGACTACCCGGCGGCCACCGTCGTGCGGCTGGTGCGCGACTACCGCTCGACACCGCAGGTCGTCGCGATGGCGAACCGGCTGGCCGCAGCCGGGGCCGCCGGCACCGCCGGGGGCGCCGGTGACGTCGCGCTCGTCGCGCAGCGGCCGCCGGGCCCTGAGCCGTCGGTCTCCAGGTACCCCGACGACGAAGCAGAAGCCGCGGGCATCGCCGCCGAGGCCGGGCTGCTGATCGCCCGCGGCGTCCCGTCGCAGGAGATCGCCATCCTGGTCCGCATGAACGCCCAGCTCGAGCGGTTCGAGCACGCGCTCGCCACAGGCAAGGTCGCGTACGTGGTGCGCGGCGCCGAGCGGTTCTACGAGCGGCCGGAGGTGCGCAAGGCTCTGGTGCTGCTCCGCGGCGCGGCCAGGGCGGAAAGCGCGGACACCGACGCGGAGGCGCTCGACGGCGGCGGACTCAGCGCCGCTGTCCGGCACGTGCTCGCCAGCGCCGGGCTGACCGCCGAGCCGCCGGCCGCCCGAGGCGCCGCGCGAGACAAGTGGGAGTCGCTCGCCGCCCTGGCCGGGCTGGCCGACGACCTGGCCGCGGCGCGCCCCGAGGCATCGCTCGCCGACTTCGCGGCCGAACTCGCGCAGCGGGCCGACACCGGGCACGCGCCCGTCGCGAGCGCGGTCACGCTGGCGACGATGCACGCGGCCAAGGGGCTCGAATGGGACGCGGTTCTGCTGCCCGGTCTTGTGGAGGGCATAATGCCGATCGTGCACGCGCGAACGGCCGAGGCCATCGAGGAAGAACGGCGGCTGCTCTACGTCGCGGTCACCAGGGCGCGGCTGCACCTAGCGCTGTCCTGGGCGCCGGCCCGGGCGCCAGGCGCCGCACAGACCAGGCAGCGCTCCCGGTTCCTGGCCGCCCTCGCGCAGCCCGCCGTCGCGACCCAGGCCCAGGCCCAGTCGCAGTCCCAGGTCCACGGAGGCCACCGGTGAGCGACTCCCTCGCACGGCTGCTCGACCTCCTCGACCTAGAGCAGATCGAGGTCAACATCTTCCGCGGCCGGAGCCCCGACGAGACCGTGCAACGGGTGTTCGGCGGACAGGTGGCCGGGCAGGCGCTGGTCGCCGCCGGCCGGACCGTGCCGGCCGACCGGCTGGTCCATTCGCTGCACGCGTACTTCATCCGGCCCGGCGACCCCGCGGTGCCGCTTGTCTACACGGTCGACCGGGTGCGGGACGGGCGCTCGTTCTCCACCCGGCGGGTCACCGCGATCCAGCACGGCAAGGTGATCTTCACGCTCTCCGCCTCGTTCCATCACCCGGAACCCGGGCTCGAGCACGCCGAGCCGATGCCGAAGGTGCCGCCGCCTGAGCAGGTGCGCAGCAGCGCGGAGCGGATTGCCGAGGCCACCGGGACCGAGTTGCCACTGGATTACCGGGACAGCCCGATCGAGGTGCGGTCCGTGAGCCCGCTCAGCGTCGAGGCCGCCCGCGACCCGGCGCTGCGCGCCACCAGCACCCAGGTCTGGCTGCGGATCAAGGGGGAACTGCCCGACGACCCGCTGCTGCACGTGTGCCTGGTCACCTACGTCTCGGACCTGACGCTGCTCGACACCGTGCTGGTCAGGCACGGGGTCAGCTGGTACGACGGGCAGACCGCGGGAGCGAGCCTGGACCACGCGATGTGGTTCCACCGGCCGTTCCGCGCCGATCAGTGGCTGCTGTACGCGCAGGATTCGCCGGTCGCCTACGGGGCGCGCGGCCTGGCGCGAGGCGAGATGTTCACCGCCGGAGGCGACCTGGTGGTCTCAGTGGTCCAGGAAGGCCTGATCCGCACCACGCCTAAACCGTCCGCGGGTTGATTGGTCGCCTCCCGCAGTCCTCAATTGGTTGGACTGAAGTCGCTCACCTGCGACGGAGAAACTGCAGGTCAAAAAACTGTTGCTCCGCTGTAAACGGTTACGTAGGCTGTCTCCATGTCCGTGGGCCAGAGTGTCGACCCCTCTGGAAGGAGGTGCCCACTGTGCTAATCAACCCGATCACCGTCGCGGTTGCCCGTAGTGGCGCCGCCCTTCCGGGTGTCCGCTCCCCGTGGGCCAGCCCGTCCGGTACAGGGGCGCAGTATGCCTTCGGGCAGCTCCCCATCACGGCCACACCGCCGAGCGCGCGCTTCGTCGCGTCGCGGCGCGTCCCGGCCATGCAGCCGACTGCCGTCATGGCGGCCGCGCTGCCGACCGTTGTCCGCACGCAGAACGTCCACAAGACCCGCGTTAACGCCGGTGGCGATGGCGCATCGGGTCCGCATCCAGAAAGGGAACCGGCCTAGGCAAAGGCCGGCCAAAATCCCCGAAGGCCGCGGACCCAAGACACAGGGTCCGCGGCCTAGTTATTTCGTAGGCCTCGGTCCCCGACGACAACAGGACCAGCAAGCGAGAGGGGATGGGACCGATGCAGTGGCCCGATGCCACCGCGAGTGCCGGCGAGGGCGCGGCAACCGCGGCGGGGTTCGAGTCAAGACCGTCTGGGTTCGAGGCGGTCGGCGTGGTGGAGCAACAGGGCGTAGCGGTCAGCGTCGCGACGCTCGTCACCGGCGCCGGCGTGCCGAGTGGCCTGGATCTTCCCTGCACCGAAGACCCGGAGCTGTTCTTCGCCGAGTCCCCGCAGGACGTCGAGACGGCGAAAGCGCTCTGCCGGGGATGCCGAGCGCGGCTCGGCTGCCTCGAGGGCGCGCTCGATCGGCGCGAGCCGTGGGGCGTCTGGGGCGGCGAACTGCTGCTGCGCGGCACGATCGTGCCGCGCAAGCGTCCGCGGGGGCGTCCGCGTAAGGAAGACGCCGCGATCACCAAGGCCGACGAGCAGGCCGCGTAGCCAACCGCAGCACAGCCACTTCACCACCATCGCGGCACTTCACCATGCCGCGATACGCAACGCGCCGCGCACCACGCGACGCGCACGACACAAGCAGCGCACACAATGCAGAGGTAAACCATGTACTTGTCAGAAACCCTGGCACGAGACCGAAGTAGCGCCCGGCTCGAGGAAGCGCAGCACGCCAGGATCGCCCGGCAGGCGGCGGAACTCCGCAAGCTGGACCGGATCAGGCAGCGCGCGGAACGCAATCTGCTCCGCGCCTGGCAGCGATCCGACGAGCTGCGCGCATCGATCGAGGCGGTCGGCTAGCCATCACCCACAGGACAGGACCCGGGATGCGCGTGGGCCATCCCGGGTCCAGTCATGTCCGCCGCGGGCTCGCGCCCGTCCAAGGCCGCTATCCCGTGGGCACCGGCTCAGCGGAGGCGAGCGGATCGTCGGTGTACCCGGGTACCCAGCGGAGCACTTCGGCGCGGAACGCGCCCTCGCACTCGAGCTGGCACAGCACGCCGATCCCGGCGGTGGACACCCGGTGGATCAGCACGTAGGACGGCGGCAGGTTGAACCTGCGGGACACGTTGGACGCACTCAGGTCCGTAACCCGGGCCGCCTCCCCGCGCATCCACTCCCTGCTGAACTTGAACGTCTCTACCGACGACGGCTCGGCCATCGGCGCGAGGAACGCGCGCAGCGCGTCCAGGTCCACCGAGATACCCGGCCGCAGGAACCCGTTCGCACGCAGTTCGCGCTCGACCTCGTCCAGGTCGGGCTCCGGGTCGTGCATGATCCGCAGCAGCCGCCCGAAGAACAGCGGCAACCCGTCGGGCAGCCGGTCCACCGCGCCGAAGTCGAGCACGCCGAGCCGCCCGTCGTCGAGCAGCCGGAAGTTGCCCGGATGCGGGTCGGCGTGCAGCAGCCCGGCGCGGGCCGGTCCCGAGAACAAGAACCGGACGAGCAGGATGCCCGCGCGGTTCCTGTCTGCCTGCGAGCCCCCGCTGATGATCTTCGACAGCGGCGTGCCGTCCATCCACTCGGTGACCAGCACATGGTCGGTCCCGGCCACGACCGGCGGCACGTAAATGTCCGGGTCGCCGGCGTACGCCTCCGCGAACGCCTGCTGCGCCTGCGCCTCGAGCCGGTAGTCGAGTTCCTCGGCGACCCGGTCCCGCAACTCGTCGAGCAGCGGCCTGACGTCGAGCCCGGGCATCAGCACGCCGAATAGCCGCCCCACCCGGGCCAGCTGGGTGAAGTCGCTGATCAGCGCCCGCCCGGCGCCGGGGTACTGCACCTTGACGGCGACGGCCCTGCCGTCCTTCCAGACCGCCCGGTGCACCTGGCCGATGGACGCGGCCGCGGCCGGAGTGTCGTCGAAGGAGATGAACTGTGACCGCCACTCTGGCCCGAGGTCACCCGCGAGCACCCGGTGCACGCTGCTCACGGGCAGCGGCGGCGCGGATTCCTGCAGCCGGGTCAGGGTGGCGCGGTACGGCTCGGCGAGCTCGGGCGGCAGCGCCGCCTCGAAGATCGACAGCGCCTGGCCAAACTTCATCGCGCCGCCCTTGAGCTCGCCAAGCACCCGGAATACCTGGTCGGCGGTGCGCTGCTGGATCTCCCTGGCGACGATTTCCGCGGACCTGCCACCGATACGCTTGCCAAGACCGAGCGCGGTCCTGCCCGCGAACCCGAGCGGCAGCCCGGCTAGCTTCACGGTCCTGTTGACGGGATTGCGCGGGACGTCATTCACACTCTTATTCTCCGTCAATTAAGGAACTTTTATTCCGAACGGACACGTGATGACCCGCACTCTCATCATTCCCGCGCGACACGCCGCACGCCTCCGCGCCGCCGTGAGCGGTTCCCCGTGCTGTCCTGCTAGGAACAACACGGCGCAGGCATAACGTATGCCCAGGTTCCGCCCGGTAACGTCCTGCCTAGACCCCGATGGTCACTGCGGACGAAGCTCGTCGGTGCCGCCCGCTTCGGGGCCGAGGATGTCGCTGCCTTCTTCGTGGCCAAGGATGTCGGTGCCGCCCGCTTCGGGGCCGAGGATGTCGCTGCCTTCTTCCGCGCCGAGGACGTCCGAGGCCTCTTCGTGGCCCAGGGTGTCGAAGTTCTCCGGTCCAGAAGTATCCGTCATGCCGTTCGCCTCCTTGAGTGCACCTCCTACTCCGAAGCGTACTCAGGCGCCGTTCCCGGCGACAGAGCCCGCGACGGGCCTGGCGCGGCGGCGGCCCCGCAGGTGCAGGCGAGCTGCGGCGACCACGTGCGACGGTGCCATTGCCAGTCCGGCAGCACCACCTCAAGGGTGCCGTTCCGCGTGACATGCGGAGCGGCGCGGTCGATGAACGTGAGGGCCTGTGCGGCCGCCAGCGCCGCCGTCGCGGCGGCCAGCACCGTGTCGCAGGCTTGCGGTGACGCGGCCGGGCCATCCGGTCCGCCCGCCTGAGCGAGGATCACCGGCCACGCGGAATCCCGCGCCGCCCTGGCCAGGTCGGCGCATCGCAGGCACGCCGAGCGGCCGGGTTCCACCAGCGGGCCGACGACGCCGATCGCCTCCTCGGCGCGGACCGCGAGGTGCGGCACACGGCCGCGCATGAGCTCCGCGACGTCCACCGGGTCCGGGTGCCCGGCGAGCACCGCGAGGTCAGGCAGCCGTCTGGGGTCGTCTGCTGTCCGCGTCTCCCGCGCGACCCGGTGGACCGCGCGGTCGACGCCGGCCGCTCGCGCGGCCGCTACGTCCGCCGTCCCGAGGCCGGCCGGGGCGATGTCCGCCTCGCCCGCGATCCTGCTGTCCCGGCAGGTGACCCAGGCGACCCCTGAGGCGGCCAGCAAGGTGGCGACGCACGCGCCTGTCCGGTCCGCTCCGTAGACGCGGACGAAAGCCGCCCGGCGGCGCGCGATCACGGCGGCACCGCCGTCGCCGTGGCCGTAGGCCAGCGCGGCGCAGGCCAGCTCGGGCGCCAGCCGCGCCCGGAGGTAGTCGGGCAGGGCCTGGTGCAGGTGGGCGGGGAAGTCGTCGAGCACGCCCGCCGAGGCGAGCAGGCCGAGCACCCGGTTCACCGCCTCGGGCGCGATGCCGTACTCCGCGGCAGTGCGCTCCACCTCGGCCGCGTCCCGTGACCCGTCGAGCAGCGACACGATCGCGGCAGCCTTGCCAAGCCCGGTCAGCGCCGCCGCCCGTCGCGGGTCGACGCCGATCTGGAGCGTGCGACGGTCCCGCCAGAGCGGCCGCAGCCCTGCTTTCAGCGCTGGTCTCATGCCGTCAGCGTGACACTACCCACCGACATTCGAGCCCGTTCTAGACCCGTTACAGCGGATAAATCTGAAATGCCGGATTTAGCCACCGACGGCGCGGGGCCATCCCCCCGCGCACTTTTTCATGATCACGGAAGAAAAGCACGCTATACGCGTGCAAAGTTTCCGTGATCATGAAATCGGGTCAGGCCTCGCCTTCGTCGTCCTGGCCGTCTTCCGGGGCGGCGGTGTCCTCGTCCAGGTCGGAGATGTCCAGGTCGCTCGAGCCGCGGACGAAGGCGTCCGGGTCCTCCAGGTCCTCCGCCGTCGGCAGCAGGTCCGGGTGGGCCCACAGCGCGTCCCTGCCGTCCACGCCGCGCGCGTCGGTCAGGCCGGCCCAGAGGACCGCCGCCTCGCGCAGCATCCGGGGGCGGAGTTCGAGGCCTACGAGAGTCGCGAACGTCCGTTCTGACGGACCTCCGGTGGCACGACGGCGACGGATAGCCTCCGCGAGCGCCGCGCCATGCTCGAGTCTCGATTCCGCGGCGGCCGAGACCACCGTCGCCACCCAGCCTTCCACCAGCGCGAGCGCGGTCTCCAGCCGGGCGAGCGCCACCTTCTGCTGCGGAGTGTCCTCCGGGCGGAACAGCGTCTCGCCCGCCAGGGCCTCGCGCAGCGCCTCCGGGTTGTTGATGTCGATGTCCGGCATGGCCTCGCGGAGCCGGGTCATGTCCACCGTGATCCCGGCCGCGTACGCCTCCACCGCGCCGAACAGGTGCTGGCGCAGCCAGGGCACATGCCCGAACAGCCGGTGGTGCGCCGCCTCCCGCAGCGCGAGGAACAGGCGGACCTCCTCGATGCCCACCGAGAGCCCCTCGCCGAACGCGGCCACCCCAGCGGGCAGCAGCGCGGCGGTGCCCTCTGGGCCGAGCGGCAGGCCGACATCGGTAGAGCTGACCATCTCGCCGGCCAGCTCGCCGACCGCGGTGCCGGTCTGGCCGCCGATCATCGCCCCGCCGAGCTGCCGCAGCATGGGCGCGAGCCCGGACAGCCCGCCAAGGCCGGACAGCGCCTGCTGCATCTCCTCAGGGACGTCCGCGCCGAGCTGCGAAGGGTCGACGTTCAGCATTGAGCTCATCGCGTCGACGCCCTTGGCCGCGATCGGCTCGCACAGCGCGGACCAGACGGGGAAGGTGGCCTCCAGCCATTCCGACTTGCTCCAGGCCTCGATCTTCCTGACGCCGGAAGGGAACGTGGTCACGTCATCCAGCCACAGGTCCGCCAGCCGGATCGCCTCGGTGACGGCGGCGCGCTCGTTGGCCAGCACGCTGGGGTCGCCCTTGGCCGCGATGGTATGCCTGGCCAGGTTCTTCGCCAGCTCCCAGTTGACCGGGCCGCCGCTGTAGGAAAGCAGGTCGGCGAACTGGCGCAGCGCGTCGGCGAACTGGTTTGGTCCGCCGCCAGGACCGCCGGCGCCGGGAACCCCGAAGCCGAACGGCCCCATCGGATCTGCTGGTCCCTCGCCGCCGGGTGGCTTCGGGTCGTCGTCGCCGGGCCGCCCTGGCGGGCCGAAGCCGAAGGGAGGACGATCAGCCATGGTGCGCCCCCTCAGCTGTCAGGTAGTCGGGCACGATAGAAAGGTCATAGTTGTCACGCTATTCGGGAGCAGCCGATTTTGAGAAACGCCAGACGGCAGGTTCGCCACGAGCGCAGCGTTCGCCGTGAGCGTAGCACCGCGCCCGCGCCGCCGGTTGTGGCGGTCACCGGTGCGGCCGGCGGAGTCGGGCAGGCGCTGGCTGTCCGGCTCGCTGAATCATCGCTGATCGACCGCGTCGTCGCCATCGACGATCACCGGGGTGATGCCTCCCGGGTGACGTGGCGGGTCGCGGACGTCAGGGACCCGACGCTCGCGGCGCGCCTGACGGGCGTCGACGTGGTGGTCCACGCGGACATGGACACCTCGGCGGCTACCGATCCCCGGCAGCGGCGGGCGCTCAACGTGCGCGGTGCACAGACCGTGCTGACGGCGGCCGCCGCCGAGCGCGTCGGGCGGGTCGTGCTCGTGACGAGCGCGATGGTGTACGGCGCGCGGCCGGACAACCCGGTGCCGCTGCCCGAGGACGCGCCGCTGCTCGCGGACGCGGACGGCAGCGTGGCCGGGGACCTGCTGGAGGTCGAGGAGATCGCCAGGCGCTCCCGGCGGGTGAACCCGGGCACGGCGGTGACCGTCGTCCGGCCGGCGGCTCTCGTGGGCGACGCGGTTGACACGCTGGTGACGAGGCATTTTGAGGCGCCCCGGCTGCTGGCGGTGCGCGGTTGCGCGCCGCGCTGGCAGTTCTGCCACGTGGATGACCTGGTGTCAGCCCTCGAGCTGGCCGCTGTCGGCGACGTGACCGGAGACTTCGCGGTGGGCTGCGACGGCTCGCTTGCCCAGGGTGAGGTTGAGGAGCTGAGCGGGCTGAAGTCGATCGAGCTCCCCGCGCGGCTGACGTTCGGCACCGCGCAGCGGCTGCACCGTCTCGGCGTCACGCCCGCGCCGGCCGCCGAGCTGCGCTACGTGGTGTACCCGTGGGTGGTGGACTGCGCGGCGCTGCGCGCGGCGGGGTGGCGGCCGTCGTACAACAACGCGTCCGCCCTGTCGGCGCTGCTCGCCGCCCGCGCCGGGCGCCACGCGGTAGCGGGCCGCAGGATCGCCCGCAAAGACGCGGCGCTCACCGCGGCAGGGGCCGCGGGGACGGCCGCGGCGGTTCTGGGCACCGCCGCGATCGTCCGGCGCGCCCGGCGGAAGGGCACGTCGTTACCTACGCGGTTCCGCGATACCTTAGTCGGGTGAGCCAGATCAGGCTGATCGCTATCAGGGACACCGCGCTGTCCGTTGACGAGGTGCGCGCGGCTATCGCCGACCCGGCGGCCGGCGGTGACGTGATTTTCTCCGGCACCGTGCGGGACAACGACGCGTCCCGCGGCGTAACCGGCCTTTCCTACAGCGCGCATCCCTCAGCGGAGGCTGAACTGCGCCGCGTCGCCGAGGCCATCGTCGCCAAGTACCCGGAGGTCGTGGCGCTCGCCGCGGTGCACCGCGTGGGCGACCTGGCGGTCGGCGACCTGGCGGTCGTCGTTGGGGTGTCCTGCCCGCACCGCGCGGAGGCGTTCCACGCCTGCCACGCCATGATCGACGAGCTCAAGGCCTCGGTGCCGGTCTGGAAGCACCAGCGGTTCACCGACGGTTCTGACGAGTGGGTCGGTAGCGCGTAACCTTCGGCCATGTTCCGACGCTCGCTGACGCTGTCCATCGCCGGGATCGCGACCCTGATCGCGATCGCGGTGGCGGTTCTGGTTCCCGTGCCCTATGTGATCCTGCTGCCGGGCCCGACGCTGAACACGCTGGGCAACGACACGTCGGGGCAGCCGCTGATCAAGATCAGCGGGCACCAGACGTTCCCGACCACCGGACACCTCAACATGGTGACCGTCGGCCTCAACGGCGGCCCCGGCGTGCGGATGAACATCTTCCAGGCGCTGCGCGGCTGGCTCAGCCCGACCAACGCGGTGGTGCCGGAGGCCGAGATCTTCCCACCGGGACAGACCGCGCAGCAGACCCACGCGCAGGACGTCCAGCAGATGGCCTCGTCGCAGCAGACGGCCACCGCCGCCGCGCTGACCGAACTGCACATCCCGTATCAGACCGAAGCCGTGGTGATCTCGACGAACTCCGGGTATCCCGCGAGCACCGTGCTCAAGGCCGGGGACGTGATCGAGGCGGTGGACGGCAAGCCGGTGACCGGTCCGGCCAGCCTCAGCTCGGCGATCTCGGCGCATCCGGCGGGCTCGGTGCTGCAGCTGACCGTGCTGCGGGAGGGCCAGACGCTGTCCTTGCAGGTCGCGACCAAGAACTCGGGCGGCAGGCCGATCATCGGCGTCGAGGTTCAGCAGCAGTACAAGTTCCCGTTCACGGTGACGATTGACGTCGGCAACATCGGCGGCCCGAGCGCGGGCATGATGTTCGCGCTCGGGATCATCGACATGCTCACCCCGGAGAACCTGACCGGCGGCAAGTTCATCGCGGGCACGGGAGAGATAACCCCGGCCGGCCAGGTAGAGCCGATCGGCGGCATACAGCAGAAGATGTCCGCCGCGCGGAGCGCGGGCGCGACCGTCTTCCTCACCCCGTCAGCCAACTGCGCCAACGCGGCGGGCGCCGTGCCGGCCGGGCTGCGCCTCGTCAAGGTGAGTACTCTGTCCCAGGCGGTATCGGACCTCGAGGCGCTCAAGGCGGGCAAATCTGTCCCGTCTTGCTGAGTTCCGGCACTGTTCCCCGCAGAGTTCCTGCACTGTTCACTGTTATCCGAGCATGCTCGTCCAGGACTGGGGCAGGGGCGTAGGCTGCGGCTATCAGGACTTCGAAGGGAGCGCATGGAGTCGTGGCACTTCGGGTACTGGTTGACGCGACCGACGTGCCGACAGATCGTGGCGCGCTCGGTCGCTACGTTGACGGCCTTATCGGAGCGCTCGCCGCGGCAGGGGCGGACTTGGCGGTCGTCTGTCAGCGGGCCGACGAAGAACGATACGGCCGGCTCGCTCCTGGCGCGACCATCGTCGCCGGGCCCGCCGCGCTCGGGCACCGCCCAGCGCGGCTCGCCTGGGAGCAGAGCGGGCTGCCGGTCGTCGCTCAGCAGGTGAACGCGGACGTGATCCACATGCCGCACTACTCGATGCCGCTGCGGCCTGGCCGGCCGACGGTCGTCACCGTCCACGACGTCACGTTCTTCACCGAACCCGAGCACCACACCGCGGTCAGCGGCATGTTCTTCAAGTCGGCGATCCGCACCGCTACCAGGCGTGCCACGCGGATCATCGTGCCGTCCAACGCGACCCGCGATGAGCTGGTCCGGGTGCTCGGCATGGACACCGCAAAGATCGACGTCGCCTACCACGGGGTGGATCACCGGCTGTTCCACCGGCCCGATCCGCGCCAGGTCAGCCAGATCTCAGCGCGGCTGGGGCTGCACGGCAAGCCGTACATCGCGTTCCTCGGCCTGATGGACCCGCGGAAGAACGTCGCCGCCCTGATCAAGGGCTGGGCGAGCGCTGTCAGCGACCTCACCGACCCGCCCGCGCTCGTTCTCGCGGGCGGCGGCGGCTGGAGCGAGGACGTGGACGTGGCGGTTGCCGCGGTCCCGCCGCACCTGCGGCTGTGCCGTCCCGGCTACCTGCCGTTCGCCGAGCTGCCCGGTTTTCTCGGCGGCGCGCTCGTGGTGGCGTTCCCATCGCACGGCGAGGGATTCGGGCTTCCGGTGCTCGAGGCGATGGCGTGCGGCGCGCCGGTGCTGACCACGCATCGCACGTCGCTGCCCGAGGTGGGCGGCGAGGCGGTCGCGTACACCGAGCCGGACGCGGAGTCCATCCAGGTCGCGCTGCGCGCGCTGATCGACGATCCGGAGCGCCGCGCCGCGCTCGGCGTTCTCGGGCACACCAGGGCCCAGGAGTTCACCTGGGCCGCGTCGGCGGCCGCGCATCTGGCCAGCTACAAGCGGGCGGCGGACCAGCAGGCGGCGGACACCCGCGCCGGGTGAGGCCAGCGTCTGCGGGTGGTGGTGAGTAACGCGACAGGCTCGAATTCCCCGGGTGCCGCGGCGTTAGCCGGGCGCGTGAGTATGCTGCGTGAGTCAGCGGCACCGCCCGGTGACTGTCCGTGAAAACCGAGCGCTTAAAGCGAGAATCCAATGCCACGTGAAGCCCTTGAAGCGATCATGCTTGTGGGTGGCAAGGGCACCCGGCTGCGTCCGCTTACCCTGTCCGAGCCCAAGCCGCTGCTCCCGACAGCAGGCGTCCCGTTCCTGGCGCACCAGCTCACGAGGGCGGCCGAGTGCGGCATCACGCACGTGGTCCTGGCGACTTCCTACCGCGCCGAGATGTTCACCGAGGCCTTCGGCGACGGGGCCGCCCTCGGGCTGTCCATCGACTACGTGCACGAGTCGTCCCCGCTGGGGACCGGCGGCGGCATCAGGAACGCGGCGTCCCTCCTGCACGGAGGTCCCGATGACCCGATCGTCGTGCTGAACGGCGACATCCTGTCCGCCCACGACCTCCCCGCCCAGATAGACCTGCACCGCAAGCGCGAAGCGGCGGTGACGCTGCACCTGGTCGAGGTGGACGACCCGAGCCGGTACGGCGTCGTGCCGACAGAACCCGGCGGGCGGGTCACCGCGTTCCTCGAGAAGACCCCGCAGCCGGTCACCAACCGGATCAACGCCGGCTGCTACGTGTTCCGCCGCTCCGTCATCGACCAGATACCGCCCGGCGGTGTGGTGTCGGTGGAGCACGAGACGTTCCCCGAACTGATCGCCGCGGACGCCCTGGTGATGGGGTACGCGGAAAGCGCGTACTGGCTGGACGTCGGCACGCCGGAAGCGTTCGTGCGCGGATCCTGCGACCTGGTGCTCGGGCTCATGCCGTCGGCGGCTGTGCCGCGCCCTGCCGGCTCGGATCCTTCCCCTGGCTCGGCTGCCTCGCTCGGCGCGGCCACGTCGCCGGTCGCGGCCGCGGAGTTCCTGCTGCTCGACGACGCCCAGGTGGCCGGTGACGCGGTGTTGTCCGGCGGCACGGTGGCGGGCGCCCGTTCGGTCGTCGGCGCCGGCGCCGTCGTGCACGGCAGCGTGCTTTTCGACGGGGCCGTGATCGGCGCCGGCGCCGTGGTCAGGGACAGCATCGTCGGCTTCGGTGCCACGATCGACGACGGCGCGGTGCTCGACGGCGTCCTCATCGGCGACCGCGCGTTCATCGGGTCGCGCAACGAGCTGGCCCGCGGCCTGCGCGTCTGGCCCGATGTCCGGCTGGAGCCCACCTCGGTCCGCTTCTCCACCGACGCCTAGCACCGGTTCCACCGACGCCTAGCACCGGTCCGTCCAAGGTCCCCGCCGAACGGCAGGGCAGCCCCTAGCATGTTGACCCGTGGGCTACCAGGGACTCAGCATGACCGGCACGGCCCCGTCGAGGACCGCCGCCGCCGCTAAGCCCGAGCCCGCCCGCGTCCGCGAATGGCAGGCACCCTTCCTCCTTGACGTGCGGGTCACGCTGTCCGTGCAGGGCCGGGGCCGGAGCGACCCGACCTTCCGCGTCGACGAGACGGGAGCGGTGTGGCGGACCTCGCTCACGCCTGACGGCCCCGCCACGATCCGGGTCACGGCGCGCTCACCAGCCGCCTCGGGGCCCGCTGGCCCGCTGGTCCTGGCCCAGGCCTGGGGGCCGGGAGCGGACTGGCTGCTCGACGCCCTCCCCGGTGCCCTCGGCCTGCACGACGACATTTCCGGCTTTGACCCCTCGGCTCATCCCGTCCTGCGCCAGGTCGCCCGCAGGCACCCCGGCCTCCGTCTCGGCCGCAGCGGCCGCCTGATGGAGGCGCTCGTCCCTGCGGTGCTCGAGCAGAAGGTCCTCACCATCGAGGCGCACCGGGCGTGGCGGATCCTGCTCGCCAAGTTCGGCGGCCAGCCGCCAGGCCCCGCACCCAGGGGCATGCGCGTCTTTCCCGACCCGAAGACGTGGCGGCGCATCCCGTCCTGGGACTGGCACCGGGCCGGCGTGGAAGGCGTCCGCGCCCAGACGATCATCAGGGCGTGCACCGTGGCGGACAGCCTGGAGCGGCTGCTCGCCAAGACCCACGAGGAAGCCGACCGCCTGCTGCGGACCATCCCCGGCATCGGACCCTGGACGTCCGCGGAGACGCGGCAGCGCGCCGCGGGAGACCCGGACGCGGTCTCTGTCGGCGACGCGCACCTGCCGGACATGGTCGGCTGGGCGCTGGCCGGCCGGTCCGCCACCAACGACGAGGAAATGCTCGAACTGCTCGGCCCGTACGCGGGCCATCGGCACCGGGTCACCAGGCTGGTGAAGCTGAGCGGCCTTGGCGGCCCGCCGCGCCGGGCCCCGAAGCTGCCGGTCCGCGACTACCGCCGCTTCTGACGTTCCCGGCCGACAGGTCTAGACCGGCAGGAGGCCGCTCGGGCCGCACTCGCCTAGTGCCTTAAGGTCAGGAGTATGAGCGCTTCCAGCATCGACCAGGGTGGAAACAGCGGGGTTAGCGAGGCGGCCATGCGCAGGGCGCTGGCCCGCGCCAGGGACGGCAAGCCACTGGACCAGGCCGAAGCTGCGGTTTTGCTGCACGCCCGCGGCGACGACCTGCGAACGCTTCTCGGCTACGCGCGCAGAACCAGGGACGCCGGCCTGGAAGCCGCCGGCCGGCCCGGGATCATCACATACTCGAAGAAGGTCTTCATCCCGCTGACCAGGCTGTGCCGGGACCGCTGCGCCTACTGCACGTTCGCGACCGTGCCGAAGCACCTCGACAGCCCGTTCCTCAGCCCCGACGAGGTGCTGGACATCGCCCGCGAAGGCGCGCGGCTCGGCTGCAAAGAGGCCCTCTTCACCCTGGGCGACCGCCCGGAAGCCCGGTGGCGCCAGGCCAGGGAGTGGCTGGACGCGCACGGCTACGACGACACGCTGTCCTACGTCCGGGCGATGGCGATCCGGGTCCTCGAGGAGACCGGACTGCTGCCGCACCTGAACCCCGGTGTCATGACCTGGCAGGACTTCCAGCGGCTCAAGCCGGTCGCGCCGAGCATGGGCATGATGCTCGAGACAACCTCAAGCCGCCTGTACGAGACCAAGGGCGGCCCGCACTTCGGCAGCCCCGACAAGGATCCGAAGGTCCGGCTGCGGGTCCTCGAGGACGCCGGCCGCAGCAACGTCCCGTTCACCACCGGCATCCTGATCGGCATCGGCGAGACGATCGAGGAGCGAGCAGACTCGATCTTCGCGATCCGGCGGGTCTCTCGCGAGTACAGCGGTATCCAGGAAGTCATCGTGCAGAACTTCCGCGCCAAGCCCGACACCAAGATGCGCGACACGCCGGACGCCGAGCTCGAGGACCTGGCCGCGACCATCGCGGTCACCCGCCTCGTCCTAGGCCCGAAGGCCCGCGTCCAGGCGCCGCCGAACCTCGTCGGCGACCAGCACCAGCTGATCCTCGACTCAGGCATCGACGACTGGGGCGGCGTCTCGCCGCTGACCCCGGACCACGTCAACCCGGAACGCCCCTGGCCGCAGATCGACGAGCTCGCTCAGCTCACGGCCGCGGCGGGCTTCACGCTCAGGGAGCGTCTCACGGTCTACCCGCCCTACATCCGCGAGCCCTGGCTCGACCCGCGCGTCGCGCGGCACGTCGCCGCCCTCGCCGACCCGAGGACCGGCCTCGCGAACGAGGCCGCCCGCCCGGAGGGAATGCCCTGGCAAGAGCCGGACGGCGGCTGGGGCGACGCGTCCGGCCGCACGGATCTGCACGTGTCGATCGACACGATCGGGCGGTCCGCTGACCGGCGCGAAGACTTCTCCGAGGTCTACGGTGACTGGGAGATCTTGTCGGAACGCACGCGGCTGACTGCGGACGCCTCCGCCATCTCCACCGCGGAGCCGGCCCCGGCCGGGGCGCCAGCCGAGTCCGCGCCCGCCGCGCCCGCCGCGCCCGCCCTGGCGCGCCCCGGCGAGGTCGCCACCGCGCTGCGCCAGGCCGAACGCGACCCGGCCGCACTCACCGACGACCAGGCGGTCGCCCTGCTCGGCGCCGACGGCGCCGACCTGGACGCGCTGGCGGCGCTCGCCGACGGCATGCGCCGCGAGGTCAACGGCGACGACGTGACGTTCGTCGTGACGCGGAACATCAACTTCACCAACGTCTGCTACACCGGCTGCCGGTTCTGCGCGTTCGCGCAGCGCCGCACCGACGCCGACGCCTACACGCTGTCGCTCGACCAGATCGGCGAGCGCGCCGAGGAGGCGTGGGCGGCGGGGGCGACCGAGGTATGCATGCAGGGCGGCATCCACCCGGACCTGCCGGGCACCGCGTATTTCGACATCGCCGCCGAGGTCAAGCGCCGCTGCCCGGGCATGCACGTCCACGCGTTCTCGCCGATGGAGGTGATGAACGGGGTGGCCCGCACCGGGCTTCCGCTGCGCGAGTGGCTGGTCCGGGCCAGGGAGGCCGGGGTGGGCTCGCTGCCCGGCACGGCCGCGGAGATCCTCGACGACGACGTGCGCTGGGTGCTCACCAAGGGGAAGCTGCCCGCGGCGGGCTGGATCGAGGTGATCTCGACCGCGCACGACCTGGGCATCCGCACGTCGGGCACGATGATGTACGGCCACGTGGACGCGCCGCACCACTGGGTCGGCCACCTTCGGGTCATCCGCGGCATTCAGGAGCGGACCGGCGGGTTCACGGAGTTCGTGCTGCTCCCGTTCGTGCACACCAGCGCGCCGATCTACCTCGCGGGCCTGGCCAGGCCCGGCGTGACCCGGCGGGAGAACCGCGCGGTGCACGCTGTGTCCCGGATCATGCTGCACGGCGCGATCGACTCCATCCAGTGCTCGTGGGTGAAGCTCGGTGACGACTTGTGCCGCGACATGCTGAACGGCGGCGTCAACGACCTGGGCGGCACGCTGATGGAGGAGACGATCAGCAGGATGGCCGGCGCAGACAACGGCTCGTTCAAGACGATCAGCGACCTGCGCGCGATCACCGAGCCGCTCGGCAGGCCGCTCCGCCAGCGAACGACCCTCTACGGCACCCCGTCGCCCGACCGACTTGCGGCGGCGGCCGCCAGTGACGGCGTGGCCGCCTCGGTACGGGCAGGCCTCCCGATCCTGGCTCGCTAGGGCGGCGCGCGTGAGCGAACCGAGCATCATCGCCGCCGGCAAGGGCACGATCGTCACGGCGCGGGGGAGCGTCATGGCGTTCAAGGCGATCGCCGCGCAAACCGGCGGGGACTTCTCGCTCATGGAGCGGACCGTCCCGCCGCGTGGCCGGCGCCCGCTGCCGCATCGCCATGTGAACTGCTCTGAGGCCTTCTGGGTGCTCGACGGGACGATCACGTTCGTCCTCGACGGCGTCGAGCAGCGGGGATGCCGGGACGACTTCCTGCTGGTGCCGCGCGGCGCAGGGCACACCTTCGGCAACGACGGCGAAGAGCCCGCGCGGCTGCTTGTCCTGCACGCTCCCGCGATGGACGCCTACTTCGCCGAACTCGACGCGCTCTGGTCCAGGCAGACCCCGCCGTCCCCGGAGGAAGAGCGCGCCCTGATGTCCCGCTACGGCATGGAACCCGCCTGATGGCTGTGGCCACTCCCAGGCGCCACGCCACCCCCAAGCGTCAGCGGGTGAGGGTGAAGGCGGCCGGGTCGCGCGGGGGGCGCGGGGGCGGGCTGGCCGCCGGGTGGCCGACGGCGACCGCGCCCATCGGGCGCCAGCCGGCGGGCAGGTCGAGGGCCCGGGCGACGACGTCCTGGCAGAACAGCGCCGAGGAGATCCACGCCGAGCCCAGGTTCTCCACAGCCAGCGCGACGAGCAGGTTCTGCACCGCGGCGCCCATCGAGACGGTGAACATGTCCTGCTCGGCGCGCGAGCGCCGCTCGTCAGGGTAGGCGTGCGCGGCCGACGCCTGCAGGCAGGGGATCACGATCAGCGGCGCGTTACGCAGCGGCAGGCCGCGCCGGGTGCGGCGGGCGATCTGGTCGTCGGTGAATCCGTCGCCGCGCAGGTCGGCTGTCCACGCGTCGAGCATCACGTCGAGCAGGACAGTACGGGCCGCTTCCGACGACACGATTACGAACCGCCAGGGCTCGCTGTGGTGCGGCGCCGGGGCGGTCAGCGCGGCGGAGATGGCCCGTTCGACGGCGGCGACGTCGACAGGCTGGCCGGTGAACGACCGGACCGTGCGGCGGGCCGACAGCACGTCGGCGGCGCCGAGCCGGAACATGTCCTCGCTCGCGGGACGGACCAGCGCCCGCGCGCCTGGCCCGTCTGCATCGGTGACCAGCGCGGCGAGGCCGCGCACGATCGCGACAGGTATCTGCAGCGCCTTGCCCTTGACCAGGTCCGCGGCGGCGGCGATCTCGTCGGCGACCGCGGCGACCGTGACCTCGAGGGTGTTGCCGAACGTGTCAGGCTCGCCCCGGTGGTCCCGCAGCGGCAGCACCCCGGCGGCCCCGATCGCGGCGTCGGTCTGGCCGGCCCGCCACGGCCTGCCCATCGTGTCGGTGATGATCACGCCCACGGCCACCCCGAGCCTGGCGCGCAGCGCCTTGCGCAGCCGGCGGGCGGACTCGTCAGGGTCTTCGGGAAGCAGCACCACCGTGCCTGGGGCCGTATTGGACGCGTCCACCCCGGCGGCGGCGAGCACGAGTCCTTGCCTGGTCTGCGCGATCGTCGTCTGGCCGCGCCTGGCCACCACCCGGACCGTCTCCGCGGCGATCGCGTCCTCGCGGGTGGCGGAGACGACGCGGCCCTCAGCCTTGCTGACCACCTTCGAGGTGACCACCAGGATGTCGCCGGCCCGCAGCCCGGGACCGCCCTCGGCGAGCGCCGCGTCGGCGATCAGCCGCGCCACGTCGTCTCCCGACGCGATCTCCGGTATCCCGGAGACACCGGAGATATGGATCTCTGCCGGGCCTGCGGTCATCGCTTCAGCTCCAGCGCCAGGTCGATCGCGCCCTGTGCGATGGCCGCGGCCGAGGGCAGGTCGCGCATGTACAGCGGCAGCGCGCGGACCGCGATGCCTGCCAGCGCCGGGTCGTCAGCGGCCGCCTTGTCCTGCTCGTCGACCAGCCAGCCGTCGATGAGGTCCGCGCCGTAGTGCACGGCGACCGCGGCGGCGGAGGTCTCCACCCCGATCGTGGCCAGGCAGACGTCCGCCATCCCGCGGACCGGGGCGCTGCCGATGATCCCGGAGACGCCGATCACGGTCTGCGCCTCGACGGCTTCCCTGATGCCGGGCACGGCCAGGATCGGGCCAATGCTGACGACCGGGTTGGACGGCGGGAAGAGCACGAAGTCCGCGCCGGCGATCGCCTCGGCCACGCCAGGCGCGGGCGACGCCTCCGCGGCGCCAACCGGAACGATCGCCTCCGCGGGGGCCGGGGCGTGGAGCCGGACCCACCACTCCTGGAAATGGACTACCGAGTCCTTGAGAACCACGTGGGTTTCGATCGTGTCGTCAGACATCGGCAGCAGGCGGACGCCGGGCTGCCAGCGTTCGCACAGCACTCTGGTGACCTCCGACAGCGGCTTGCCCTCCGTGAGCAGCTGGGTCCGCACGATGTGCGTCGCGAAGTCGCGGTCGCCGAGGGTGAACCACGACGGGCCCGCGCCGTACGCCCTGAGCTCGTCGCGGATGGTGAACGTCTCATCCGCTCGGCCCCACCCCTGCTCCTCGCTGATGCCGCCGCCGAGGGTGTACATGACCGTGTCCAGATCCGGGCACACGCGCAGGCCGAACAGGGTGATGTCGTCACCGGTGTTGCCGATGACGGTGATCTGAGCGCCGGGGGCAGCCGCCTTCAGGCCGCGCAGGAAGCGCGCTGCGCCGACGCCGCCGGCGAGGACGGTAATCCGCATGCGGACAGTGTCGCAGGTCTGTGAGAGGGCCGTGGAGCGCGGGGGGCTGCCCTCGGTCCCTGAGTCGGTAGCGGGCGGCGGACGCGCATGGTAAACCATAAGTGCTCGATCGATCACAGAAAGTGATAATCAGGCCGCGTCGGACGTTTTTCCGGGACTCAACCCGGCAACTTAGCGAAGAAGGCAGTCAATACCACCTTCTTCGCTTGACGTGAAGCAAGACACGCAGGTGTAATTTCATTAGTGTGATTCTCGCCGCCATGGGAAGGTGGCGGGCATCAAGGGGGCTCCGAGAGGGGAGGATGCGCTTTGACTGAGGTCATCGTCCCGATAGCGCACGTCGTCGTCCGTCCGGAAGATGTTGATGACCTGGGCTGGGAGGAACGTGCGCTCTGCGCACAGACGGATCCGGAGGCGTTCTTCCCTGAGAAGGGCGGTTCCACCCGGGAGGCCAAACGGGTCTGCCGGAGTTGCGAGGTACGCGCCGAGTGTCTGGAATACGCTCTCGAGAACGACGAGCGGTTCGGAATCTGGGGCGGATTGTCCGAGCGTGAGCGCCGGCGGATCAAACGCGAGGCAGGCTAGACTCAGCGTTCCCACACTTGCGGACATCTGGCCGTAAGCCAGACGTGAACGTGCGCGGGCTTGTATCGTTCACGCTGTCCCCAGGGGGATGGCTGATCACCATACCGGCTGTCGCTGCGGGGAACGGCCGCGATCGACCAACGAGTGCTGGACGTCTTGTCAACTATCCCGCAGCAGACCCGGCACACCGTCACCGCGATAATCGTCGCGCACGACGGTGCCCGCTTGCTGCCCGGGCTTGTGCAGGCGCTGCGAGCGCAGACCTACCCGGTCGAGCGGGTCGTGGGGGTCGACACCGGGAGCCGTGACCGCAGCGGAGCGGTGCTGGCCGAACTGATCGGGCAAGACGCGGTGTTCGGGATGGACAGGAACACTGGCTATGGCGAGGCCGTCGCGGTCGCGCTGCGGCACAGCGCGGCCCTGCGCACCGCGCGGAACGACCCGAACTTGAAGCGCGTCGAGTGGATCTGGCTCCTGCACGACGACTGCGAGCCAGCTCCTGAGACGCTCGAGCGCCTGCTGCGGGCGGCGAGCCGGGACCGCTCGGTGGTGGCGCTCGGGCCCAAGGTGCTGGACGGGCAGGACCGTCGCGTGCTGCGCGAGGTCGGCGTCTCAATCGACCGGGCCGGCCGCCGCGTAACCGGGATCGAGCCGGGCGAGATCGACCAGGGCCAGCACGATCACAACCGCGCCGTGTTCGCCGTCGGGTCCGCCGGCATGCTGGTCAGGCGGGACGCCTGGGACAGGCTCGGCGGGTTCGACACCGGGCTCAAGCTGTTCCGCGACGACGTGGACTTCTGCTGGCGGGCTCAAGGCGCCGGCTACCGCGTGCAGGTCGTTACCGATGCCGTGCTGTACCACCGCGAACTGTCCGCCAGACGGCGCAGGGACACCACGAACGGTCAGCCCCGCCGCTTGCGCCAGCTGGACCGGCGCAACGCGCTTTACGTGCTCGCCGTGAACCTGCCGCTGCTGACCATGCTCCGCGTCATGACCGGGTGCGTGGCCGGGTCGCTGATGCGGGCCGCCTACTTCCTCGTCACCAAGCAACTCGACTTGGCCGCCGCCCAGCTCTACGGGGTGGCGGCCCTTCTCGGCCACCCCTTGCGGCTGTGGCGAGCCAGGCGGCGCCGGGCCGCGTGGCGCAGAGAGGGCTATTCGGCGGCGCGCACGTTCATCCCGCCGGGCCGCACTCTCGCCCACCTCGCGGAGGACATCGCGGGGCTGGTCTCCAGCGGACCGCCGCAAGCCTCGGGCGGCACGCACCAGGCGGCTTCCGAAGAGCCAGAAGACGAGCAGTTCGTCGACACGCAATCTGTCGCCCGCCGGATCATCGCCAACCCCGGCGTCCAGCTCTTTACGGCGCTCACCGTAATCGCTCTGGTCGCCGAGCGCAGGCTGCTCGGCACGAGCCCGCTCGGCGGCGGCGCGCTGGTGCCCGCGTGGGGCTCGGCCTCCCGGCTGTGGGCGGTGTACCTGGCGGGCTTCCATACGGTCGGCGTGGGCTCGACCGCTTCCGCGCCGCCGTACCTGGCGGTCGTGGCCGCCCTGGCTACCGTGCTCGGCGGCCAGGCATGGCTTGCGGTCGACGTCCTGCTGCTCGGCTGCGTGCCGCTTGCCGGGCTGACCGCGTACCTGGCCACCCGGCGGCTCGCCATGGCGACGGCCGCCCGGGTGTGGCTGGCAGCGGCCTATGCACTGCTCCCCGTCGCGACCGGCGCGGTCGCCGCGGGCCGGCTCGGCACCGCGTTCGCCTTCGTGATGCTGCCGCTGATCGGGATGAACGCGGCCAGGATGGTGACCGCCCCGCGGCGCCAGGCGCGCCGCGCCGCGTGGGCGACAGGGCTGCTCATAGCGCTGGGCGCGGCGTTCGCGCCGCTGCTGTGGCCGCTCGGCGTGCTTGGCGCCGTCTTCGTGCTCGCCGTCAGGCGCGGGCTGTCGTCAGTGGACCGGCTCAACGCCGCCATCGTGGTGGTCACGCCCTTCCTGATCTTGTTCCCGTGGTCGCTGCACCTGCTCACCACCCCCGCGGCGTTCCTGACCGAGGCGGGCATCCAGTTGCCGGGACTCACTTCGCCTGTCCTCGGTCCGTCCGCGCTGCTCCTGCTCAGCCCCGGCGGACCAGGGCTGCCGCCGGTCTGGGTCACGATCGGGCTCGGGCTCGCCGTGGCCGCCGCGCTGCTCCCGCACCGGCGCAGCGAGGTGACCGTGGCCGGATGGTGCGTGGCGGTCGTCGGCCTGATCGCCGCGGTAGCGGTGAGCAGGATCACCGTCACCCCCGCCGGAGGCGGGGAACCTGCGAAGGGGTGGCCCGGCGTGGCCATGGCGGTCGCTGCGCTAGGCCTGCTGGTCGCCGCGGCACCCGCGGCGCAGTGGCTCGCGGAGACGGCTTCCCGCCGGTCCGGCGCCCCCGGCGCGGCGCGGAAGCTCCTCGCTGGCGTCGCGCTCGCCGCGGCCGCTTCCGCGCCTGTGCTCGCCGCCGTCTACTGGGTGGCCGATGGTGTCCGCGGCCCGATCGGCAGGGTCACCACCCCGCTGCTTCCCGCCTTCGTGTCCGCGTCGTCGTCCTCCGGTGGCCAGTACCGGACGCTGGTGCTGCGCCCGGCCGGCGCTTCGCTCACTTACGCGCTCATCAGGCAGAGCGACCCGACCCTCGGGGAGCCGGAGCTGACCGCCGCGTCGGCCGCGGCCGGTGCGCTTGACCGGCAGGTGGCCGCCCTGGGCGCGCCGCAGGGCGCGGACGCCGGTGACCCAGGGCTTGTGCTCGGCGACTTCGGCATCAAGTGGGTCATGCTGCCTGGCCCAGTCAACCAGGCCCTGGCCCAGCGGCTCGACGCGTCGGTCGGCCTGGTGCCGGTCAGCAAGGCGCCGGCGTACGACCTGTGGCAGGTGTCGGGTCCGGTGGCCAGGGTCCGGGTGGTCGCCAAGGACGGAACCGTCACCCCGTTGGCGGCGCAGCCGGTGGGCATGACCGCGGTGAGCGCGCCGGTCGCGGGCGGCACGCTCGTGCTCGCCGAGCCGTACGGCGGGTGGAGCGCCACCCTCGGTGGCACCGCGCTGAAGCCGCTGCCCGCTCCGGTCAACGGCTGGGCGCAAGGGTTCACGCTGCCGGCCGGCGGCGGTCGGCTGGTGATCACCAGGAACGACCTGGCCCGTGACGTGAGCCTGGTCGCTGAACTCGTGGTGGTACTCGCTATCTGCGTGCTCGCACTGCCTGGCAAGCGCGCAGACCCGGCCGAGGAGGCTGCGGCGCTGGCCGCGCTGCGCGACGCGCAGCACGGCAGGCGCGCCGCCCGTGGCGCCAGGGGATCCGGGCGTCCCGGGCTGCCAGGGCTCCCGGGGCTTCCCGGGCGCGCGGGGCTGTCCCGGCTGTCCGGGCGGCTCGAGCAATCCGGCCGCGAGGCGGCGCGGACCGGGCGAGCTGCCGCGGAACGCGCCGGGCTCGGCGCGTTCCGCGGGCGCGCCACGACTCAGGACACCGACCCGGCGGACCTCGCGACCACGGGCTCGGGAGTCGGCGTGCTCGACGACGCGGACGCGGCTACGGACGAGCCGGACTACAACGAGGAGCGGGACCAGGCCGGCCGACGCGACCCGTGGGAGACGGGCTCCCAGCAGGCCGCCCCGTGGGAAACGGGTCCGCATCCGCGGATGTCGCCGACGGACCCGCAGCAGGCCGCCCCGTGGGAGACCGGCCCGCGCCCGCGAGTGTCGCCGACGGGCCCGCAGCAAGCGACTCCGTGGGAAACGGGCCCGCGCCCGCGAATGTCGCCGAAGGGTCCCCAGCAGGCCTCGCCGTGGGAGACCGGCCCGCATCCGCGGATGTCGCCGACCGGCCCGCAGCAGGCCGCCCCGTGGGAGAGCGGGCCGCACCCGCGAGTGTCGCCGACCGGCCCGCAGCCCGCGACCGGGCCGTGGGACACCGGCGGCGCGGGCCAGCCGCCGGGCGATGCCGAGGGACCCGGCTGGGACGAGACCGCCGGCTGGGATGAAGCGCCAGGCTGGGACGAGACGCCGGAATTGCGTGACGACCCGCCCGGGCGCGACGAGCCCGCGCGGCCGGCGGAACGGCACTCGCACCGCGCACGCCGCCACGGGCGCCCAGGACGCCAGGGCCGCAGGTGGGGCGCGGGTAACCAGCGGGGTTCGGACGGCGACTCGTGATGCGCCGGCTCGGGCTCTTCGGCGCCGTGCTGCTGGTGCTAGCCGTGGTGTACGCGGTGGCGTGGCGCACCGAGCCGCGCAGCCCGCAACCCGCCGCGCACCCGGTCCCGCAGATGGCCGCCGTGACGTCGGTCACCAGATCCTGCCCGCCGCCCGCCCCGAACAGCGGCGCGGCACACATCGCGATGATCGCGCTGCCGTCACGCCCGGCGGCAACGGCGGCCGCTAAGGCCGGGTTCACCGGCACGGGCTCAGCGACGCTGAGCCCCGTCTCGGCTACGCCGGGCGGGTCCGCGCCGCAACCGGTCGTTGTGTCGGCGGTCAACACGCTGACGACCGTCACGGCGCCCGCGGCGACGGGAACCTCTGGGCAGGGGGGCACCGCGGTCGCGGCGACCGGCCAGATGGCGGAGGGCTTCGAGGCGGAGCAGGCGGACGCCGCGGGCACGGGCATGGTCAGCTGCACCCACCCAGGCTCGGACATGTGGTTCGTCGGCAACGGAGCCGGCACCGGCGCGTCCGGGATCACGCTTTACCTGATGAACACCGGTGACCTCGCGGCCAGCGCCAACGTCACCCTGCTCACCGATGCCGGCCTGCAGACCGGGCTCACCACCGGCATCACGGTCGCCCCGCACCAGGTCGTGACCCAGCGCATCGCGCCGTTCGTGAAAGGCTCCGCCGCGCTGGCGCTGCACGTGCAGACCAGCTCGGGCCAGGTGGCGGCTTCGGTCTGGGAGAGCGGCGCCTCCGGCGGCGCCTGGCTGCCGCAGGCGGCCGCCCCGGCGACCAGCCTGGTGATACCCGGACTGACCGTGGCGAGCAGCTCGGCGCGGCTCTTCGTGACGGTGCCGGGCGCCAGCGACGCGCGGCTCAAGGTGGTCGCCTTCACCGCCCAGGGGAAGTTCACCCAGTTCGGCACGACCCCCGTGGACGCGCCATCGAGCGCGACCTCATCGTTCGCGCTCAGCTCCCTTGGCGCGTCGGCGGCAGGCCTGCAGCTGACCTCGAACGTACCGATCGTCGCGGCGGTCCTGGTGCCGGGACAGGGCATGGGCTCGTTCAGCACCGCCGTCCCGCCCATCACCGAGCAGGGCGTCGTGGCGGGCAACCCGGCCACCCGGGGGCTCACGGTCGGCCTAGTGCTCACCGCTCCGGCCGGCGCCGCCAAGGCTAACGTCTCGGTCATTGGCGCGGCAGGCTCCGGTACGCCGCCGGCTGGCGGCCAGCAGGTCGTGACGGTGCAGGCCGGCCACACCACGGCGGTCACCGTGCCACGACCGCAAAACAACAGGCAGCCGTTCGCGATCGTCATCACGCCCGCAGCCGGGTCGGGACCGCTCTATGCCGCGCGGGTGGTGACCTCGGGCACCGGCGGGCTGTCCGCATCGATCACGTCTCTGCTGCCGGTGCAGAACGCACTCACCGTGATTTCCCTGCCGCCGGTCCAGAACGCCTACACGGCAGTCCTTCCCTAGCCAGGGTTGCCCTTAGTCAAAGCCTTCGCGGTAGCCGGGATCGATCGTCTCCGGGTCGAGGCCGAGCACGCTGGCGAACTCCTCGACGACCACGCCGAAGACCAGGTCGCTGAGCTCGTCGTCGTCCTCGGCCCTGGCCATCAGCGGGCGCCGGTACACGACGATGCGCGCGGGCGCGGCGGGCTGGCCAGGGTTCCGCGGGTCGGCCGAGCCCGGCACGACCCGCGCGAGCGGCAGCGGGCTGCTGTCGTCGGCCAGCTCCTCGGCCTCCGGGACCTCCTGCACGGCGAACTCGACGTGGGCGAGCTCGGCCTCCCAGCGCGGCTCGAGCCGCGCTACCGCGTCGAGCACCATGTCGTCGAACTGCTGCGCCCGCGTCCGGTACAGCGGCACTCCCGGCGGCACGAGGCGGCCGCGCAGTCCCCGTCCGTGCCGGTCTCGCCGCCGGACGCGCCGCCGCGGGTCCGGCGCTCCAGGCACCCCGGGCCCCCCGGGCGGCGTTACGCCGTTCTCACCGCTCTGCACAGTCACCGAGCGTATCTCCGCGTGCTAGCTGTCGGGTACCACCAGGGCCGATGAAGGACCGGTGAAGGTCCGACAAAACGACACGATCGTGAACGACCTCCGGTGATGGCATAACCGGCCCCGGATAGGTACCGTCAGCCGATGTGAGCGACCTCGATTCCACGCCAGCGCCCAGGGGGACGGTGCTCGCCTGGCGGGCCGGCGGCGCTCACACAGGCGCGTCTTTGCCGCGTGCCGAGGGAGATCGCGCTGCTATCGTGATCTCTATCGATCTGGTGAGCGAGGTGGGCTGGTGAATACCCGTTGCTGCTCACGCACCGCGTGCAAGCAGCCTCCCGTCTATACGCTCACGTACGTGTACCGCGACTCGACGGCGGTGCTCGGGCCGCTCGCGGCCTACGTCGAACCGCATTGCTACGACTTGTGCGAGAAGCACGCCGCCAGGCTGGTCGTGCCGCGCGGCTGGGACGTGGTCCGGTTGCCGCCGGACCCGGCGCAGGAGCGGGCCGACGACCTCGAGGCGCTGGCGAACGTCGTCCGCGAAGCAGGGCGCCCTGGCCCGGCCAGGAGTGCCACGGCGGGCGGTGCCGCGAGCCCGGCTCAGGCTGCTGTCACGGAACCGGTTGGCCAGGGCGTCGAGGTCGGCCGCCGCGGCCATTTGCGCGTCGTCCGCTCCGCTCCCACGGCTCAACCGGAGTCTTAACACCGGCTCCTGCCCGCCGACCGATAGGTTGGTCCTGGGAAAGTCCGCAGGGACGGGATCAGGAAGCGAGCCACAGTGAGCGATCTGGACAAGATCTTCAAGGCATACGACATCAGGGGCGTCGTGCCTGACGAGCTTGACGAAGGCGTCGCCGAACAGGTCGGCGCTGCGTTCGTCCGGCTGACCAACGCGAAGAGCATCGTCACGCTGCACGACATGCGCGCGAGCAGCGCGCCGCTCGCCGAGGCGCTCGGCCGCGGCGCGGCGTCGCAGGGCGCTGACGTGATCCACGGCGGCCTCGGCTCCACTGACATGGTGTACTACGCGAGCGGCTCGCTCGACATACCCGGCGCGATGGTCACCGCCAGCCACAACCCTGCCAGGTACAACGGCATCAAGCTGTGCAAGGCGGGCGCGAAGCCGGTCGGCATCGAGACCGGCCTCGCCGAGATCAAGGCCATGGTGCGCGGCGGCGTCCCCGCCTACGACGGCGAGCCCGGCACGACCACGAGCAGGGACCTGCTGCCCGGCTACGCGGAGTACCTGAAGAAGCTGGTCGACCTGTCCGTCATCCGGCCGCTGAAGGTTGTCGTGGACGCGGGCAACGGCATGGCCGGGCATACGGTGCCCGTCGTATTCGAGGGCCTGCCGATCACGCTCATCGCGCTGTACTTCGAGCTCGACGGCACCTTCCCGAACCACGAGGCCAACCCGATCGACCCAGAGAACCTGCGCGACCTGCAGAAGGCGGTCAAGGACAACAACGCCGACATCGGCCTGGCCTTCGACGGCGACGCCGACCGCTGCTTCGTGGTCGACGAGCGCGGGGAGATCGTCAGCCCGAGCGTGCTGGCCGCGCTGATCGCGACCCGCGAGCTGGCCCGCGAGCCCGGCGCGACGGTCATCCACAACCTGATCACGTCCCGGGCGGTGCCCGAGTTGATCATCGAGCACGGCGGCACCCCGGTCCGCACCCGGGTGGGCCATTCGTTCATCAAGGCGAAGATGGCGGAGACGAACGCCGTGTTCGGCGGCGAGCACTCCGGCCACTTCTACTTCAGGGACTTCTGGTTCGCCGACTCGGGCATGCTGGCCGCGCTCCACGCGCTGGCCGCGCTCGGCCACGACAGCCGGCCGCTGTCCGCCATCCTGAAGGACTTCTCCCGGTACGTGGCAAGCGGCGAGATCAACAGCGAGGTCGCCGATCAGGCCGCCAGCACTGCCAAGGTGAAGAACATTTATTCAGAACGTCCCGGGGTGACCCTGGATGAGCTCGACGGTCTCACCGTCATGGGAGACGACTGGTGGTTCAACATCCGTCCCTCCAACACCGAGCCGCTGCTGCGGCTGAACGTGGAAGCGGCCACCCCCGAGCAGATGGCCGCGATCAGGGACGAAGTGCTCGGCCTGGTCAGGGGATGAACCGCGTGGAACTCGACGACTGGCTGCTGGAAATCATCGTCTGCCCTAACTGCCGCGCCGCGCTGCGGGTCGACGACGCGGCGAGCGAGCTGGTGTGCACGGGCTGCGGGCTGGCCTACCCGGTCCGCGACAACATCCCGGTGCTGCTCGTGGACGAGGCACGGCGGCCTGGCGCCCCCAGCGCTCCTGGCGGCACGGGGTGAATACCCCGCACGGCGGCGGTCTCTCGCTCGCCGCGCTCCGGCTCGACGACCCCGACATGGTCGAGGCAGGCGACCCTGGGGGGATGCTGCGGGAGGTCGCGTCGTCCGCGGCGCAGGTCCGCACCGCCTTGCGGGCATGCGCGGAGACTGACCTGTCGGCGCTGCGGCCGGACAGCAGGCCGCGCGCGATCGTCGTGGCCGGGAGCGGCGGTTCCGCCTTCGCCGGCGACGCGCTGGCGGCGATCTGCGGGGTCAGCTCGCCGGTTCAGGTGCTTCGCGTGTCCGGTTACCAGCTGCCCGGCTGGGTCGGCGCCGCCGACCTGGTGATCGCGGCGTCCAGGTCCGGGCAGACGGCCGAGCCGGTCGCGCTCGCCACTGAGGCCACCCGTCGCGGCTGCGAGCTTGTCGTGGTCGGCGCGCCCGGCTCGCCGCTGCACGAGCTGGCGCAGCGAGCCAGGGGCACGTTCATCCCGGTGGACACCGGCGGCCCTGCCAGGTCCATGCCGTGGGCGCTGACGGTGCCGCTGCTGGTGATCGGCTCCAGGCTCGGCGTGGCGCGCGTCGAGGACGACACGTACGAGGCCGCGGCGACCGCGATGGAGGAGATCTCGCACCAGTGCCGTCCGGCCAGCGAATCGTTCGTCAACCCGGGCAAATCGCTC
>Ga0070698_100000921_pt1 | contig 32137 bp, 27 predicted proteins | sample KBSK1502metaG_FD_65477 | JGI IMG/M metagenome (GOLD analysis project Ga0070698, IMG submission 65477) | Corn, switchgrass and miscanthus rhizosphere microbial communities from Kellogg Biological Station, Michigan, USA - KBS K1-50-2 metaG | ecosystem: Host-associated > Plants > Roots >... | reverse complement strand
CGGTCTGGGTGCCCCACACGATGCCCTGGTGCAGGTCGGTGATCCGCAGCCCGTCGTTCTTGGCGTAGAACGCGAACAGCAGCTGGTCCAGCGTCTTGGTCATGTGGTACACCGAGCCGGGGTTCGCCGGGTGCAGGATCTCCCGCTCCAGCTCGCCGTCCGGCGTCGGCACCTTCACGGTCAGGTAGCCCTCCGGGATCGGCGCGGTCCCTGACCAGCCGTAGCCGTAGACGCCCATCGTGCCCAGGTGCGCAAGCGCGGCGTCGATGCCGGTATCGACCAGCGCGGTCAGCAGGTTGTGCGTGGCGCGCACGTTGTTGTCGACGGTGTACCGCTTGGTGTGCGTGGACCGCATCGAGTACGGCGCCGCGCGCTGCTCGGCGAAGTGCACGATCGCGTCCGGCCGCAGGTCCTTCAGGACGGCGACCAGCCGGTCGTACTCGGTGGCCAGGTCCAGGTTCACGTAGCCGATGTCGCGCCCGGAGACCTCGTTCCAGACGCTGATCCGCTCGCCGATCGGCCGGATCGGGGTCAGCGACTCCACCTCAAGGTCGACGTCGATCTTCCGCCGGCTCAGGTTGTCGATGATGGTGATGTCGTGACCGCGATCCGACAAGTACAAAGAGGTCGGCCAGCCACAGAAGCCATCGCCGCCAAGAACCAGAACGCGCATTACGACTCCCATCAGGTTCAGCCAGTGAAGGGCAGCCCGCGACCGCTGCCGTGGGGGCCAGGGGCCGACTGGATCGTGGCGCGTCCAGGCACGGCATCCCGTAGCGCGGGCAGTCTACCTGGCTGTCTGCCCGTCTGCCCGGCCGTGCGACGGAGTGGCTACCGAGCGGCAGGATCAACGGAACAGCATAAGACATTTCGGGCAGTCTGGGGCGTCCTTTCTTACCGGTCTTGCTGCAGGGAGAGGGCAACGTAGCCAAGGCGGCAGGTTCCCGCGGCGGCCAAAGTTAAAATCTTGGTCATCCTCCCGGCGTCTTCTGGTCACGGCCGCCCGCCCGCGCCGCCGCGCGCTCACCAGGCGGCAGCAGCATCCACAAGATTTTTTACGCAGTCTCCCGTGCTGACTCACCGGCCCGCAGGCTGCATCAAGCGCCCGGCCGCCCAGCACGCGGTTCTGCGCGGCAGCGCAGGGAACACCAGGCGGCTGTATTACGGCGTCGATGCGCCGAGCCGGCGCAGGCCGTGCGCCCGCATGTACGCGGGGAGCGTGTCGTACTCGAACGCGTGCCAGAACCCGCGGCCGATGGACTGGTCCAGCCGCACGACGCTCTGGCCGACCACAGCGCCGGTGCCGAGGTACGGCGCGGTGGCGAAGACGACCGCCCAGGTGATCGCGGAGGGTCGTGGGTGCGATCCGCCCCAAAACTCTCCGGGATCATGAAACCAGCGCGCGGGCTTCCCTGGCGGCGTAGTAGACGAGGACGTATCCGGCGAGCGGGTCGGCCCACCACCATCCGGCCGTGGCGTTCAGGGCGAGACCGGCGAGGACCGCCGCGGCGAGGATGCCGTCGATCAGGGTGACGCGCCCTTCGGTGCGCAGGACCGGATTGTCCAGGGCCTTGCCGACGCGGCTCTTCCCGGCGGCCAAGCCGAACATGGCCACGGCGGTGACCGCAGTCCAGATGATGCCGACCGGGCTGTGGCCTGCCCGGTGGCCCGAGATCAGCGCCCAGCTGGACTGGATAAGCAGGTAACAGGCCAGGACGGCGAAGGCATAGCCGATCAGGCGCAGCGCGCGATGCTGCCTGGCCTCGCCGGTGCCGGACAATTCCCAGATCACCACGGTGGACGCGCCGATCTCGATAAGCGAGTCCAGGCCGAAGCCTGCCAGTGCCACGGACCGTGCGGCTATCGCGCTCAGCGCGAGTACGACGACGCCGGCCACGTTCCAGCCCAGCGTGGCGAACTCAAGCGCAAACCCGTGACGGAGCAACCTGGCATGGCTGGCATCATTCGCTGGCATCATTTCGGGCTTAGCTTGCCAGTGTCTGCGGCGCCTGCGCGCCCGGCTTCCGCTTCGATGCGCACCGCCGGGACCGCGGGTAAAGAGGTCGCATCAGAGCCTGATCCGGTAATGGCAAATGCTGTCTGTTACCTTCTCCAGCGCGCCGCCGTTTGCCTCGATGACCCGGCGTGAGCCGATGTTGTCCTCCGCGCAGGTGAGCAGGAGCGCACGCATGCCGCGCTCGCGGCAAAGCTCGCAGGCGCTCGCGAGCATCGCTGTCGCATGTCCGCGACGCCGGTGCGCTGGCACGACGTGGTAACCGATATGGCCGCCCTCGCGGCGCAGGTCTGGCGTCAGCCTGTGCCGGATCATGACTGTGCCAAAGTAGACCGGGCCGCTCACGAACCACAGCTCGGTGGTGGGAACGCCCCACATCTCCCGCGTCTTCCGGCGGCTGGCGACGAAGGACTCGAAATCGGCGGCGGCGCTGTCCAGCCACGACAGGGACGTGCCATCTTCCGCGCACCCGGCACGCTCGCCGGCGAGAAACGAAGCTCGCACAGCCAGCGTCGGAGGGACCAGGTCAGGCACGACGACAGGGTGACACGCGGACAGCACAGGTGCCACTTAATAGCCCACGCCGGGCGGCGGCGGGCACACCCTGCGACGGCGGCGGCACACCCCGCGGCGCCGACGGGCACACCCTGCGGCGCTTACTCGCGGGTCCCGTGCTGGCCGCCGATTTTCCTGCTCGTCGGGGTCGCTGTGAAAGATTTTTCAAAACAATGAGCCAGACCTGACCGGTTTGTTGGCCCGCGTCGTAATATGGCCGCCTTGGGCGACTGTCCAGCGCCGGGAGGTCGATATGAGCCGACGAATGCTGCAGGTCTTGACCGCTTCGGCGCCGGCCATCGTGGCCGTTGCGATCCTCACATCGATGGCCGGGCCGGCGGCCGGGGCACCCCAGCCGACTCCGCCTAACTTCGACTCGAGCGCCATGCACGGGAACGAGGCCGAGGATGCGATCGCCATCAACCCGGTCAACTCGTCCAACATCGTCACTATGTCCACCCTTCCTGACGTGGTTAGCGGGCTGTTCGAGGGGGTTTCCTTCGACGGCGGTAACACCTGGACCCGGCGGGTCATCGGCACCGGCGCCCCGCTGGGCGAGATCTGCTGCGATCAACAGCTAGCGTGGGACCGGTACGGGAATCTGTGGATGACCTATCTGGTCAACACCAACGGCAATGTTCTTGTCGCAGTCTCGACCGACGGCGGGCTCAGCTTCACCAAGGTCGCGGAGATCGTGCCTACCACGCCGACCGGAAGCAAGGCTCCGGCCGGCGCCACGCCCAAGCGGCTGAGGCCGCCGTCGAACAACCCCAATATCTCGGCCGATCAGCCGTCCATCTCGGCCGGGCCGAACAGCGTCTGGGTCAGCTACACCAGCTTCCCTTCGACCGTGGTGCAGGCCTTCGGTGCCAGCGTTAGCGGTCTCGGCCAGTTCGGATCGTTCAGCGCGCCGGAAAGCGTGCCCACGTCCAGCGGGCGAGGCGACTACGGCGACACCTCCGTGGGCCCGAACGGGCAGGTCATGGTGACCTACCAGGACCAGACCAACGGCCAGGGCGGCTCGCACATCTACACGGCGGTCGACACCAACGGACTGCAGCCGGGCGGGTTCGCCGATCCGCAGCTGCTGGCCCACAGCAGAGTCGGCGGGTTCGACTACATCCCCGCGCAGCCGGACAGGTCAATCGACGCCGAGGCCAACCTGGCATGGGACCGGAGCGGAGGCCGACATAACGGCCGGGTATACGCCATCTGGACCCAGGAGACGCCAAACGAGAGCAACAACACCGACATCATGCTCCAGTACTCCGACGACAACGGGGCGACGTGGACGCCAGCGGTCCGGCTGAACGACGACCACACGGCGAACAGCCAGTTCAACCCGGCCATCGCCGTCGACCAGGCCACTGGCGATGTGGCCGTCTCCTGGTATGACTGTCGCAACGATCTCGGCACCGGCGGCCCGGGTGACACCGACGGGATCCCGAATGATAACGCCCAGATATGGGCTACGTACTCCACCGACGGCGGGGTGACGTTCGCACCGAATTTCCGGGTAAGCGCGGGCACGTTCAGCGCCCCTGATGCGCAGAGCTTCTTCGACTACGGCGATTACACGCACGCAGCCTTCCAGTCGAACCTCTTCTACCCGGCGTGGTCAGACAACTCCAACAGCACAGGCGAGAACCCCGACGGCACGCTGCACCAGCTGGATCTCTTCACGGCGAGGGTGCACATCCCATAAGACCCAGGACCTCCCGCCAAGTTCCCCCGGCTCCGCCGGGATACGTCAAGGCGCCTGCACACTGGACACGTCAAGGCGCCTGCGCACTGGATACGTCAAGGCGCCTGCATGGCGCACACTGCCCATACCACCTTGCCGCCCCGTTCCGGCAAGTCGTGCCAGCTCCACCTGTTGCTCAGTGTCGCTACCAGGAACAGCCCGCGGCCGTCCTCGCTGCTGAGCTCGGCGTCTCTTGGCGCTGGCGGTCGCGGGTTTCCGTCCCACACCTCGATGAGCACTTCTGATTTGTCGCTCGACAATCGCAGCCGGACCGGCAAGGCCGACTCCATCGCCCGGGATGCAGTCACGCCGTTAGTCACTAATTCAGAAACCAGCAGCTCGGCCGTCTCGATCAGTTCGCTTAGGCCCCATTCCCAGAGCACCTGCCTGGCATGCAGGCGCGCGCACGGCACCGCGCCGGGCAAGGCGCCGAGTTCGAGGTAGCTCCGAAGCGGCCACTCGTCCGCCATGTGCAGTCCTTGCGGCCGGGAAGGAGAAACCGGCACCGGGGCGGATGGCCTCACCGTTGGCCTCCCGTCGGCTTCCGGGTCATGCCCCGCATACGCCAGCCATGTCCCGCCCTCGGGGCAGGATCCGCTGCTTGGCTGCACACGTCGCGCTGCTTCTCTATGTGCCTCGTAAATGTCTTGTCCGCCCACCTTCCGCAGGTCAGGTCAGCTCGGGTAGACGTGGCAGGTTCCTAGTGCCGGTGCAGGGCGCCGCCTGCGGGGTGCAAGGCTGGCACCCGGGTGAACGGGGGGATCTTCGCAGAGTCGGTGACTGGTAGCGCGCAGGACTATCCTGCCGCGCTCGGTCGTGCAGGCGCAAGCACAGATGTGAGAGCATCCGCAAGTACATGCGATTGAACGGAACGAATGCACGTGCGGGCGGTATCGTGCTGCCAACGGCAGCGGGGTACCGGCACAGGTGTGCGCGCCCGGTGTGGATCCGGCGGGACCCGGCCCCGGCTGGGCGCGGGAGTTGTATAGGGTCGCGTACAAGGTATGCGAAATAACCGGCTATGCAATGACCGGCTATGCAATGGGGATCGGAGAGTGGGACACTGGGCCAGTTCATGGTGGCCAGGCGCGATCCCCAGGGAGCATCGATGATCGCGGAACAGGCAGGAAGCAGCACATCCGCGCGCGCGCCTGCCGACGGGGCGCTCGCCGGCGCGCGGTCCGGCCCGACCGCGTTGCGGATCGCGCTGGGCGCGCATCTGCGCCGGTTGCGGGAGGCCAGGGGCATCACGCGCGAGGAGGCCGCCGACGCGATCCGGGCGACGCATTCCAAGATCAGCCGCTTGGAGCGGGGACGCAGCGGCGCCAGGCAACGCGATGTGGCCGACCTGCTGAGCCTGTACGGGGTCACCGAAGAGACCGAACGCGAGGAGCTGCTGGCACTCGCCCGCCAGGCCAGCGCCCCTGGGTGGTGGCAGCAGTACAGCGACATCCTGCCCAGATGGTTCGAGCTCTACATCGGATTGGAACGGGCTGCCTCTGTCATCCGGACCTATGAGGTTCAGTTCGTGCACGGCCTGATGCAGACCGAAGACTACGCCCGCGCCGTCATCCTGATCGCTAACGCCCACGCGTCCGCTGAGGAGGTCGACCGCCGCGTCAGCGTGCGCATGCGGCGCCAGCGGCTGCTCACCCAGCCAGATGCCCCCGGGCTATGGGCCGTGCTGGACGAGGCGGCGCTGCGCCGGCCTCCGGACGGCCCCAAGGTGATGCGCGCCCAGCTGGAGTACCTGCTGCAGATCACCGAATTGCCCAACGTCACCCTCCAGATCGTCCCGTTCCAGGCCGGCCCCCATGCCGCAGCGGGCGGCTCGTTCACCATCTTGCGTTTTCCCGACCCGGATCTGCCCGATCTGGTCTACCTCGAACAACTCAACAGCGCGCTGTACCTCGACCAGCCCGACGACGTCATGGACTACGTCACCGTCATGGACCAATTGTGCGTCCAGGCCGCAACCGGCGCCGCAAGTAAGGACATGCTCAGCGCACTACTCAAACAGGCCTAAGCCCTGACCTGCCCCGCAGTTCCTGTGCCGATCACGCGATGGGCACCAGATCCGCAATCGCCGGTTCAGGACACTCACAAGTCGACCACGCCCGCCGTATCCCAAAATCGCAGCAAGAGTGGAGCAGCCACCCGTGACCGACAGTTCGTCCGACCCCGGCCAGAACCCGCCTAAGATCGACACCACAAGGGCGCACACAGCCCGGATCTGGAATTACTGGCTGGGCGGCAAGGACAACTACCCCGTCGACCGTGAGATCGGTGACCAGATCCGGCAGCTCCACCCCGGCATCGGCGACTACGCGCGCGCTGACCGGGTGTTCCTGGGGCGCGCCGTGCGGTACCTGGCCGGTGAGGCGGGGATCCGCCAGTTCCTGGACATCGGCACCGGACTGCCGACCGTCGACAACACCCACCAGGTCGCCCAGGCGATCGCGCCGGAGTCGCGCATCGTCTACGTCGACAACGATCCGCTCGTGCTTGTGCACGCCCGCGCCCTGCTCACCAGCACGCCCGAGGGTGCCTGCGACTACATCGACGCCGATCTGCACGACCCCGGCAAGATCCTGGCCGAAGCTGCGCGGACGCTGGACTTCACTCAGCCGGTCGCCGTCACCATGCTGGGGGTGGTGATCTTCATCAACGACGACGGGGAAGCTTATGGTATCGTCCGCCGCTTCCTGGATGCCGTGCCCTCAGGCAGCTACCTGGTGCTGTCCCACACCATCACCAGCCCCGCGATGCCCGACGTGGACGCCGCCGTCGCGTTCTGGAACGAACATGGCACGCCGAAGCTGACCCAGCGCACTCCGGAACAGATCGCCGGTTTCTTCAACGGGCTGGAACTACTGGAGCCCGGCGTAGTGTCCTGCTCGCGGTGGCGTCCGGAGGCAACGCCCTGGGGCGAGCCTGACGAGGTGGCTATGTTCGGCGGAGTCGGGCGGAAGCCCTAGCTTCCGGGGTCAGAGCTGGATCGCGGCGGTGCGCAGGTCCGACATGCCCAGCAGCGTGTGCTTGCCGCCGATCCGGCCCCAGCCAGTGCCACGCCCGCCGGCGCCGCCGAACGGCATGTTGATGTCCCACCAGCAGGTGCTGGCGTTGATGACCACCTGGCCCACCGCGAGTTCCTCGGCGAACCGGTAGGCCTTGCCGATGTCTCGGGTGAACACCGCCGCCTGCAAGCCGAGCGGGTCGCTGTTGGCGATACCCAGCAGCTCTTCTTCGGTGTCAGCGACGATGATCGGCACGACCGGGCCGAACGACTCTTCGGTCGCGAACAGGCTGTCCAGCGGGACCTGATCGGCGACGGTGAACTCGTAATACAAGTCCGTCGGCTGCCCGGCCCGGCGCTGGCCGCCTTGGAGAAGGTCGGCCCCGCGGCGGTGGCCGTCGTCCACGTGCCGGTCCATCTTCGCGGCGACCGCTTCGTTGTTCAGCGGGCCGAGCGTGGTCCGGGCGTCGAACGGGTCACCCAGACGCACAACGTCGGTTGCGGCGAGCACAGCGTCCACGAAGGCGTCATGCACGTCGCGCTCGACCAGCACTCGCTCGGTAGCACAGCAGACCTGACCAGAGCACAGTGCCGCCCCGTACACGGCGGCCTTGGCCGCGGCCTGGAGGTCGGCGTCGGGCAGCACGATCAGCGGGCCGTTGCCCGAACACTCCATGATCGAGCGCTTGAGACCGGCCTTGGCCTGGATCTTCGCGCCGGTGGCCGAGGAGCCGATGAAACCGATCGCGTCAATGCCCGGGTGCGTGGTCAGGGCTTCGCCAGTCGCGCCCTCGCCTGGCAGGATGTTCACCAGGCCTTCGGGCAACCCGGCTTCGCGCAGCACGCCCATCGCCGCCAGCACGGTGAACGCCGTGTGCGCCGGCGGCTTGACGACATGGGCGTTGCCAGTGGCCAGGCCGGGCGCGACGAACTCGGCGAACATCAGCAGCGGGTAATTCCAGGGAGTGATGATCGCCCAGGTCCCGACCGGCCGGTAGAACGTCCACATCCGCTTGCTGGCGTCGGTAGAGGGGATCGTCTCGCCGGTCAGGCGCACCGCGTCCTCGGCATGCAGGTGGAACAGGGTCGCCGCCTCAGCGATGTCATCACGCGACTCCTGCAGTGGCTTGCCCTGCTCCAGGGTCTGTAGACGGGCAAGCTGCTCGCACCGCGCCGTGAGCGCGTCGCCGATCGCGTGGCAGACCTTCGCCCGCTCCCATACTCCGACCCGGCCCCAGCGCCCCTGCGCCGCGTTGGCCGCCGCGACTGCGGCGTCGATGTCGGCCTGGCCCGGAACCGGCACCGACCCGATCACGTCGCCGATTACCGGACTGCGCACCTGCTGGCGCTTTTCGCTCGCGCCGTCCACGTAGGACCCGTTGATGAACAGCTGAACATCGCCCGGATACTCGTCCATCGCGTCTCCATTCGATCAGCATCATATTGTCCCAGCAGATCGTCCCGATGTCTGCGCGGGTCCTCGGCGGGCACCAGTGACCGATGCCTGTCCCGATCGCGCCGTGTCTTGCCAGCCCGGCGGCCCGTACAGTAAGGTGACGATATATCGTGATCGTATCGCGAGTGGTTCGGCTGGGAGAGCGTGATGTCTGCAGCAGGATGGGCGGCCGGGGACTTCGACCGCTGGCAGTCCAGGGTCTTCAGGTGCGCGGGCAGCCTGCTCGGCCAGGCCCGGGGCGCCGCCGACTGGATGTCCGGCGGGCGTGGCCATGGCCGGCGCGGCGGGCCGTGGGACCGGGGCTTCGGGCGGCCGGGAGGCCCCGGGGGGTGGCCGGGTGGCTTCGGCGGGCCGCCCGGCGGCTGGTGGCCGGGCCCGCCCGGCTTCCAACGCGGGCCGAAGGCCGGCCGCGGCGATGTGCGCGCCGCGATCCTTGCCCTGCTGCGGGAGGGCCCGCGCAACGGGTACCAGATCATGTCCGAGATCGAAGAGCGCAGCGGCGGCGCGTGGCGGCCCAGCCCCGGCGCGGTCTACCCAGCCCTGCAGCAGCTCGCCGATGAGGGCCTGATCGAGGCTGAGGAATCCGGCGGCCGCCGCACGTTCCGGCTCACCGATGCCGGCCGCCGTCATGTCGAGGAGAACCCGCAGATGGCACGCGCGGCGTGGGAGTCGATGGCAGACGGCGAGCCTGGGGAGACCCCTGGCCTGCTCGTCGCGGCCGCGCGCCTAGGCGGCAGCATCGTGCAGATGGCCCACGCCGGCACCCCCGGGCAGATCCGCGCTGCCGAACAGCTGCTCGAGCAAACCCGCAGCAGGTTGTACCAGATCCTGGCCAGCGACGCGAGCAGCGAGCAGGACGAATAGCAGAAGGCAAGGGGACAGGCAATGGACGATCGCATCCGCGTTTCCGACGCCGACCGGGACGGTGTCACCGCCCGGCTGCGCGATCACTTCGCCGAGGGCCGGCTGACACCCGTCGAGCTGGACGAGCGACTCTCGGCTGCGCTGAACGCGAGAACCTTCGGTGATCTGCGCCGCGTCATGGCTGACCTGCCCGGACCCGTTCCGGTCCGGCCGACTGAAGCGCAGCGCCCGCAGCGGGCCGGGCCGCCCTGGATCGCCCGCCGCCACGGCCCGCGACTGCTGCCGGTGATGCTGCTCGCGTTGCTCGCGGCGCTGCTGGTTCCCGGTGGCGGCTGGCTGCTGTTCGCGTTCATCAAGCTGATCCTGATGTTCTGGCTCGTCACCTGCCTCGCCGGGGTCCTCATCGCGGGCAGGCTGCACCGGCGGATACGTCAGTACCGGCTGCCCGGATACACCCAGCACAGGTGGGGACATGAGCGCTGGTGATACATCATTTTCTGGCTGTGCCGTAGCCGAGCGCCGCCGCGAGCCCGAGCGCGCTGCGCGGGGCGTACGCGATGCGCCACAGCCCGCCATGCGCGGCCGCGTGCGCCTCGTCCTGCCAGGGATGGGCGTGCGCCGGGCCGCCGCCGGTGTGCAGGTCATGGACGAGCAGCGCTGCCATGAGCACCTTGGTGGTTGCGGGCTCGAAGACCTCGACGCCGAACCAGTGCGCGCCGGCGTAGGCCGCGGCCAGCGCCCGGTTCTTCATGACCGACCGGGTGCGGGTCGGCGGGGCGACGTTCATCGAAACGGTCGCGCCGTCGGCACGGGCGAGCGTGGCGCGCCAGCGCTGCAGCCGCTTCGCGAGCGCATAGTTGGGACCCTGCTGTGGCACCAGGCTGTCGTTGATGCCGGGGTCGGCGCCGGGCGGGTAGGCGCGGCGGAGCAGGCGTCCGCCAGACAGCGCCCGCAGCGGCCGGCCGGCCAGCTTCGCCGCTCGCGACCGGCTCGCGTAGGCGCGGGCAGACTGCCCGACCGCTTCAGCCGGGACGGCGAACACGTCGGTCGGCGTCGCGAGGAACCCCAGCGCGACATCCTCGCGCTCGGCCTGCAGGCGCACGGTGACCGCGTCGACGGCGGCGCAGACGCGCACATTGGCCGCGCCGTCAGCGTAGACGTAGTTGCCCAGCACCAGCGGGCCGTCAACTGCGGCGAGCCAGCAGGCGACGGCGGGGACGTCCCTGATCAGGTCGAGGCCAGCGCGCTGCGCGATGGCCTCGTCGCTTCCCCCTGGCTGGCGCTGGCCCGGCTTCTCACGGGCGACGGGGACGAGCAGCGTTCCCCCGCTGCGGCGCGCCGTGTCCAGCAGGCGCTCCCAGATGGCAGGACGGGGCAGGTCAACGGCGATCACCCGGGCGCCCCAGCCCAGCAGCACGGGCACAGGACCCACCTCGGCGCCCGCCCCGAGCACGGCGACGGTGCGGCCGGGCAGGCGGAGCCACTCCGGATGCACGGCGACCGCGGCGACCGCGTCCGCGCATGACGGCTCGATCACGCCGTCGTTCACCCATGCCTCCAGCCTGCGCAGCAGGGCGCCGCCGCGCAGCGCTTCGCCGTGGTAGGGCAGTGACAACCCGGCGTCCGCCTCCCCTGCGCCCGGCACCGTGGCCGTTTCCAAAGACCGCTGCGCAGGTGCCGAGAGCGCAGTGCCGAGTCCGGTCTCCGCACCGCCTGGGTGCACGATCCGCATCCGCCGGTGCAGCGACTCCAGCCCGTCGCGGGCAACCGATACCGCGGCGTCCCTGGATGTCATCCCTGCCTCGACGAGGCGGCGAAAGTGAACCAGGTAGCCCGTGCGCCAGTTCGCATCCTGCTCCGCATCGAGCGCCCCGGCCGGGTCGGCCCGGCGCAGCGCGTCGGCAACCACGGCCCTGCCCACCGCTGACGTGCTCCGGCGCCCGTCCGCTGACACCGGAAAGACAACCCCCGCAGGCTCATCGCTGCTCATCGCGCTCCTGTCATCGTCACGAGACAACCACGCCGAGCCGGAACCCGCCAGCATCAGCCTCCCGCCGCCGCACCGCCGCACGGGCGGTCACCGGCAGCAGCCCCGGCACCGGACCGGTCGTGCGGCATCAAGTCAGGGCATGGCCCGGCCGCATCGATGACCTGCCCTATCCGGTGGCACGGCCGCCATAACCGCTCAGCACAGGCCTGACCAGCGACGGCTCATGCAAGATCGTTCTTAACGAGAGGCCACGGCCGGTGTCCAAGTGGTCCACGTTGTGGTTCACCGTCCACCGGCGAAGCCCTCTAGCCAGGGAGGAAGTCCAGCAGAAGATGGTTGATCGTGCCGGGAGCCTCTAGTTGCATCCAGTGGCCGGGGCCGTCGATGCGTTCGTAGCGCCAGGGACCGGTCACGTTCTCGGCCGAATCGGTCATCTGTGTCTCGGTGAGGGCCATGTCGCCGCTGCTCCATATCCCCATGCTCGGCGCTTGCACGGCGGGCAATGCTATCGGGGGCGCCACCCAGGACTCGGGAGGCACGTTGGCCCGGTACCAGTTGAGAGCTGGCGTCAGGGACTTCGTGGCCTCCAGGTCGGTGATGACGGCCTCGCTGTCAGGGTGGCGGGCCCAGGAGCGGAAGTTGGCCCAGTTGTTGTCGCTGAGCCACTGCTCGGCGACGCCGGCGAACTGGAACAAGAGCATGTACCAGGACTTCTCGCGCTGTTCCAGCGTCCTGCGGAACGTCGAGGGATGGCCGACCGACAGCACCGCGAGATGGTCCACCCGGTCAGGTACCAGCGACGCGAGTACCCATCCCAGCGCCGCTCCCCAGTCGTGGCCCACCACGTGGGCCCGCTCCGCCCCGGCATCGCTCAGCACGGCCATGACGTCTCCCACCAGCGAGGGAAAGGCGTACGAAGCGGCTGTTCCTGGCTTGTCCGAGCGCCCGTAGCCGCGTAGATCAGGGACGATGACCCGGAACCCGGCGCCGGCCAGGACCGGGACCTGGTTGCGCCACAGCCGTCCCGAGTCGGGGAACCCGTGCAACAGGATCACCGGCCGGCCCTCTCCGGTCACTTCGTACTCGATGCCTGCCTCGCCTGTTTCGACTCGCACGAATCCGCCCCTAATCGCCGGTGACGATGGACAACAACTCGGCACGGCCCGGGGCCGGCGCGGCCGGCCACCGACTCGACCGTTGCCTCAACGACGCATCGCCGGCCGGAGATGCACTCGAACGCCATCCTCCTCGCGTGCGAAGCCCCTGATCGCCTCGGGGGCATCAAGGACAGGGTTGAGGCATGGCGACCCGAGAAGCATATGCTCGGCACGCTTCCCCCGCCAGGCCGGGAGCTGCTGCGGCGCCCATGAAGTCGATCTCCTCCGGGCGGGGGTGGCTACGCTCGGTGGCAGGGTCGTGCGGGCTCTACAGCGTGACCTCGCCGCTCGATCATCATGGCGGATGGCGCGTAACTTCGTGGACACGGTGGCTGTGCCACCCTGGACCGATGTCCGCGCAACCGCTGCCGGGACTGCTGGCGCACCTGGCGCCGGTGCTCGATCACTACGGCTACCTGGCCGTTGGCGGGTTCATCACGCTGGAGGATTTCGGTGTCCCGGTGCCGGGGGAGACCATCCTGATCGCCGCTGCCGTCTATGCGGGTGCGGGCAGGCTGAACATCGCCGCCGTCGGCCTGGTCGCCGTGCTGGCCGCGGTGGCCGGTGACAATATCGGCTATGCGGTCGGCTTCTTCGGCGGCCGCGCGCTGGTGCTGCGGTTCGGCAGGTACGTGGGGCTCACCAGCGACCGGCTGGACAAGGCCGAGGGTTTCTTCGCCCGGTATGGCGGCGCCGTAGTCACCGGCGCCCGGTTCCTCGAAGGGCTGCGCCAGGCGAACGGGATCGTCGCCGGGACCATCCGGATGCCCTGGCCGCGGTTTCTCGCCTTCAACGCGCTGGGCGCCGCCTTGTGGGCCGGTGTCTGGGCGTCGGCCGGTTACCTGGCCGGTGATCACATCACCGCCATCTATAACGCGGTCAGCCGCTACTCGTTGTACCTGCTGATCGCGTTGGCGGTAGCGGTGGCCGCCTTGATCATCCGTGCCGCAGTCCGGCGCCATCGCGATGCCAGGCGATAAGGCCCGCTGCCCGGAGCCACAGAATGCCCGGAGCTCGGGCTGGTGGCCTCGAGGCGCTCCCGGCGTCTGTGGCTCACAGCCCGAACGCCGACCGCAGGCTGGCGTATCCGCTGGTGGTAGCGAGCCGGGGCAGGCCCAGCATGTCTTCTGCCGTGCCGAGCAGGCCCAGGTGGCTGAAATACGATCCCGAGCGTGTGCCGCGGCTGGTGTAAGGGGAGAGCACGAGCGTGGCCACCCAGCAGCTTGGAAACAGCGAGGTGTTCGCGTGGGTGCTGTTCCAGCAGCGCTCACCAGCCGCCTTGTCGGCGCCGCTGCCCTCGTCCCAGGTGATGAACACCACCAGTTGCCCGCTCTGGTAGGCAGCACTCTTCTGGATTATCGGCACCCAGGTTTTCAGCCAGTTGTCCCCGGTGCTAGTGGAGCAGCTGTGCATGTCGTTGCAGGCGTTGGGAGTGACGAAGCTGAACGCGGGCAGCCGGTCCGAAGTTTGGGACAGCGCGTTAATAAAGGCTCCCGAGGCCGTGGTGCCGAGCGGCATATCCCAGTTCTTGCACTCCGAGGGCACCGGGCTGCTGGTGTAATAGGGCGGCGGCGCGTGCCGGACTAGGTAGTAGCCATCATTGCTGGGATAGCAATTCGACGGCATGGACTGGGCGTACTCACGCCACGATCTTCCCGCGTTCCCCAGCTGGCTGAAGATGGAAGCCTGGGACTGCGGACAATTGGTGACCACCGAGCAGTCGGTATCGCTGGCCGACCCCTTAGCCGTGCCCGAGGTAAGGGCCAGGTAATTCGGCAGCGAGGGATGCGAGTAGTTGTGATAGTTAGTCGCGAGGCCGCAGGACGGGACAAGCACGTTGTTGATGTAGGGGTCGCCCAGGGTCGACGGGTTGCCGATCACCTGCCGGTACGACTTGTTTTCTTCCAGGATGAACATGACGTGCTTGACCCCGGACGGCTTGGAACCTGCCATTGCACCGCACAGGCTGGTGAACGCCACGGCATGCGGGGTGGCGGCTTGCGCTGGCGCAGGGATACCCAGGACAGCCACGCTGATGGCTGCCGCAGCAACTCTCAGATTCTTCCGCGTCATGCCTCCCTGCGCCCAGCGTAAACCTTACTGGATATCTGCCCGGCGCCAACGCGGTGTTACCCGATCCGATAACCGGGCGCGGCATAGGCTGATCTGCCTGGCACTGGCGCGAGGGAGGCACCATGGCGCGGTCCGTGCGAGTCGCAGGCCTGGGCGGTTCCCTGCGAGCCGCGTCCACCAGCCGCACCGCGCTGCAGGCCGCGCTCGAGGGGGCGGCCGCGAACGGCGCTGACACGCAGCTGATCTGGGTCCGTGACCTGGACCTGCCGCCGTACACCGCCGAACGCGCGACCCCGGCGGCCGCGCACCAGTTCGCGGATGCGGTGTACGGCTGCGACGCGATGATCTGGAGCAGCCCCACCTACCACGGATCGGTCAGCGGCTCGTTCAAGAACGCGCTGGACTGGCTGATCCTGCTGGCGGAACGAGACCCGCCCTACCTGTCCAACAAGCCGGTCGGCCTGATCACCACGGCCGGCGGGGTCCAGGGGCTGCAGGCCGTCAACACGATGGACTTCATCGCCCGTGCGCTACGCGCCTGGAGCGTTCCGCTCGTCCTGCCGGTGCCGCAGTCATGGCAGTCGTTCGACCCAGCCGGGCATCTCGCCGACGAGGCCATCGCCGCGCAACTGCGTGCGCTCGGCGCCGAGGTCGCGCGCGCAGCACGCCAGTTCCAGGCCGAGGGCACCTGCGACTACGCCGAGGACAGGCAGTTCACACCCGATGGCAGCGCCCCGGAGCCCAAGGCCGGCAGGCTAGCCACGTGACGAACCGGCCCTGCGAACTTGCCCTGCCCAGGTTCCACCACTCACCAGCACCCGGGCGGCAGCAAGCGAGTCAGGTGCTCCATTCGGCAGCTGGTCACCGAACGATTCTGGCGGCCACGAGGTGCTCAGCCGGCTCGCCGCTGCTGTAGCGGCCCGGCTAGAGTGCCTTTTGTCCCCGAGACCGGGATTGATCAATGAAAGCGCCCCTGGTCACCGCCGTTGCCGCGGCGCTGCTAGCGGCGGGCTGCAGCGATGTCCCAGCTCCGCCGGCACGCGATCACGCCACCTTACCGACGTTCGCCAGGCTGACCAGGCTCCAGGCGTGCGAACGGCTGCTGGCCGACATCACCCGCCACGGAGCCGCCCCGGATATACCTGCCCTCCGCTACATCGCCGACCATGCCGCCGCCCCGCGCCTCGCCGCGGACGCGCGGACGGCGGTCAGGGACATAGGACACACCGGTATCGCGCCGGTCGCCCTGGGCCTGCTCCGAGACGATTGCGCCAAGGCTGGCGTGCACCTCCCGGTTCCCTGAACGCCGGGCCGCCCTGGCACTGACCGCTCTCCGGAACCCGGACCACTGAAAAGGAAAGACCGGTTCACAGGCGCCGGCGAGGTGGGCGGTCAGGACGCGAAGTCGGGCGTGGCGGACCTTGCGGATTCGCTGCGTCGCGGGGTATTGAAGGTGGTCGAAGTTGAAGGCATAGGCCTCCGCTCCCACGCTGGGGAGGTCGGCCGCCTCGCCGGGGGGTCGTCGACGTCGCGCCCGAGCACGAGGATGTCGCGGCTGCTGAGCTACGATTGCGAGGTCGTCCGCTCCAGCCGCCCGTCCCTCAGGGCGGTCAGATCCACCTCGTCGAGCGTCGTGACGACGATATCGGCCCCTGCCTCGGCCAGCAGGTCAGCGTCGTCGGCCCGCGCGATCCCGATCGCGGCCATGTGGCCGGCCTTGGCGGCTTCCACGCCAGCCACGGCGTCCTCCATGACCATCGCGCGCTCCGGCGCAACCCCGAGTTCCCGGGCCGCGGCCAGGAACATCTCGGGGTCGGGCTTTCCGTGCGCGAAGTCCCGGCCCGAGACGTCGGCGTCGAAGAAGTCCAGCAGGGTCAGGCCCGGCCGCAGCGACGCCGACGTGATCCCGTGCTCACGGGCGAACGTGTCGAGCCGGATCTTGCGCAGCAACAGCTTCGCGTTCCTCGACGACGACGCCGCCGCGACCCGGATGCCGGCGTCCTTGACGGCGATGATGAACCGCAGCGCGTCGGGGTACGCGGTGAAGTCGCCGGCCTCGATGAGCCGCACCACCATCTCCTGCTTGCGCGCGGCGTACACCGCGAGGCGCGCGTCGTCGGCGGGGACCTTGAAGTACTCCAGCGCCGCCCGCGCGCCGCTCAGGCGCGGCTTGCCCGAAATCTCCACCTGGTAGACCTGGGATGTGAACGCTCCCGGCGACCAGGTCGTCCGGTCGCGGATGTCGCTCCACTCCCCCTCCATCAGCTCGCGCAGCGACTCGCGCCACGCCTTCTGGTGCGGCGAGTCGACAAGCACGCCGTCGACATCGAAGATCGCTCCCTGGAACGCCGACACGCGTCCTCCTGTCAGTCGTGACTGTGCTGGTGCCCGGCGTGCGTGGCCGGCCGGAACTCGAACGTGCACTGGTCGCCGGCGCGCAGCTCGCAGACCTCGTCGCCGACCCCAACGCTGATGGGCCGCCGCACGCCCTCCCGATGGGCGGCTAGCGTCAGCCTCCCGCCGGCGAGCGTCACGAGGATCGGCGTCCCCCGGAACTGCATCGCGAACGACAGCCCGTCGAGCCGCGCGGGCAGCCGGGGGTCGAAGTACAGGACGCCGTCGCGGATCTCCGTGCCCGCGTAGCTGCGCTGGAGGAGATCGAGCGTCCCAGATATCACGCCCATGTGGATGCCCTCCTTCGTGGTGCCGCCCTGGACGTCGCCGACGTCGCTCTCCAGCGCGACGAGGAACCGCTCCCACGAGCCCTCGACATCCAGCCGCGCGAGCACGCCGCCGTACGCGACAAAGCTCAGCGTGGAGCCGTGCGAGGTGCGCTCGTCGTAGTAGGCGATGTTCTTGCGCGCGGTGCCCGGACCGTAGTCGTAGCCCAGCCGCTCGAACAGCCGGCGCAGCTCCTCGTGCGAGAACAAGAAGAACAGCATCACCGTGTCGGCCTGCTTGGCGAGCTTGTAGCGGTCCGGGTCATCGCCCTCGGCACGCAGGATCCGGTCGAGCCGCTGGATGTTCCCGTACTTGGCGCGGTAAGCGTCCCAGTCCAGCTCCTCGAGATCCTCGTATCCCTCGAACTGGCTGATGATGCCGTCACCGTGGAAGGGAACGAACATCCGGCGGCTCATGTCCGCCCACGTGCGCAGCTCCTCGTCGCCGAGGCCCAGCTTCCCGCGCAGCGCGTCGGCCCGCGTCGCGGGGAGGAGCGAGAGGACCTGCTGCGCGACGTCACACAGCCACGCCACCATGACGTTGGTGTAGGCGTTGTTGCGCAGGCCGCCCTCGGCGGCATCGGCGTACCTCTCGTGGAACTCGTCCGGCCCCATCACGCCATGGATCTCGTAGCGCTCGCGCTCGGGATTGAAGTGGGCGATCGAGGCCCAGAAGCGCGCGATCTCCAGCATCATCTCCGCGCCGTAGTCGCGCAGGAAGGCCAGGTCGTCGGTGGTCTGGAAGTAATGCCAGATGTTGTAGAAGATCGCCGCGTTGACGTGCCGCTGGTTGTGGCTCAGATCGCGCTCCCAGCGGCCCGAGAGCGGATTGAGATGCACGCGCTGAGTCTCCTCCTTGCCTTCGCTGCCGCTCTGCCACGGGAACATCGCGCCGCGCATCCCCGCCTCGCGGGCCGCCGCGCGCGCCTCGCCCAGGCGCCGGTAGCGGTACATCAACAGCCCGCGCGTGACCTCCGGCATGCGGAAGTTCAGGAACGGAAACACGAAGAGCTCGTCCCAGAACACGTGCCCCCGGTAGGCCTCGCCGTTGAGGCCGCGAGCCGGCACCCCGGCGTCCAGGTCGGCCGTGTGATGTGAGCACACCTGGACGATCTGGCAGATGTACAGCCGCAGCAGCAGCTGGACGCGGTCGTCGCCCGGCACGCGGACGTCGCACACCCGCCACAGCTCGTCCCAGGCCGACGCGTGCCGCGCGAACGCCTCATCGAAGCCGGTGTAGCGCAGCGCCGACGTCCCGGCCTTCGCCAGCGTGTCGCTGATCGCGGGGTCACGCGAGGTGAAGAAGGCCACCATCTTCTCGACCCGCACCGCGGCGCCCTGCCGGACGTCGAACGCGAGCACCTGCTGGATGTAGTCCTCCATCTGGTAGAGGCTGCGGCCGACAGCGAGCGGCTCGTCGCGATCGTCGCTGATGCGCGTGCGCGCCGCCTCGCTGATGTACAGGTTCGACTGGCGCGTCTGCACCTTCAGCGCGATCACCTCGGGCCCGAACGTCCTCGGTGACCCCGGGTCGAGGTGGCGGCCCTCGAGCTGCTGGTAGCGCGCGACGCCGCTGTTGGTCACGCGCCCGTCGAGGCCGGATACCACCTCCACCCGGCCTGACCAGTTCTCGGGTGTGAGCGTCCACTCGATGCCCGCGTGATGGACGTCGGCCATGCTCACGAACCGGCGGCTGCGGAGCGCCGTCTCACGGCCGGCGCGGTCGCGGAAGCGCAGCTCGCGGATCACCGTCGCGGTGCGGATCTCGAGCTCGTGCCGGTAGCCGAGCAGCTCGACGTCGGCGAGCCGGATCGGATCCTCGCCCTCGATGCGCAGCTTGAGCACCAGCCAGTTGGGCAGGTTGACGAGATCCTCGTTGAGCACGGGCACGCCGCCGAGGATCGTCGTCTCGCGGTTGTAGCCGCCGTGCACGTACGTGCCCGGGTAGTGCACGCCGTCGGCGTCCTCCCACTCCGCCGTGCCGCGCGTGCACAGATAGCCGTTGCCCGTCGAGGTCAGCGCCTCACGAAGCCCCTCCTCGGCAGGATCGAACCCCTCGTAGGTGAGCGAGAAGCCGTTCACCGAGCTGCTCTGAGCGGGGCCTCGAGCACGCGCGCGAAGCCCGCCGCCCGGGCCGGATCCCGCGTCAGCGCACGGACACCCTCGGCCAGTGCCGCTACGGCGAAGGGGGACACTCTCCCAGTGTATTCGAGCCCAATAAGATCACGCCTGAGCCCTGCTCGGAAGCTATGACCTGTCGTTGAGTAATGGCAGCAGACAATACGCTCATTGATCGCTTTATGCGCCAAAACCTTCTCGATAGCGGGAAAGCCCCCGGAAGCCGCGCTATGGCTAGGTACCCGGTCATAGGGTGTGACTTGCAACGTGCAGTGTGCAACGAGCCACTAGCTACCTGCGGTGCAGTCGGCTGTGCCCGCGCTGTGGGCCGGGCGGGCTTTGCAGGCCCGCCCGGCCCAGCTAGCGTGATACCTAATGTGCGCTAGTAACGACGACGATTAATAGCGCTGCAGGAATACGTCCGGCTGGTTTTCCACGCCGTTGGTGGTCGTGACCCGGTTCCGGTTGTCGCCCCAGGTCACGAACTGGGTGGTTCCGTTGGATGCGATGTTGTTGTAGTCGCCCATGTAGCAGAAGGAGATGACCGGGTCCTGCTGCGGGTTGGTCTGGACGACCGGGAACTTCACTGAGCTCAGCTTGGTCTCAGTGCCCGGAGCGGGCGCGGAGTTGGACGTGGCGAAGGAGAGGTCCTCCTTGTCGGTCTGGATCAGGTCGACGGTGCTCCCCGCCACGCGTTCGTACCACATGGCATGCAGGCCGGTAGCACCGGCGGTTATCCAGGGCTGGAAGCGGTCGCTCATGACGGTCGTGGAGGTCGCGCCGCTGATGACCTGCGGCGTGCTCCAGGTCTTGTTCCCGTCCAGCGAGTAACTCAGGAAGATGCGGGTGGCGTTCGAGTCGCCGCCGCCCAGCCCGGCCGGGCGGTCGTTCCATACCGCGTACAGGGTCCCGCTGGGATCAATGGTGGTGCTGGGCATCTCGAAGTTCCGGACGTCATGGCCCGGCTGGGTCTCGATGACCTCCCGGAGGTCCGAGGCGTTGTTGCAGGCCACGATCTTGTCACCGGAACCGTTCACCGCCGCGATGGTCGTGATACGCGAGACCGTTCCCGTCCCCGCCGCCGCGGTAGCCATCATCTCGTTGGCGGCGGTGATGTTGAAGTTCGTGCACCCGGCTGGGACGGACTGCTCCCAGGAGACGTACACGGTACCGCCTGCCGGGACGGGGTTGGAGCCCTGCGCGCAGGCGCTGGATGAGGAGACCATCGTGGTGGTCCAGTGCACGCCGTCGGTGGACTGGGTCAGCATGATAGGACTGGCCGGGTTGCCCGAGAAGGACGTCCAGGTGATGTAGAAGTGCAGTTGGCCGTTCGCGTCGCTGCCCACGGCCAGGTACTCCTTGTCCGCGAAGAACAGCTCACCGCTTCCCACGTCAACCGGCACCGAGACCAGCTTGAAGGTGTTCGAGCCGGCCGGCATCTCGTAGAAGGCGATCTTCGAGTGCGTGCCGAAACCGGCCGAGCCGAGTGCCAGGCTCGCGAAATAGAAATTCCCGTGGTCGTCGCGGGCCACGGCCGGGTCCCCGATCGGCTGCACGTCCGGGCGGAAGGGCAGCGTGCCCATGTCAGTGAAACTCTTGCCGCCGTCATTGGAGACGGAGTAGGCGGTGAAATTCAGCGCGGGGAAACAGCACACCAGCGAGTCGTTGTAGCCGACCACGACCTTCTGGCCCGACACCGCCACGCTCGTCTCGCTCTGGGTGTTCTGGGGTGAGGTCCCGTCCTCAGCCACGCAGTTCACCTGGACATTGCCGGTCGTGCTTTTCTCCGCCGGACAGCCGGGAGACGTCCCGAGCGGGAGAGATGTGGTAGGCCCAATCCCCTGTATGACGTTGGCGGCGACCTCGGCCGCGCCGTCCAGCCTGGGATTGCCCGCCCAGGCCGGTGGTGACCCCGAACTCGTGGAACCGGAACTGGCAGACCCTGCCGCCGCCGGAACCGCCAGGCTGCCCGCGAGCAGCCCTGCCACGCCTAGGCAGGTGGCCAGGGAAATGATCCGTCTCATGCCCTCCCCTTTCCTGTGGTGGTATTGGCGCCCCGATCGTATGACCGGGCCGTCGCAATAGGAATAGGCACAGCCAGGGAAGGCTGCCCCGTTCATGATCATGACCGGATCGCGGGCAGGAAATACCTCAGGTGCCGCGAGGCGTCTCTGAGCCCGCACCGCAGGCAGCGCTGTCTGGCAGGCAGTGGGCGATCACCGGCAGCCAGGGTTCGCGACGGGGCGCAGGCCGTCGTCAAGGTTTGGTAAATATCGTCGCCCGGTGGCCTGAAGGATCTGCCTGGCGGTCTCGGACGGCAGCAGGCACGTGCGGATGATGCCGACGGGATCCGGCGCGGGTTAGTCAGGCCGGTCCGGATCCGTTGCGGCTGCGTCGGCGAAGGCCGCCATGGACGAGAACTCCCAGTCCGGGGTGACGTCTGCCTGGGGTGCTGGTGTGGCGCCCCAGCCTGGCTTGTCGTGCCGGCGGTTGATCCAGGCAGTGGGCAGGCCGGCCCGCTTAGCCGGAGCGTGGTCATGGAACAGGCTCTGCGCCACGTGCAGCAGCCTTCCCCTGGGAATGCCCAGCCTGCTGGCCTCGGCGGTCAGCGCCTCGAAGCAGCGCGGCGAAGGCTTGTAAGCACCGATGTCCTGGGCGGTGAGAATGCTGGTGAACCTCACCCCGAGGCGGCGGCTGCTGCCGGCGAAAGAGTCGCGGTCCACGTTGGACAAGATGATGAGCTTGTACCGCTCGCCCAGGGTGCTCAGCGCGGCGCGGGAATCAGGGAAGGCCGGCCAGCTGGGCACCGAGTGGGCCAGGGCCTGCGCGTCTTGCTCGCTGACCTGCGCGCCCAGCTCGCCGCCGAGGCCGCGCATGCTGCGGGCAAGGATGGCGGGATACAGCTCCTGCGGGTGCCCAGTCTCGGCGGCGGCCTCGTGCCTGGAGAAGGCGGCCAGCAGCGCTTCGGAATCGAAGCTGAGCCGCCGGGATCTGGCCCATCGGCTGAGCACGGCCGCTATGCCGGCCTCCCAGTCGATCAGGGTTCCGTAGCAATCGAAGCTCAGCGCGTCGAAGTCGGTCAGCCGCACGGGTCATGCCTCCTCCCGGCCACCTTTCTACCTCCACGACACACCGCGCGCGAGCATCCGCTCAACGACACGCCCGCTCGGCAGGCGGCATGACGGAGTTCCCTGAAAGCGTGGAGACTTTGTAAGGCTGAGACCGCGCAGGGTCTGGCCTGCGCTGCGAAGCGCGTCCCGGGTCTTGTCGGCACTGCGTGGTAGGCAGGCGGAGTGTGCTTGCTGGCCGGTGATCGGAGGGAACATGCGCTGGTCGCAGATGCAGAGTCTGCAGCCGGGCCTGGCCGCGCTCGGGCAGCGGCGCTTACTGGAGCCTGGTGTCGTGCTCGTGGCGACGATCCGCAGTGACGGCACGCCGAGGGTCAGCCCGGTGGAGCCTTTCGTCATGGACGGCATCTTGTGGCTGTCCATGCTCTGGCAGTCGAAGAAGGCCGCCGACCTGCTGCGTGATCCGCGAATCCTGGTGCACAGCGTGGTCACCGGCCGGGACGGCAGTGAAGGGGAGTTCAAGATCCGCGGCACTGCGGGCGCTGAGCAGGAACCGGCTGTGCAGCGCCGCTACGCGGAGGAGGTGGCCGGCGCCCTGGGGTGGAGCCCGGATCCAGGGCGGTTCCACCTGTTCGCCGTCAGCATCGAGGAGGTGACGTTCATCCGTTATGACGACGCTACCGGTGACCAGCACGTGGCCATGTGGCCTCCCGCCCGCGAGTTCGTCCGCCGCGGCACCTCCGCCACCAGCGTGGGGGAACCCGAACCCGTAAATGACATCATCATCGCCGGCTGAGCAGCAATGCGCTCCGATCCGCGGCAGGAGCGCTCCCGGGGCGCATGCGCGCGTGCAAAGGGCTGCACCCTCGGGCGACCCGCTTGCAGGGTTACCGAGACCGTGGCAGACACCAGGCCGGTTCTCCGGCTACCGCGAAAGCGGAGACGGGGAACGCTGACACAGCGCCTCCCTCAGTTCGGCAACCTCCCGGCGCAGGGCGGCGTTCTCGGCTTCCAGTTCCCGCAGGCGCGTCCGCGGCCGGGCATTCTTGGGCTGCTGCCATGGGGCCCGCTGAGGGACGTGCTCACCCTTCGCCTGTTCCACCGTGCGCCGCATCGCACTCACGATCACCCAAAGAGTGTCCATGCTGCGCCTTTTTCCCGCTTGCGCGCATACCCGGCGACGTAACCGTTGCGTTCCTGGGCTTCCGGTCGCGTGCCCCCGGTCGGTCGCTTATGCCCAGGGTAACGGACTCCGCGTGGTCCGTAACAGTACGATCCCTGGCGTGGAGCCAGGACGGCCACTACCGGGTGTCCATCGCCGCTGCGACCGGCCAGGAGACAATCGACGCTTACGTGACCGAAGTCTTTACGGCCGGGCCGGCCCATCCAGGCGCGCTACCCGGTGCTGGCCGTGGTACCGAGCAGGACGGCTCATGCGTGGACTGACGGTTTTCAGCGTCGCGTGATCCGCTCAGCTGCTGGCGGATGTGCTCACGCCTCATATCAACGGCATGCCGGAAGGTCCCCTCTTCGACGTGCCGCCGAAGCTCTAGCGTTGGCCTCGCGCAAGCTGTGGTAGGTACCAGGTCCAGGTCCGGCCGCCGTTCGTGGTGGCGTAAATGGGCGGTGCGCCGGAGGTGTCGGGGTTCCAGGCGAAGCCGGTGTCCGGGCTGACGAAGTTCACCGTCATGCCGGGCTGGAAGCGGATTCCCTGTCGGACCGGCGTCCAGGTCTGGCCGCCATCGGAGGTCAGGTAGAACACCCGGCCCGGGGTGTGCAGTCCAGGGATGAGCAGCCCTTGCCTCGCGCTGAAGAAACGGGCCGAGCCGAACCGTCCTGCGGCTTGCGGCACCGCCACCGCGTGCCAGGTGGTGCCGGTGTCCTGGGTGACAAGCAGGTAGGGAGCTCTCCCGCCGTGGTCGATCGTGAGGAAGCCGGCAGGCCCGAAGAACTGCGGCGCCGAGATGAAGCAACCGTCCGGCATGCAGGCGTTCGCGGGCAACGGGAGTGTCTGGGGCGCCCAGTGGGCGCCGCCGTCGTGGGTGGCCAGCACCGCGTCGGCCAGGGAGAAGCAGGCGCCGGTCAGCCAGCCATCGGTGGGGGTTGCGAACCCGATCCCGGTCTTGTCACAGGCAGCCGGCAGCCCGATCGGGCTGGCCCCTGCCTGGTTCTCCCGCGGGCTCGCCGCGATGAGCGACCAGCGCCGCCCGGCGTCGCTGGTGCGGTATAGCTGCGCGGGGTTGTTTCCCATCGCGGCCCCGAGGTCTTGCAGCAGCCAGCCGTGCGCGGCGTCGCTGAAGTCGAGCCAGCGGGCGACGCCAGGGGCGTGCAGGGGTGCCGACCGGGTCCAGGAACGTCCTCCGTCGCGGGTGCCGAACACCTCGGTTACGGCTGGCCGGGCACCGGAACGGGTGCGTGTCACGGCGAGCCATGCCCGGCTCGGGGAGACGGCAAGGAGGACCACGTAACTGCCGGCCGGGGCCAACAGCGGCTTCGCCAGGGCAGGTGTCACGGCGGTCCAGGTATGCCCGCCATTGAGGGTGCGGACGGCCATCAGCGCCGCAGGAACGGGACCCGCCGGGTTCTTCGTCCAGGCCAGCGCCCAGCCGTCTTGGGCCGAGACCATCTGCAGCGAATCAAGCCAGACGGTAGCCGCAGCCGCGGGGACCGAGGCCGCTGGCGCCGGCCGGGCGCACCGGCCGTGGGCGCAGGTGACCACGTCGGCCCTGGCCAGGCCCTGGGCCGTCACCACCCACAATGTGGTGCCGGACGCGGCAACGGCCTGCGGGTGGCGGCCGGCCCGCAGCCCCGTTCCGGTGAAACGGCCGGTCCGCGGGTCGATGCGCAGCACGCCCGCGTCGCGGGCGTTTCCCGCCCGCGTCACCCACACCACTCCCGGCGCGACTGCCAGCAGGCCCGATCCGTTCAAAATCGGCGAGGGGCCTGAAGCTGGAAGCGGTGACAGCAGCGGGGCCGTCGCCGTCACCCGGTTAGTTCGCGGATCGATCCGGGCTACCGCTGCCCCGTCGGACGCCCAGACGGCGCCATCACCGACGGCGACCTGCCCGAACAGGTGACTCCCGGAGATGCGAGCGACCACCCGCCCGCTGGCCGGGTCGACTCGCAACAGGCCAACCGAGGGCGGCACTGCGACAGATATCCAGACCGCGCCCTCACCCGCCGCCAGATCCTCGATCTTGCCAGGCGGCAGGGGAAAGGTCCGCACGGCATTCGTCGCCGGGTCGATCCGGACCAGCGGCCCGCCGCCGATGTACCCCAGTGCCCACAGCGCCCCCGCGCCGAAGGACAGCGCAGAGGCATGGACCCCGATCCTGGCCGTTACGTTGCCGGTGACCGGATCCACCCGCAGGACGCCAGCGGCGTCTTCGACCCACAGGCTGCCCGCCCCGAAGGCGACGCCGGTAAGTGACGCACCGGGGTCAGACAGGACCTGGGTGGCGCGGTCGGTGTGCGGGTCGACACGCAGCACGGCGTTGCCGGTGGTTACCCACGCCGCGCCGCCTCCGGTGGCAACACCGAGAATTCCAGGAAGCCGGAAGGTCGCCGTGAGTACGGCACGTGCTGGGCCATGATGTGCGCCCCGGCCGCCCGGCGCCGGCCGCGTCCCGCATGCCCCGATCGCTGCCGCCAGGACAGCCGCCGTCAACACGGCGCAGGCCGCACTGCTCCTGCGGATGGGGCACAGCCACGTTCCGGCGAAAGGGTGACCCGATCGTGCCGCGCGCATCCGCGTTATGCCATTCCCGCTCATCGGGCACTCCCTACCAGCCCGGACAGCCGGCCTCTTACCCCCATGACGCCGGGAAACTGGCGGCGGTTGCGGAACGCGGGGTCGCGGGTGAGGGGCTTGGCCTGCCAATGCCGTCTGGCTGACCTGCGCGGCCATGTTCGCGGAACGCCGAAAGACTGGAACCGGGCTGGCCATCGGCGGAGGTTTGGTCCGTGCCCGGCATCAGGGGAAGTGTGCCAGGGCCTCGCGGATCGCGATCCGCTTGGGATCGTCGGCCTGAATCTCAGGGCGTGCCCAGCGGGCGCGTGGCCGAGTATCCATCCGCAGTCCGGTCAGTCACTGGCCAGGGCCAGCACGATCACGGCTGTGAGGATCAGGGCCAGGGCGAGGATTACCACGCCCATCATCGCGTCGGTGCCCGGCTCCTGATCCTGCGCCTCATGCCGCCCGCCCATGCCCGCAGTGGTACACCTCCGCGCCCAGCGCCGCGCCGCCATGCTGTCCTGCGTGAGGTATTTGTCATTTGCGAAGGCGGTGATCTGCGGTGGGCTGGGGCGCGGTTGCATCGGTTCGGGGCCTGCCGCCCCGGCCGCTGGTCTCTTCGGGTTAGGTGTCTGTGCTACGGGGGGAAGCTCAGCGCCGCGAAACCGCCGCCCGAACCGGTCGATCTCAAGCAGTACCACGTCCGACGACACACTCGCATCGGTGGCACGACGAACGAATATCGGCTGGTCGCGTGACGCGGATGAGGTTCCCGTCGGCGGGGACATCCGCGCCCAGACCGCCAGCGGAGTCCCGCGGACGGCCGGGGCCGGGGGCGATCCGTCACGATCTTCCCAGCCACCGGGGGTCCCGTTGAGCCCTCAGTCTGCCACGGCCACTGTCACGCATGCGTCCGAGGTCTGTTCAGAGGTGCTTGCCGAGGAAGGAGGTGATGTGGGTGGCGATTGCGTCGACCTCCTCCTCCAGCGCGAAGTGGCCAGTGTCGAGCAGGATGACGTCGGCGTCGGGAACGTCGGTGCGGTAGGCCTCGGCACCCGCTGGGGTGAAGAAGGGGTCGTTGCGGCCCCACACGGCGAGTACCTTCGGTGCGCGCGCCCGAAGCCAGGCGTGGAACTGCGCGTAGCGCGGGACAGTGTTCTGGTAGTCCCAGAGCAGGTCTTTCATATAGTCGGCCCGGCCAGGCAGGTCGAGGATGGCCTGGTCAGCGAGGTATTGGCTGGGGTCGATGTGCTCGGGGTCGCGGGCTCCGGCGAGCCACTGAGCCCTGGTGCCGTCCAGGCTGACCAAACCGTCGATGGCGCTCTGCCCGGCCTGCTTGTCATCCCACCAGGCGGCGATCGCGGCGAGGCCGGGACCGAAGCCGTGGCGCAGCCAGCGGTGGGACTCCCTGAAGCTGCTCACCCCGAACTGGGCTACCCGATTGCCCGGCTGGCGTTATCACGGGGCGGAGCCGGACGGCTACATGACCGCGGCCGAATTCACCGACTACCTCGCCAGCTACGCCGCGTCGTTCGACGCTCCAGTCCACGCCGGAACCGCTGTGACGAGCGTCGAGCGAACCGGCAGCGGCTTCACCGTCCGCACTGATCGCGGCAGCTGGCGAGCGGACAGCGTCACCGTCGCTAGCGGCTGGTGCGACCAGCCGCGCATCCCAGCCATGGCGCACCGGCTCAGCCCGTCGATCACCCAGCTGACCGCGAGCAGCTACCGGAATCCCGGCCTGCTGCCGCCCGGCGGCGTGCTGATCGTGGGAGCCTCCGCGTCAGGCGTCCAGCTGGCCGACGAGCTGGCCAGGTCGGGCCGGCCGGTGACGCTGGCCGTCGGCCGCCATCGCCGCCTGCCCCGCCGCTACCGCGGCCGGGACATCTGGTGGTGGCTGGAGAAGATCGGCAGCTTCCGCGTCACCGTCGACGACGTTGCCGACCCAGCCGCGGCCCGCTATGAGGGCGCCCTGCAGCTGATCGGCCGCGATCACGCCGAAGTCGACCTGCCCGCCCTGCAGACGCTCGGCGTCCAGCTAGCAGGCCGGCTGAGCGGCATCGACGGCAGGCAGGTCACTTTCGCCGGCGACCTCCACGCCGCCACCAGCGAAGCCGACCGCCGCATGCGGCGCGTCCTTGCGGGCATCGACGACCACATCACCACCCACCGCCTGGCCGGCCAGGTCCCGGCGCCAGCCGCACCAGGCACCGTTGCCCCGCGGCCGACCGTTCAACATCTCGACCTTCACCGGGCCGGCATCAGCACTGTGCTCTGGGCGCGCCATGCCACGTTCTACGTCGGATCCGATCGCACCACGATCCCCATCAAGCCGGCGAACGGCGTCGACGCCCTCTACGCACCACGGCGCACGATCCTCGACCCGATCCTCGCCGACGCCGCCGCCGATGCCGGAGCCGAGATCCACTACGGCGTCACCGTCAAAGGCCTCCGGTACGACTCCTCGGGACGGGTCACCGGAGTCATCGGCCACGACCGGTCCGGGCGCCCGGTGGCCGCCCGCGCGCGGATAACCGTCGGCGCCGACGGGATGGGCTCACGCGTCGCGCACTGGGTCGGCGCCCCCACACGGCCACCGGATTCCGGCACCTCCTCGCCGCCGCCGCACCCGAGCTGGCCGGCTCGCCGATGCATCCCCCGCCGGGCCGCTCCGTCGCTTCCCCGGACGTCCCGGCCACCTCCGTCGCGCCGCCGGGCCGGGCTGGGCCCTGGTCGGCGACGCCGGCTACTACAAAGACCCCATCACCGCCCACGGCCTCACCGACGCGCTGCGCGACGCCGAACTGCTCGCTCGCGCCATCACCACCACGGTCGCAGGTCACGACGGCGACGCGGCAACCCCACTCCCCGGCTACCAGGCCACTCGCGACCGTCTCTCGCAGCCGCTGTTCACGGTCACCGACGCCATCGCCGCCTACACCTGGGACACCGTGCAAGTCGGCGCACTGCTGAAAAAACTCAGCACAGCAATGGCCGACGAAGTCGACGCCATCCTCGCCTACGACCATCCCGCGGCGCCGGCCGGCGACAGCCACCGGCAGCCGCCAGACCTCCACAGTCCAACCCGCCGCACGCCATCGCTGACCGGAGCCGGCCATGCGGATCGGTGACAAGGCCCAACGCGCCCGCGCCATCACCGCGCGGGACATCGAACCCTCCGCCCCACCCGTAAGGGCACGGCGGGATCCACGACTGCCAGGCCGGCCACCATCCGCTTCTACGTTGACGCTGACGTGCTCGGGCTCGCGAAGGTGTTAGCAGGGCTCAGGACGGACGTAACGTATCCGGGCGACCCTGGCGGCGCGCAGAGCTCATGCGGCCGCGACAGCGGCGTGTGCCTGGTCGGCGTCGAGGAGCTTGCCGCCGAGCCCGCCGTTCTGGTGCAGGTCACCACCGGGCACCTCGAGCCGCCCTACTTCGCTCACGTTGCCGGTCCTGAGCGGGTCGAACCCGGAGACGGTGATGAGCCGCTCGATCGCCGAGGCAGCGCGGTCGTCGTCGGTGGCGTAGAAAAGCACCGCCCGGCGCGGAGTCCGGTTCGCGCTGTTGGCGAGTGAGTCGGCGCCGAGCGTGCCGAACGCCTTGACGTAGTAGGCGCCGGCGGGCAGCATCGCCGCCACCAGTGAGCCCTGGGACTGGCCTTCCGGGAGGGTCCGGAAGGGTGTGCCGTCTGCGGTGATGCCGATCGGGTTCGATGGGTCGGCCACGACCTTGCCGTCGAGCAGGTCGGCGTACTCGGTGATGAGCTGTTTCAGCGCGTCGAACCACACCGCGAACACGACGACATCCGCGGCCTCGATCGCCTCTTGGACGGTTGCCGCGCTGGCCAAGGGGCCCAGCTCGCCGGCGAGCACGGCCGCGTTCGACTCCTCCCGCGCGGCCAGCATGACCTGTTCACCGCCGCGAACCAGATGCCGCGCCAGCGCGCCGCCGATGTTCCCGACGCCGATGATTGCAGTAGTCATTGGTTGTTCTCCATTCGGAAGTGCAAATCTTCGCAACGGGCCCAGGCTCGCCCCCAGCCAGGTGAGAGGTCATCGCCGGATCATGGTGATTCGAGGGTCGTTGACGCCGCGTGCGCTGGGCTGATACCGAGCGTCCAGCTTTCTGGCTTGCCCAGCGGCTGCCCCGATGGCTCCCGACAGGGGTCCCTTTGACCGTCTACATGTCAGCTGTGGCTATGAGACGGGACACCGGACTGGCGGGCCTCCGGCAGGCCTAGGTGCTCGGCCAGCCACGGCCCGGTCGCGCTGCCCGGGTCGCGCGCGACGTCTTCCGGCGTCCCCGCCGCCACGATGTGCCCGCCGTCCGGGCCGCCGCCCGGGCCCATGTCGATGAGGTGGTCGGCGGCGGCGAGCAGGTCCAGGTCGTGGTCGATGACGATGATCGTGGCCCCGGCCGCCAGCAGCCGGTCGAACACGCCGACCAGGGTGGCCACGTCGAGCGGGTGCAGGCCTGTAGACGGCTCGTCGAAGACGTACAGCGCGCCGCGCTGGCTGCTGCGCAGCCGGGAGGCGATCCGCAGCCGCTGCGACTCGCCGCCGGACAGGGACGGCGTGGGCTCGCCGAGCCGCAGGTACCCCAGGCCGACCTCGTCGACCGGCCGCAGCGCCGCAGCGACCGGGGCCCGGTCAGCGAACCGCTCCAGGGCGCCGTGCACGCTCAGGCCGAGCACGTCGGCTACGGTCAGGCCGTCGATCCGGACCGCCAGGGTGGCGTCGTTGAAGCGGGCGCCGTGGCAGGTCGGGCAGCCGACGGTGATGTCGGGCAGGTACTGGACGTCGAGGTCGACGTGGCCCAGCCCGCGGCAGGTCGGGCACTGGCCCTCGCGGGTGTTGAACGAGAAGTGTCCGGGCTTCCAGCGCCGCCGCCGGGCGTACGCGGACTCGGCGAACACCCGGCGGATCTGGTCGAACGCCCCTGAGTAGGTCGCGGGTGTCGACCGCGCATTCTGGCCGATCGGCGAGGCATCGATCTGGACGACCTGGCGGATGCCGCCGAGGTCCAGGCGGCGGACGTGCCCGGGCAGCGCCGACCCGCTCAGCCGCGCCCGCGCGGCCGGGATGAGGCTGTCCAGGACGAGGGCGGTCTTCCCCGCCCCGGACGGCCCGGCCAGCGCGGTCAGCCGGCGGGTCGGGAAGGCGGCGGTGAGGTCGTGCAGGTTGTACAGGTCGCTGATCTCGATGGTGATCTGCCCGCCGGGACCGGCCCGCAGCGGGCGGTCAGGCGGCACGGCGGTGGCGCCGGCCAGGAACGGGCCCATGATCGAGCGGGGGTCGGTTTCCAGCTGGCCGGGGGTGCCCTGGGCGATCACCGTGCCGCCGCTGGCGCCGGCCCCGGGGCCGAGTTCGATGACCCAGTCCGCGGAGCGGATGAGTTCCCGCTCGTGCTCGACCACGACCACGGTATTGCCGTTCCCGGCCAGCGCGGTGATCGTCTTGCGCAGTCCCTGGACGTTGGCCGGGTGCAGCCCGACCGACGGCTCGTCCAGCACATACAGCATGCCGGTGGTGCTGGCCCGTACCGTCGAGGTGAGCTCGATCCGCTGCCGCTCTCCGGTGGACAGCGAGGCGCCGGCCCGGTCGAGGGTCAGGTAGCTGAGGCCGAC
>Ga0070698_100000920_pt1 | contig 32160 bp, 26 predicted proteins | sample KBSK1502metaG_FD_65477 | JGI IMG/M metagenome (GOLD analysis project Ga0070698, IMG submission 65477) | Corn, switchgrass and miscanthus rhizosphere microbial communities from Kellogg Biological Station, Michigan, USA - KBS K1-50-2 metaG | ecosystem: Host-associated > Plants > Roots >... | reverse complement strand
TCGGGTGACATGCGCGAAATTCTGGATGCGATGAAACAGGGCAATGCGCGAGCCAGGCTGGCGTTTGACATCTATGTCCATCGTCTGAAGGCCGGCATCGGCGGCATGTGTGCCGTGCTCGGAGGAATTGATGCGCTCGTCTTCACGGCCGGAGTCGGGGAGAACTCCGCAGAGGTACGCGCAGCCGTCTGCAGCAATTTGGGATGTCTTGGGATTGACATTGATGCGACAGCCAATGCGGGACTTTCTCCTGATGGGGACGCCGCCACCCCGGATTCCCGAGTCCGGATCCTGGTGATTCGGGCGCAAGAAGACTGGGCCATTGCGACAGAATGTTGGAACCTCATGGCAGCGCGCTTGATGCTTTCACAGAATCAACGACTCTGAATGGGCTGTGACAGATGAAAGTTAGTAGTTTTATTTTTGATTTGCTGCTGAGCTGATGCAAAGGTTCAGGGTCCTTTCGGTGTTTAGGCGTGAAAGGCCGAGGAGATGATGTGAAGATTCGATTGTATTGTCGTAGAGAAACCCACTCCAATGTAGCCGCCGAATTGATAAGCCCTTTGGCGATTCCCCGATCGCGGACCCGGCACTGACTGTCTGCCTTTGTGGATGTGAGATAGCAGATCTCAAATGATGAACGAGCCGATTTCCCATTGCGAACCGTAGCCTACATGTCGCCCAGGCAAGCTCTGGGCAGCGACTCGTTCACCGCACCGCCATCTTTCGCTGGACCGTTATGTACGAGATGTTGACCGGCCGCTTACCGTTTCGAAGCTCGTATGTCTTGTTTAGTTTTTAGTTTGAATTGGGATCTAAAGCGTTGACGCGAGGACTGAAGAGTAACTCTGCACAACCTGGTAGAACTGGTCCTGGTTCCTAATAATCAAAAAGCTGAAAGCGCCGGTTTCTGAGCTGCGTTAGCAGCTCTTGTCGACTCTTAAGCCGCAGCGAGGAAGGCAGTCAAGGGCGGAGCGAACTGTTTTGTAGTTCGTGGAGTTCATCGGAGCGAAGCGCAGACCCTTGACGGCTGACGCAGCGAAGGCTGGCGTATCGCTCTTAGCTTGGGAGGTGAAGGTTCTGGACCGGAAGTTAGACGGCAGCGAATCTTGCAGGGTTTCACCGTCGACCGTGTGACGCAGTCGCGTCGACTGGTGTTGGGTAATAGATTGCAGTTGAAAACGATTGCGGCGTGCGGAAATCAAACTGCCAGTTCGAGTTCATCATCAATGATTTGTTCGACGGGAATTCCTGCGAGGCGGGCATAGGCTAGCAGAATAATGAGTGGCGGTTCGTTCTTATCAAGTTCGTACTTGGAAATGTTCGTATAGTGGATCAGATCTTGAATACCCAGTCGTTTGACCAACTCTCCTTGAGACACTCCTAAGCTGAGCCGGATTTGCAGGAGCTTCTTGGCCAGATGTTTCGGACGTGGTCGCGAGTGTCCCATAGTTTTAGATTTCGGTGAAAGAGTTTGATCTGTGCGAATGACTGGAGCGTCTACTAGCGGAAGGCCAAGAAGAATTCAGTACAAATTATGCGCTGGTCGGATTATGGGCAATCGAGAATCTGCGGATTGTGGAGTTCGTCGGCAAATTCTGTGATAAAGCTTTCCGCTTGTTCTGCATTCTTGAATATAAACGCCGTATTGAAATCTGTAGAGAACAGACTTGGAATGCCTGAGATGTAACCTTGAAACGTCACTATTATTACGCCGGTCTCCGTTTCTCTACCTTCTGCATCAATCCGTCGCAGTCGTTCCAGGATTAGCAGTTTGATAGCCTCAGCATAGAGTTCTTCCGCGTTGGGAATATGACCAACTTCTAACAAGTGAACGTTGGTGCCAAGAATTGCGAGCAACGCTAGTCCAGCTCCGTCAGTTCCGATTTCGGCTTCTTCTGGCACATCCATTAACCAATCGAGCAGTTCATGTTTATTCGTCGGCATTAGTTGGCTCTCCTTTTTTCGCACAAAAGAGTCGACTCGAGTAAAGACAGAAATCGCGGTCCAACTCACTTCCAGAATATGACTAGCTTAAAGCTGCAAGTTGGCCCGCGACTGTTTCCAGGTACCTATTTGGCTTTGACCTTCTCGATTAACGCGATCTCTTTAGTGAGCGCGTCACGAAAGCGTGTGAGAATGGCAATAAGCAAATTGATCTTAGCCAGGGATCGGCGGCGCTCTCGCCTAGTGCCCAAAAAGAATTCAATCTGGACTCTGCGCCGGCAATCGGCAATGGTAAGCATGTTGTGTCCCCACCGGTATTCGCCCTCGTTGGAGGATTCAACCTCAGCGAAGATGTGTGACGTATAGCCGGTTGAGACAGGCGAGAGGAATGAGCGCTTGCGAAGAGAGAAAACACTTTTCATGTTAGCAACCTCGGAGGAATAAATACGTGAAAACCTCCGTGTCTCTGGACAAAACGATTGCAGGTCGCGTCTATTGAGAGACAGGGAGGCTGGATACGCCAAGAATGTGCGCGTGGCTTATTTAGTCCAATGCATTAGCTTTGAGTTTATGGACCTGGGCCAGCGAAATCCCTCCTGGTAACGGTAACGCCAACTGAGTAGCCTAGAGCTACTGCCTCTCCAGGGGCAGGAGTCTGGTCGATAATCAAGTCAGGTTGAAGCGCCGAATCGTAACGTGTTGCCAACAGGCGAATGTTCAAGTTAGCGGCGTGAAGCTTTCGTTCGGCGTCTTCATAGGTCAGTCCTTTGATTACTGGCACCTTGGTTTGAGCTGGTCTAGACCGGCGCTCACGTTGGACGTCAAGCCGCAGTGCCAAAAGCGCAATTGCTGGCACAACGACGTACACGACTAGCGCCAGCGTCACAAGGAATCTGATAAGCAGTTTCTGTTTACCTCGTAGGGAATAACCAACGAGGACGCCAAGTAAAAATCTCATTACAGCGGTTCCTTTTGGAGATCCTTAGTGAATCACCTACTCGTTACCCGCTTCATTTTTCTATTTGTTGTGAGAAGGAATGTCGGTTGATCAAAAGCGTGAGGGGAGAGGCATCAAGTCGCAGTAATGAAGTTAACTCAAAGGCAACCAGTGGAATTTTGCCGAGAAATGTTAGCTTTGCTGCTTGTAAAATCGTTTTCTGTCACGATAGAAAGCCGAAGTTGAAAGCGGCTCCAATCTGCCAATCTGTTGGTCACCGCTTCCTGATCGAGATACACGTAGCAGGTTCTATTTCACCTACATCGCTGCACGTTTGTTGAGTATGTCCCGCATCTTGTCGTTCACCTTCTTCGTCAGGTGGTAGTACCTATACGTCATAGAGATGTCAGTGTGGCCCAAAATTTTTGCCAGCTCCTGCATCTCCATACCAGCGTCAGCCATGCGAGTTGCAAACGTGTGCCGCAAGTCATGAAAGCGCACTGTAGGGATACCGGCCTCCTTACGCACAGCCTCCCACACCTTGCGTAGGTTCACGCTCGCGCTTGCGAATACCGCCTCTTCGGGATCGTCGGTGTTCCTCTGGAGTTTCAGTTTGAGCAGTTCGGCTTTCAATCGAATGCTGACTGAAATCTCCCATTGCTTCATGTTCTTATCCTTGTAGGTCGTGATTGTCACTTCTTCAGTCTTGAAGTTGACATGTTTCCACTTTAAGAACTCGACCATGCTGGACCATCGAGCGCCAGTCTCAAGCGCTGCAATGAACACCGGAATTGTATGACGACGGTCCGCTGTCTGAAGGGCCTTGAACAACCGTTGCTCTTCGGCATCGGACAATACGTGTTCGACAGCGCCCTTTTCAGCAGCAACCTGGATCAACTGTTTGCCAGCTTCAGTCTTGAAGGGATTATCGAAAACCCACTTTTTGGACACCGCCACACCAAACATTTTTCGCGCTTTGCATAGCTCACGATCAACCGTAGCGATGCTAACCGTCTTTAGACGGCGTGCCTTATACTTCTCGAGGGCCTCATCGTCAATTTTGCTTATATCCTTGTCGCCGAAGTACTCGACCAACTTCTTTATAGAAGAGTGGGCTGGCTGGACACTCCTGACACCGCTTATCTTCGAGCCATCTTCGCTATAAGTGGCTGGCACATAGAAGCGGGTTTTCACGTATTCAGCAAGCTGCCGGAACGTGACCTTACCCGCTTCAAATCTCGCTGTTCCTTTTTCTAGAATCTCTGCCTCAAGTTGAGCGAGTCTGGTCTTTGCTGCACTCTTATTGTCGGCAGTGCGCATGATCTCATGAATCTTGCCGTTGTTGTCTTCAAACCGGATGCGTGCGCAGTGCTTACCTCTTTTCCGGCGAATTGTTCGTTGAAGTATTTTCAATTTGCACCTCTGTCTTGGCGATGCACTCGCCACTTGAGCACGTTAGTAGGGTTGGCCCAAGCCACCGCTAGTGTACCCATTTGGCGTGCCCCGTTTCTACGTGGTTTTCAGGACACAAGGGGACACGTACGGACTGGAAAGCTTCGATTACTTGCCGAACGCACTCGTCACATGAGCACGTTGATACGTTGGCCCAAGCCACGGTAGTGTGTCCCCCTTTTTGTCCCCCTTTTGAAGTGGTTTTTAGGCCACAAGGGGACAACAAGGGATACAGAGGGAGACACGAAACAGGCCGTTTTTATTGATGTTTTCTATTTTGTTCAGGAAAACCGGAAAGTAAAAAACCGGTCCGGAGGCGAACGCTCTAATCCACTGAGCTACGCGGGCGTCAATAAAATCGCAGGTTTCAAGAGGCGCCTACGAAATTACCGCTTTTTTAACCCTTTTTGTATCCCTCGTCAATAAGGGCTTGGGTATCGAACGGCTTTAGCAAGAAGAGCAATGAACTCCTCCCTCAAAAACAGAACCTACTCAACCTGAGATATCGAGGCCGGGTGCTTGTCAGGTATTCTCCCTTTGTGAATAATCATTGGGTGGTCATTACTCACTCGCCGCATGCTACAATTCAACTGACTCGTAGGCTGCGAGTGATAGAGCAAGACCCAGAGATAGAATGCCTTCCCTCATCCTTGCAACGATTCAGCAGTGCGTTAGAGATGGCAATTATCTCGTCAAGAGCCATGCTGTGATCCACGCATTGAAAGAAGGGTTCAACCGTGCGAATATGGTTGAAGCCGTTCTTAACGGCAGCATTATCGAGGATTATGCTGATGCCAAAAGAGTGTTAGTATGTGGGAAGACGATGGTAATGACGCCACAGAAATCTACTTGCATGTCGTGTGTGAATACGCCGATCCTGTTTACGTTGAATTCGTGACGGCTTACATTCCAGACGAGCAAGAATGGGAGAGTCCACCGTTTCGCCGACGCAAACGAAAAACGTAACAAGTATGACTAACCAAACTGTTCCAATTTGCGGTGAGCACCAGGTTCCAAAAGAATGGAAAGCGACTACGTTTGTTTATGATGATGACGGTGTTTCGATCGAAGTGCCGAACGTCTATGCTTGGGTCTGCCCCATTGATGGCGAAGCCTCATTCACTTCTGACACAACAGATGAATTGATCGAAACTGTTCGCGACCTTGTCACACCTGCCAAGCGGGCCCGCGAACGTCGCTCCATGCCAACCGAGTACATAGTTCGCGTTGCCTAGCGCGCTGGCCAGAAGACCTCTGCGGAAGTGCGACCACTTAGATTCTCCGAACTGTCCAACCGGCAGGCGCGCTTATTTTCGCAGCGTTCGCCGGATCGATTGGCCGCAGACCGCACTCACCGCCTACTTAATGCTAATCCACGTGGCTATCGCGGGAGACATTTGAGCAACAACCCAGATCCTTATGCGGCAAGCACTGGATGATCCAGCTTGCGGGCAGCATTGCAGGGCAGCTCTTAAATCTTCTGTTTCGAGATCAGGCATTTCTTCCAGGATTTGCTCGGAAGTGAGCCCCGCCGCAAAGAGATCGAGAACATCAATAACGCGAATACGCATGCCGCGAATGCACGGTCGACCGCCACACTGGTCAGGATTGATTGTGATTCGCTCCAGCAAATTAGCCATTAGCTCTTCTCCATCAATTGCAGTTACGCGGCTTAGTATATCTCGCTTTCGATATCTCTCAATCCAGTTCAGCCCGGATCTTTTAGTCTCAATTTGAGCGACGCTGCGTTCATGCTCCAAACCCGGAATCGAGCCCCTGCCGGCAACAGGCAATGAAAGAAAACTTTGATTGAACCCGGCAACGTAGTGGTTACGCTGAGACTCATTGGCCGCCGCCAGCGTGTTAATCCCACGCAGCCGCAAACTCCTCTGGTAAACGCCCTTGCCAAGTGCGGAAACCGCGTTCACTACGACCGCGCGCTTGTGGTGACTAAACCGGAATCGGCCTGATGCTGAGTTCCACTTAAGCACGGCCACCTGCGTTAAGTGCTTATCTGCTACAGGTTCACCGGCTTTGGGTGCGAAGCCAAAACGTGGCCCAGTGCCGCTGTCATATCCCTGGCGTCGCTTCGACTTTAGCGAGAACTCGATCCAAGCACGAGAGCGCCGCGGTGAGCTCTTGCATTCTGCGCATTTGGGTGACGTTTCAACTTTGGGTTTCCACAGGGTTCTTGAGTATATGTTCTTGAGTATATGTGTGTATGGCAAGTTTATGGCAAGTTTATTGACGAAAAGTGAAAGTTGGCATATCTTCCGTGACACCTTTTAGGTGACAGGCTAGTCCTCGGAGCCTGCGATGTTCCACATCCTTACTCAGGCCAGCCTGCACAGTGATCACTTGAAATCTTTTACAAACTAAATCCTGGTCGTGCCAGTAAGGACTTTTAGGTTCTAACTTGGAGATGCGATGTACGAAGACGATGAATTTGAATTCGAAGAAATGTCGGACACGGAGGTTGAGACTGCCTCCAACGTGGAAACAGTCGAAGAGCAACGGGGATTAGCTTCAGCTGGCGAGATCGCTACTTCTTTAGAAGACTTACAAGAACACGTGGCGATCGAGGATGCGCTTGGCCTCTTTTCTGAAGAACCAGCAGAAGTCGAGTCTGACATAGAAGCCGTTGACGATAGCGTCGAGCAAACTCTTAATGCAGTTCGCCGCATCAGTAGCAACCTTCAAAAGAGCGATCTGCACATGGTTGGCGATGCTCTCGAAGAACTCCTGAATGCCAGCGCCAATGATCGCGAACTCCAAGTTATTTTGGAGGAACTAATAAGCGTGCTTCCGTTGTCGGATTCGCCAGATTACACGCTGTCTTTCCAAAGAGCATACGCGTACGAGTGGATATGGGGAGTCCTGCACGATTTTAGTCACTACTGGCACGCGTCGTGGTTTCGGACTCTAAGCGAAACTCGATATGTCTTGAACGATGAAGAAAGGATAGAAACACTGCGCACGCTTGCCAGTGCTTTTGAAATCTGGCCGTGGAAATGGCCCTGGTTTGAGGCGCCTTCGACGCTGGAACGCAATCTATGGATTTCGATAAGGCATGGCCGTCTCCTTACTGAAATTGATGCAATTGAGAGTGGTTTTTGGAGAGCAAGAGGGTTAAAAGAACTCGCACAGTTTACCCAAACCGTGCGCAGTACCAACTCCGAGCGATCCATCGAATTAGGCCTTGAGCTTTACGATCGATTTCTTGACCTTGAAAGGCAATCCGGTTGGTATGATGATCAAGCCCGCGTACGAGCATTCAAGAACCTGAATTTGCGCCTGGCAAGTTATCTCAGTATTCCGCCTCAGATCGAGGATGTCCCTGTCTCAACGGCGCCGTCGGAGACGATACCACCTATCGACATAACCTCGAACCTAGAGCCAACAGGGCCGAGGTATTCAGATTTTCTGTTTTACTATGATGATAAATTTGCCATTGGGCCAAGAGTTCCGAACACGGACCCACTTCGCGCCGGCATCTGGTACCAGCTCGAAGTCGCTATCCGCGTAAAACCGATTGGCATACCCTTCGCGGAAAGCAAAGAATTCCCTGAGCGTCGAGAACTTTCTGAATTGAATCAAAAGGAACCAGTCACAATCTGGGTAACTGTACAACCTGACTTGCCTGACGATCCCGCCATCGAAATTGAAGAGCCTGTCCAAACATTAACTCTTCCGCCAATCGGTGACTCAACTCAACACGCATATTTTAGGGTGCGTTGTTTGTCACCGTCTGCGAGTCAATTAGACCTCGCGAAGTTTAAGGTTTCACTCTATTACGAGTTCAATTTGATCGAAATAGCATTGATTCAAGCCGAGGTGATTGCCTTATATCTTGATCCACCGAAGTCACAACTTGGACTGCCGAAACCGATTTCGTTCATACAACTCGCTCTTCCTCGTGAATATGTTGATTTCGACAACATTTCTCCTCGCAGTATGAATATTCGCGTTTCCAAAAGGGGTGAAAAATATGTGTTCAGCTTTCTGTTCGAGAACGCTGAAAAAGCCAAGGTGGGCCTTTTTGCTCCGATTAGTCTGAACACTGCAGACTTATCCGACGCGCTCTTCAATATCCGTAAACTGTGTTACCAGACTGCATTGTCTCCCAGTTTTCAAAAAGGGTTAGTCGCGACGGAACCGGAATTCACTCGCTATGTCCGTAAACTTGCACAAGCAGGCAGGAGAGTTTGGAATGGCCTCTTTAAAAGAAAGACCAAGGGTGGCACCAGCTCCATTTATAAGGTGTGTGAGTGGCTAGAGAGTCATCCACTCCCAAATGACAGTGTCATCCAAATTTCTTTTGAGTCGAATGCCGATAATTTTGTTTTGCCTTGGTCCTTGCTCTATGACCGGACGGTACCACGAGACGAAAATAAACTACCCGACACGGACGGTTTTTGGGGCATGCGGTATCGAATCGAACAACAGATACCAGATCGAAAATATCGTACCGACGAACCCATCGTCGTTCCAGACAAAATGGATTTCGGGTTCATGGTGTGGGACCAATTTAGAAATATCAATAACCAGAAGACACTATTGACGAATTTCGGATCTCGGAGTTTGGGTAAGTTGCAAGTCAGTACGCCTCCGATATCCGATCCGCTTGGATGCTACGAACTTCTTAAGAATGGACGGCCGCACATAATTTATTTCTATTCACACGGTCACACAAGAATCCGACAGGCCGATATCGGAGTTGGCACCGATTTTCAGATTTTCATTGATTATTACAAGAAGCTCAAGAAAAACGATCCCTTACGCAAGACTCTCTACTACATTTATAAGAGCGTTAAGTCTGATGACTATGAACCTGATCGTTCATGGATCGGTCTCACAGGTGGAAAGGTTTATCTCGATGAACTCGAAGACGAATTGATCAAGCTGCAGTCTCAACCACTCGTCATTCTCAATATGTGTGAATCAGCTCAAATAACCCCTTCGCTTTCAGACAGTTTCATTAACTTTTTCCTTGATCGCGGCGCTGAGAGCGTAATAGGTACTGAATGTCCGATGACTATCGAGTTCGCTCATCCATTCGCAGAGAAGTTCTTAACTGGAATCTTAACCGGTGAATCCGTAGGTAAGGCTTTGCTGGATACTAGACGCCATTTCATGAACCAGAAGAACCCACTTGGCCTCGCATACACATTGTTCGGCTCAGCCGCATCTTGTTTCACGCCGCCGCGCTTTTGAGCGCACTAGCACGCCTATAAGGAGTAGAAGATGACAAACTTAGCTAATCAAGCAGAACCCGCGATGGAATCGTTGCTGAACGCAGACGAAGATACACTCTTTGAGCAGCTTGGGATTCGCGCCACAGCAATCCAGCAGAATCTAAATCTAGGCAGTTCGTTTTCGCCAGAGGTTAGCTACGATGAAGCAGCAATGGGAGTCTTAGACGATGTTCGGGACTATGGAAAGCGTATCTTCCGCCGTTGTAGTGTTGAAGGGTATAAACTTTTTTGCGGGGACGATCCAGAGGATGAGGAGGATCGTAAGCAACTCGCCGACGCCACTGGAATCAGTCAAGGACAGATTGCGGCTTTAGTAGCGGGTATGCTCGTTGCTCAGTTAGGTCTCGCGCCTGCTATCGCAGCGATCGTCGCGGCAATATTAATAAAGCGGTTTCTAATCAAACCGGGCTATCAGTTGGCTTGTGACAAATGGAAAGCCCAACTCCCTTCGTCCGAATGAAGAAAACTTGTAACACAATTCATCCGCGGGCTCGAAAAGGGAGGGGTCAAGAACATCACAGTGGGCTTAGCCGCTCGGCCATTTCACCTACATTGCTGCACGTTTGTTGAGTATGTTCCCCATCTTGTCCTTCACCTTCTTCCTCAGGTGGTAGTACCTGTAGGTCATAGAGATGTCAGTGTGGCCCAAAATCTTTGCCAGTTCCTGCATCTCCATACCAGCGTCGGCCATGCGAGTTGCAAACGTGTGTCGCAAGTAATGAAAGCGCACGCTACCTGATACCGGCCTCTTTACGTGTAGCCTCCCACACCTTGCGCAGGTTCACGCTCGCGCTTGCGAACAACCGCTCGTCGGGATCGTCACCCTTCCTCTGGAGTTTGAGTTTCAGCAGTTCGCCTTTCAATCGAGTGCTGACTGAAATCTTCCACTGCTTCATGTTCTTATCCTTGTAGGTGGTGATGGTCACTTCTTCAGCTTTGAAGTTGACATGCTTCCACTTTTAAGAACTCGACCAGGCTGGACCATCGAGCGCCAGTCTCGAGCGTTGCAATGAACACCGGAATAGTGTGACGGCGGTCGGCTTTCTGAAGCGCCTTGAACAGCCGTTGCTCCTTGGCATCGGACAGTACGTGTTCGATAGCACCCCTCTCAGCAGCGACCTGGAATCAACTGTTTGCCAGCTTCAGTCTTGAAGGGATTATCGAAAACCCACTTCTTCGCCAGCGCGACACCAAACATCTTTCGCGCTTTCGATAGCTCACGATTGACCGTAGTAGTTGGCCCAAGCCACCGTTAGTGTTCCCGTTTGGCGTTCCCCGTTTCTACGTGGTTTTCAGGACACAAGAGGACACCGAGGGACACAAGAAAGACCTGGTTATATTGACGTTGTTCAGGAAAAGCCGAAGGTAAAAGCCGCAGTTTTACTTTCGGTAGTGCGCCTGACGTCGCGAGTCTTACCGTTGTGATCTTCAAACGGGATGCGTGCGCAGTGCTTGCCGGTTTTTGTGCGGATTGTTCGTTGAAGTATTTTCCAATTTGCACCTTCTGTCTTGGCGATGCACTCGCCACATGAGCACGTTAATACGTTGGCCCAAGCCACGGTTAGTGTCCCCCTTTCGAAGTGGTTTTCAGGACACAAGGGGACAGCAGGGGACACAGAGGGACAGAAGAAACACGTCGTTTTTATTGATGTTTTCTATTTTGTTCAGGAAAACCGGAAGGTAAAAATTGGTCCGGAGGCGACCGCTCTAATCCACTGAGCTACGCGGGCGTGAACAAAATCGTAAGTTCAAAGAGGTGCATAAGAAATGTACTCCTTTTTTTCCCCCTTTTTGTACTCCTCGTCAATAACGGGGGCTTTGGTATCGGGCGGCTTTTGGTAATGGGGCCAGATTGATGCGATTGACGAACGGCTTTACAAGAAGTGGGAGAATCTGAAAACTGCCTCCGTTCTGCACTTGAGACAAGATGATTTGCAAGGACGGTAGTGTGACAACATTGGTCTGGCGTAAGCGGGCTCTCACATGGGACATTACAAAGTGGAATAGAGACACCTAGATGGCCGAATCATCCGTTCGTAACCAGGGGCCGGTGCTTGGAATTGTAAGCAAAAAATCCTCCCTTGATGTTCCGCGCTGCAGAAAAACTACAGTGAAATTGGCGTTTGCTTGCAATACCAAGCAGGAATGGCGTTTTTGCCTCGTCTTTGCACCGGTCGTCCTAGAGTCGCTAAGCTTAAGGGAGAGAATTCATGCGATCGAATCGTTACGCGGAGATTCGTTGGCTCACCTCACAAGTCAGGCCGTTCGCGCGTCTGCATGTTGGCAGTTACTTTTGTATCGCAATCGCGAGCATTCTCATCCTCCTGGATCCGCTGATCGTAAGGCTGTTGATTGATGATGTGATTCCGAACCGGCGCATTAGCTGGTTGCCTTTGGTGGCAGTAGCCTTTTTCCTCACTTACATGGGCCGGCTGGGTTTCGACAGTCTGGCAAGCATACTCAACTTTCGTGCTGTACAAAGGATGACCTTCAGGACAAGACTTTGTTTGCTGCGCCGTTTGCAGCAGCTGTCCGCCGAGTATCACGACAACAGACCTGTTGGCGATACGTTACATCGTTTGCAAATTGATGTGGACCAGGTCAGCACGCTAAGCGGAGAAGTAATTCCCAGCGCTTTGCGCATGGCGACAGTTTTTACGCTGGTCATGACTACGATGCTGGTGCTGAACCATCGCTTGACCGTGATGGTCATCCCGCTGATCCCGATATTTATTCTTGTTCGGCGACGGTTTCATGATCGACTGCGGCAAGCGTCCGAATCTGTGGAGGAGCAATCGGGAAAGATGATTGGGTTCCTCGAAGAGCACTTATCGTCAATTCTTCAAGTGCAACTGCTTTCTTGCGAACAGAGAGAAGCGCGCCGTTTCGCGCGTCTTTCGGGAAGCGCTGTTCGGGCCCAGGTAAACAGACGTGGCACAGAGCTGTTTTTCGGCTCGCTTCTTTACCTCATCATAATATTCGGCATGGCAAGCGTGCTCTGTTACGGCGGTTACCAAGTAATAACCGGAACATTAACTGCCGGCGGACTGGTCGCTTTCTATGGGTATATACTCCAACTCTTTGTTCCGCTTTATGGCATAGTCGATATCTATTCCAAACTTCAACGCGTGCGTGCAAGCGTTCGTCGGCTTCTGGAGATTACTGAAGCTGAAACTATTTTTCGGGATCGGCCCAACGCTGTCGTTCTCCCGCGCGATGTTCCGGCCGCAATAGAACTCAAAGACGTGTCCTTCAATTATCATGCGGATCGGCCAGTGCTGAATGCCATTAACCTCCGGGTTAATCCAGGCGAGCGAGTAGCTCTCGCTGGAAGAAGTGGCAACGGCAAAAGCACCATTGCGCGGTTGGTTGCTCGGCTTTATGATGCGAGAGATGGGACTGTCCTGCTTGAAGGGACGGACGTCCGTGATATCAAACTCAAGAGTTTGAGATCGTCGGTGATTTTTGTGCCGCAGGATCCGGTTTTGTTCGATGTATCGCTACGTGAGAACCTGGTTTATGGAAATCCCGCGGCCACTCAGGATGAGCTTGACACTGTGGCACAACTGGTTCAACTTGAAACTGTCATACAAAGATTACCCAAAGGATGGGAAGAACCGCTTGGCCCACGCGGTAACCGACTTTCCGGCGGCGAACGCCAGCGGGTCGCTTTGGCCCGCGCGTTACTGCAACGCCCGCGAATCCTCATTCTCGACGAATGTACTTCCGCACTGGACGCCCTGACAGAAAAACGTTTGTTGAATGGACTTGATAGTTTCCTGCAGAACGTCACGACAATTATCATTTCACATCGCTCATTCCCGATCAGATGGGCTGACCGCACGATTCACATGGACGCTGCTTGGAATTGCAAGCAAGAACTCCCGCCCTCGTGTTCCCAGCCTCACTCGTAATTCCCTGAAAAAACACGGACTGCTTGGAATACTAAGCAGAAACAAAATTTTTCGCGGTACGCGGTAGCAGGAGTGTAGAGTCCGCTCCATGACGACAACTAAAGCGGCATAGGCGAACCCCCAAGCCTCACAATTTAGGCTTTCAGGAATGCGTCACACAATGAAACTTGTTTACGACGAGCCGGGGTTCTCAGTCTCTCTACAGTGAAATCGCTGGGCTTTCGAAGAACTCTTTGCGAGTGAAAATGACCTACACGAGTTTCCTCCAGCAACCGTTGCCACATACACCAATTGAACCGGTGGTCGAGATCTCTCATGGTGTGCCGGTCACAGATCCTTATCGCTGGCTCGAAGAAAACTCGGAACGCACCCGTCGTTGGATTTGCAAGCAAACCAGCTATACCCGCGCTTATCTCAACCGGATTCCCGGCCGAGACCGAGTTGCTGACCGAATTGCCGAACTTTTGACTGTTGACGTCACCTCGACGCCAGTCAAGGTCGGAAACCGGATCTTCTTTCTAAAACGCCAGGCCCACGCAGACTATCCCGTTATCTGCATGCAAGAAGGTGACGAGAGTGATCTCGACTGCCTTGTTGATCCGCTCCTTTCTGAGTATGGATACGGCGGGTCGATTCATATTGTGGCTGTCTCAAATAACGCAAAACTACTTGCCTATGGCATCAAACATGGAGGAGAAGACTCCGAAAGCGTTGAGATTCTGGACGTAAATAATCGCACTAAATTAGATGACGGGCTTCCTTGTGGATTTCTGCACGGACTAGTTTTTGCGCCGGATTCGAAAAGCTATTACTACGTACATCAGGTGATCGGCGCTTCTCAACGCCACGCTATCTACCAACATTTCATCGGAACTCGCTCACAAACAGATCGCGAAGTCTTTTTCGCGGGAAACGATCCAAACACCAGACTTGGTATTTGGAAACTCAGTGATCGTTATGTGGGCTATTGGGTCACCCGTCTTGGCGCCACAGTTGCGAGTGATCTTTACCTCCGGGACTTGCTCACCGATGACTCTCCATATCTTGTCGCTGAAGAAATCGAGAGTCACTTTGTTCCCTACGTTGTAGACGGCCAGATGTTTGCAATGACGACGCGGCAGGCGCCCAACGGGCGAATCGTAGGTTTCGATCTTCATTCTGATAACCGGACCTGGCGGGAGATTATTCCTGAGTCTGCCTTGCTTATGAGGAGCTTCGCTGTCGCCGGGAATAGGCTTTTGGTGAGCTACTACAAAGATATTTCGACGCGGACCGACATTTACAACACTACTGGTGAAAAGGTAGGCACGCTTCCATATCCAGAGTCTGGAAGCTGCAAGGTTTTTACCGGCTCATCAGAAAATAATGAAGTCTTCTACGAATTTAACTCTTTTACTCAACCGCCGACTACGTTTCGCTACAACCTCAAGACGAAGGAACAAAGTGTGTGGGCGCAAAAGAAAGTACCTGTCGATACGTCGTCCCTTATTGTTAATCAGAGCTGGTACGTCTCGAAAGACGGTACCCACGTTCCCGTATCTCTCGTAAGTAATAGAAGCGTTAGTAAGACAAAGAAGAATCCAACGATACTTACTGCGTATGGTGGCTTTGGCGCCAGTATGACGCCGCTGTTTAGATCCTATTTAGCGTATCTGATCGAGAAAGGTTGCCTCTTAGTCGTGCCCAATATACGAGGCGGATCTGAATTGGGCAGGGAATGGCATCGTGCTGGAAAAGGGCGAAAACGGCAGAACGCGTTCGATGATTTCATTGGCGCAGCCGAATGGCTCGTGGCCAACGAGTACACCACTCCAGAAAGACTCGCAATTGTCGGAGGATCGAACGGTGGTCTGTTGGTAGGAGCAGCGCTAACCCAACGGCCAGATCTATTCCGCGCAGTTGTTTGTATTGGGCCATTGTTGGATATGCTTCGCTTCCACCGGTTTAACTCTGCTCGTTTCTGGCTCGCCGAATACGGATCTCCAGACGATCCCGAAGACTTCGCTTACCTATCGGCATACTCCCCTTACCATCATGTCCGTGAGGGTGTCGAGTACCCTGCAGTTTTATTTATCTCGGGAGACGCAGACACCCGTTGCGATGCTCTGCATGTCCGCAAAATGACGGCTATGTTACAGGCTCGCAACGCCTCCATTAATCCCATCTTAATGGATTACAGAAAACTTCGTGGACACTTGCCGGGCCTGCCACTGGATGAACGAATCGAAGCTATGACAGACCGAGTGGTTTTCATCTGCGATCAATTAGGCATAGCTGTGTAAGAACTTATGTCTATTAACCACACAAACGCAGGTTCAACGTGGGTACCGTCGAAACGCTGCGCCCTGGGACCAGGGATTTTGTCATGCACGGACAAAGATGGCACTGCGGTCCTGAATGTTGAGCGTGACCGGATGTACAGCGTGATTGGCCTTGGAAGCGTCATCGTTTCGAAGCTTGCAAGGAACGAATCAGGACTCACGTTCGAATCTCTTGTTGACAAGGTAACTCCTGAGGTTAAAGCGGCGCCGCGTGGACAAACTGAACGTGAGGTCGCCCGCCTGTTGGATGCCCTTAAGGAACAAGGCATTGTTCAGCCGGATGCAACACGTCGGCTGAATCTTCGGAGATATCGCTGGCCCTCCGGATTTATGTTCGTGGCGCATGGAGTCGTTTGCTTCCTATTGAAACTTGGATTTTACAACCTCACTGCGTTTCTTGGATTATTCGTGGTCAACGTCGTCTTGAAGATCGTTAGCTTCGGTGCGCTTTATCGATTAGTAAAGTCATGGCCTAAAGCTGGCACTCACGGGGAGGTGGAGGTGGAGGAGGAAATCCAACGCGTAGGTATTGCTGTTGACCGGGCAACTACGTGGTATCCAAAGCAAGCTCAATGTCTGCAGCGTTCCGCCGTCACTGTGTGTTTGCTAAGAAGTTGTGGAGTAGCTGCTCAGATGGTGATCGGAGTCACCAAAGTGCCTTTTAGGAGTCACGCCTGGGCAGAGGTGTCTGGAGACGTTGTTAACGACACACCTAAAGTTTCAAAGCGTTACAGAGTAATGGATCGGTGCTAACACGCTTAATAACAGGTTCCGAAAACGCATGGTTAAGCCATTGCAGGAAAATCAAAATGAGTTCTTTAGGCGGCATATTCAACTTCGATCCGCAAGCGATTGATGAGCGAGTGTTGACCACGTTGGGCGATAGTTTGGCGGTACATGCGCCGGACGGAGGTCGCGAAGTCTGCTCACGTTCAGTTGGCATTGCTTACCGCGCGTTTCACACAAGCCGCGAGTCGCAGCTTGAGGCACAGCCATTCATCTCACGCGCGAAACAGATAATTGCCTGGGATGGACGTTTAGACAATCGCAAGGAATTGATTTCAGAGTTGCGCTACTCGGTTGAGACTGATTGCACCGATGTCGCGCTTGTAATGGCGGCTTATCTTGAATGGGGGATCGATTTTTTATCCAGGCTGATAGGCGAGTTTTCCCTGTCGTTGTGGGATCCGCGCGAACGCAGGCTATTACTTGCTCGAGACCCGATAGGAACGCGGCCTCTGTATTACCACCTCAATAACAACAGAATCATCTGGTCCTCCGAACTTGCTCCGCTGGCGCGTCTTGCCGACATTCCGTTGAAAGTTGATGACGAGTACATAGCCGGCTACCTCGCGTATGAGCCGGATCCATGGTTGACGCCTTACAAGAATATTCATGCTTTGCTACCGGGTCGCGCGCTTTGCGTGGAGGACGGTCATGTTCGCCAATTCGACTTTTGGAAACTGAACCCAAGCTTCCGAATTCGTTACAAATCTGACGGCGAGTACGAAGAGCACTTCCGATACTTGTTCCGCGATGCCGTGAGCTGCCGGTTGCGTGTAGACGGACCAGTGTGGGCTGAGTTAAGCGGTGGTTTGGATAGTTCCTCGATTGTTTGCATGGCAGACGACATCATTACGAACGGTGACGTACAAGCAACAGAACTAAAAACTGTCTCTCAAGTCTTTGATGAATCCGCAGATTCGGACGAACGCAAATTTATTCGGTTTGTGGAGGAACATAGAGGACGAACCGGCCTGCATTTACGCGAAGATGACTTTCGGCTTCTGGCTCCAGTTACGGAGGACTTTGCCGGCGGTACATTGAATCCCTTTCTATACACCGCTGCGTTTCATCGAGCTCTTTACCAGGCAATGAGTCAGGACGGCGCCCGAGTCGTTCTTTCGGGACGAGGCGGGGACGAGATGCTTAGCAGCAGCATGGATCCATCACCCGAACTGGCTGACTTACTCTTCGAACTCAGATTTTGGCAGCTGCATCGTCGACTTCAGATATGGAGCCGCACTCTGAAGAAACCTTATCTCAAAGTGTTCTGGCAAAGCGCGGCAATTCCGCAGCTACCGCCTCGAATTCAGGTTGCTGTTAAGCGAAGGGGAAAGTTCGAAATGCCCCAATGGTTCAATGCTGAATTTGCTTCACGCATGGGCATGCGTGAACGCATGCTCTTGACAAAGGATCCATTTAATTGCCGTACGCCAAGTAGCCGTGATCAAGCGATCGGATTTGTTTCGGTGGTAAGAGGTATTGCGACGGGTTATCGACGAGAGATCGCGGGAGTTGAGGTTAGTTACCCATTTACTCATCTTCCCCTGGTCGAATTCCTGCAGGCAATTCCCTTCGATCAGAGAGTGCGTCCAGGCCAGACACGCTCGTTGATGCGAAGAAGCCTCCGCACACTGCTTCCGCAGAAGATAGTGACACGCAAGGGCAAAGGCCGGCCCGGAGGGGCGATCGCCCGCGCGTTTGCCAGGGAGTGGCCCAGACTCAGCGACCTATTCCGTGACGCGCGGATCTGTTCTCGGAGATACGCTGATCCCGGCGGCTTACAACGAGAGATCGAAAGAATGTGTCACGGCAGCGGAATTCATTCAGTACCTCTCGTTAAGGCTATTGCACTGGAAGTCTGGTTGCGCAACCTGGAGAGAGATGAAGCGCCAATCAAGAGAAGAGCGGCGTGATGCAGATCGTCCAGCGATCAAAGTGGAGCGAAAATTGTTGCAGAGAAGGGCAGAGAAATGGCGACTAAATGAGATCGACGCAATTCGCAAAGCCCACGACAGAAATATCTGAAGAAAGGAGGCAAGGACAATGAACGAAATCGTCGAAATCGGCAAAGCCCAAGATCTGATTCTGGGTGACAAACTTGAAGGCGGCAGCGACAGCGGAATGGAGCCGTACAGACTCACGATACCTGACATTGAAGAGGATGAGTAACTGCTCAACCGCTTCCAAATAGTTGGTCGACAATACTTGAAGAAAGGAGGCAAGGACAATGAACGAAATCGTCGAAATCGGCAAAGCCCAAGATTTGATTCTGGGTGACAAAGAGGTAGGCGGCAATGACAGCGGAGTTGAACCGTTCCGCCTCACGATCCCTGACAGCGAAGAGGATGAATAACCCCGAAGGGCAAAACCTGAGACGATACTCTCGGGTCAAACCCTCCAATCACCGGGTGTATTCGCGGGTCCATCAATGCGGTCTGGGGACGGAACGGTTGTTGGTTTCCGCGGGTACACCCTTTAACACACTTATGTTCTTGCCGGCAAGTTTCCCCAGGACTCTGGCTTCCAAACTCAGCAATCCGTGTTTGTACACATTCCCCTGTTTGAACGGCTGTACATTCGAAAGGCGAAAGATCAGGTTCTTCGTGGCTGACGTCTCGTCCGGCTTCAGCATTCCTTGTGGGAGAGCATCGCTAAAGTCCCAGAGGGCGCCCTCGCCCTTTTGATTATTATCCGGGTTCATCACTTCCAATATTCCCAACGCTGAGCGGAGGCTCAGTGCTCTTATCTTGACTGGTCCAGTCAATACATTTGCTGACCTATTCTTAAGTTGCACCGAAGCTGTGATCAGATTTGTCGATCTGTCATAAGACGCAGCGATGACTTCCCACGTGACTTTATCAGATAAATCATCGAGCTCTGCTAACTCGGCGGAGCCATGTTTCCATACGTTGCCCTTAACCTCGACCGTGGCGGTCCAAACTTGTGGTGTGCCAGTGCGGTTATCTACCCAAAACGGATGAAACCCACCGGCTGCGTCTGCGGCCATGCCCGCGGTATCAGCTCCAGCGAATTGTAATCCCACCAGGCCAACATTGAGCTTCAACCTGCTGCCTCCACTAGCATCTGCTCGAGTAAACAACCTCTCATTCTTACTCTGGCTGGCGGGCACCCTGGAGACACGGACGCTAGGCAACCACGTCTCTCCTCCATCGAGTGAGGCGGCGAAACGTACATACCAACCAAGACCGTCAGGGATATCTCTGCGGTCATACCACATAACACCGACGACTCCGGTCGTATTCACGGAAACGACCGGCATGAAATTGTTTGGTCCGGAATTGACTTCTGGAAACGGTTGGTCCTCGCTAATGTTTTTTGCTTCTGACCAGGTCTTACCGTTGTCAGCGGAATACGAAAACAAGATTTCTGAACGTCCCGAACGCATATCGGGCCATACCGCATACAACCGATCTTTGAACGGGTGGCTGCCTGGATCAACTGCGAGATAGGGCAACCAACTGTTGAATGCCCCATACGACTGGTAGAAATCATCTACAGTCACTGGAACCAACAATGATTCGCCACCATTCACGGATGTGGCAATCTTGAGTCGAGCATTAAAGTACCTGCTCGTATCGTATTGCCCGAATCTTTGTTGGCTCCGTGCTAACTCAGCCTCTTTTCTATCTTTTGGTTCGGAAAACAAGAAAGCAAGTGTGCCATCCGAGAGCACCACAGAATTACCCATTCCAAAAATGAAGCCGTCACCGAGCGATGCACGGTCAGCCGACCTCAGGAAAGTTTCCCCATCGCGCGATGAATATAGCTGAACCGCATGCGCGTACTTCGTGCCATCAATTCCCTGAACTATCCCGATCCCATTTATGTAGACCCGCCCGTGATACTTCCCGCCGGTGTTGTCTACAGAGATGTATTCACGATCTATATAGGGAATGATTGTGGGCGTCTGCCACGTCCTGCCTCCATCCGACGAGCGGTAAATCAGCACCACCTCGCGATCGTCTGCATTGACGTTAACAATCGCGCTGTAGTAGGCGACACCATTTAAACCAAAAGCAATCGCGGGATCCGAACTATAGAAGAAGTTTCTTGTGTCAAGAGTCTGCTTCCAGCTTTTTCCGCCATCGGACGACGCGTAAACAGCGGTCGTGCGTCTGCGAACTCCGTCCAGGAACACGATGGCGCAGCCAAGCAACCGATTTGGATTTTTTGGATCAGCAGCTATCAGCGTCTCGGTATGCATTTTTTCCGGTTCCGCACTAACCAGCAAATTCTCTCCGACAATTATTTGCTGCGCGTTGACGGAGGCGATCGCAAGCAGCACAAACGCCGACAGACCTATCACGGTGATTCGAGATTTCAACGCTCTTCTGTAGGCTTCTTCCATTTGAGTAAACCGAAGCTCAGCGCCAGACTCATTAACCTCGAAGTGTGGAGCAATGCATAATCAGAACAGCAGCCGCAGCCCAAGCTGCACGGATCGTGGACCACCGAGCTGATAGAGCGGATTAAACCCGCCTTCGGACGCTCCGCTTCCCAGACTTCTTCCCAGCATCGAGATCGAACGTCCGAAGTCGTTCACGCTGAGATCGCCTACCGGATCAGCAAAATTTGGATGGTTGAAAAGGTTGAAGACTTCTCCTCTAAACTGAAGTCTTAACTGTTCCGTAATATTGAATTGACGGCGGACTGCAAGGTCTAATTGATGTACAGGAAATCCGCGCAATGCGTTTCGTCCAAGCGAACCCTGATGCGTTCCTGTTGGAGTGCAGAACGGACCTTTGCATCCGGGCCGTGCCGGATCGACAGCATTATTGAATCGTTTTCCTCCCGGTGCCGTGGGATCATCAACGTACAGTGGCAGCCCGGGGATCAGTTCCGGCCGCACAATCCTTGTCCCTAAGCCAAACGGATCCGTTCCTGTAACGACATTTATTGGCGTAGCTGTGCGAGCAGTGAAAATCGTATCTATGGACCAATCGCGAAGAATGCCGTTTGCAAGGGAACCCAACCTCGGTGTCGGAAAATTGTAAGTAACAGCTCCGGTCAGCGAGTGCCGCACGTCAAAATCCGACGGCCCTCGATCGCTGTTGACATCGATTACCGCAACAGGCGAAGCGAACGATGCGTCACTGGAAGCGATATCGATCGAGTGCGACCACGTGTAGGATGCCAGCGCCTGCAGACCTTTCGATAGTCGCCGGCGGAATTGCGCTTGCAAGGCATGATAATCAGACGTAGCGCTGTTTCTGGTAATGATTACTTCGCGGGTAAAATTCGCACTTGGGGCGAAGAATTGTTCAGATCGAAGAAGACGACGCCCGATGGCGGCTACGTAGGAAGCGGAGACGACTTGATGAGCACCCAATGACTGCTCAGCCGCGAAGTTCCATTGATAGGTGTACGGAAGTTTCAGCTCGGGATCGAATGCATAAACTTTAAAATTAGCCGGAAGATTGCGCGTCAGGAGAGGCGGCGCAGAGATCGCCGGATTAACTATCGGATAGGCGGCTCCAATCACCCTGTTCTGGGCGAAGAAGGGAAAAGCCGTGCTAAACGCGTTGGCGGCCAAGCCTGTCCCTAAATCATAAAAAACGCCGAAACCACCTCTCAGCACAACTTCTCGCCCATTTCGTCGCGATAGCTCATAAGCGACGCCGATCCGAGGGGCAAAATTGTCGTACGTCGTCTTCCACAGTGGAGTGCCTACAGGAGCCAGCGCGAGCGTTGCTGGATTGTCTATACCCGTCAACACAGTGGGCTGATTGGGCCCTTCCTCCACGGGTGGAGGATTGATCTCCCAGCGAAGACCATAAGTAAGGGTGAAGCGTTTTGTAATCCGCCAAGTGTCCTGCCCGTAGACAGAGAAGTTCTTGAACAACGGCGATCGTTCATCTCCGCTTGTGGAAACGAAGAGGTTAGACGTATTTCCCGACAACAATCCTGCGCTGCCAGTAAAAAGCGGTTGCAGCGAGTATTTGGACGGGCCAAATACAGGAGTCAGCCTGCGATAATCGACTCCGAATTTGAACTGGTGCGCGCTTTTGCTTGCCGAAAGGTTATCGACCAGATTTATCTGACGTTGTTTATTCTCAGCATTTCGGCCTGCTTCGAGCCTCGCATTTCCCGCGCTACCAGCAGACACATTGAACCTGTAGAACGAGTCCTGCTTTGAGGCGAAAGACGGAAACAAAAGTGATTCAGGAGGGGGAACAGCCCCCATGAAACTGTCAATGTCAAAAACATTTCCGGCCTGGTTTCGACTCCAATTTACTAACAATTCGTTGACGACATTGGCGGTGAGGGTTTGCGTACTCCCCACTGTTACTGTCTCGGTCCTAATTGGTATCGTATTTACTGTGGAAAGCGAGTTTATCCGCTGTGATGATTCAGAGGGGGCATAGTTATATCTACCAAATAAACTCAGCCGACTCCCAAACATATGGTCTATTCTGAGACTGGTTGCGTCCAAGGTGGACGGATCGGAAAACGTTGCGTTGAGTTCCGCGAAACCATTGCCCAAGTCTTTGCCATTCGGAACAGGATAGGCCTTCAAGAATGGTTGCAGCGATATTGGAGCGTTACTTCGCACTGTCAGTGTTGGCACTGGCCGTCTAATCACAGTTTGTGGTAGACGCAACCGAAGTCCCTCATATGAGAAGAAAAAGAACGTTCGATTGCGACCATTGTATCCAGGCTGGCGCCCGCCTTCGCCAAAGCGCGGCAGCAGGACGGGTCCGCCGAGAGTGCCACCGAAGTCATTTTGTCGAAGTATTGCTTTGGGTCGCGCGGTGGAGTTAGCAAACCAGTCGGTCGCATCCAGGATGTCGTTGCGAAAATACTCGAAGAGAGTGCCATGAAAATCGTTTGTTCCGGCTCGAGTCCTTATCTGAACTTGCCCGCCTGGTGTCCTGCCAAACTCAGCGGCGTAAGATGAAGTCTGAATCTTAAACTCCTGGAGTGCCTCGAGAGATACGAGGTTGCTTGTGCCCCCAAATGAGCTGGTCGCCGGCAAGGAGCCACCCCCAGCCGAAGTGAGATCTGATCCCGCTCCGACGCCTATATTCGCGCTTACACCGTCGACGGTGAAATAGTTAGCATTTGGCCGCTGCCCGTTAATGCTGAACTGGCCCTGTGACTGAAAATTTGTTTTTGTTCCAACAGTTCCTGGTGTGAGTCCTATCAATGAATGAAAGCTCTTGCCATTTAGCGGCAGGTTCTCGATGAGCTGTCTATTGATGATCGTACCGACTGCTGGTGATTGATTAATGAGTGAGGCGCCATCGAGAATTTCGACAGATTGACTGATTTGTCCGACCGTCAGGGATATCTTGACTGAAACCTGGTCAGCAACGTTAACCGCGATGTCCTTCATCTCTACCGGCGCGAAGCCTTCACGAGTTGCAGTCAGCGAGTATTTTCCGGGAGGAAGAAGCACGAAGATAAACGCGCCCTCGGTATTAGTAGTTGTCAGCCGCTGTGTCCCCTGCTCCGTGTTTACCAGCGCAATGCTCACGTCGGCTATAACCGCGCCGTTTTGATCCTCAACCGTCCCGCGGAGCGTGGCTGTTGATGATTGTGCGTGAGAAGCGTCCGGTAACCAAAAAACGAACGTCAGAACGCATAAGATGATAGACACAAGGTGCTTGATGCTGACCGGAAGCGGGAAAGAAAGAGTGAGCCGACGGTAAGCACAAGATAGTGAACGTCTGGGCATGAGTATGTGCTCCTTCATCGCTGTTACACACCCCGGAGGTTAGAGGTGTCCAGCGCATGACAATGGCTTTGGGATGGACAGCCTATGTCGGTTCAACGCCAACGCTTTTCGTCACCTCCCACTGCCGCACGAAACGAAAAGCAGGAATGCAGAGTTAAGTTGTCACGATTCGAACAAAGGTGAGGGCAAATCCGGCTAAAAGAAACTTAGTCATCCCTTCCGGCGAACTCTTGAATGGCCGCCGCAGAACGTTCACTCGTGACCAACGCGACACGGAACCGCGACGATTTCACAACCTCTCTCGCCGAGTTGTCAGTTGAAGCCGTGAAGGCGGAACGGATCGCGTCGTCGTTCGCGAGCATAAGTTTGGCGAGACGTTCGATCGCCATCAACAAATCCGCGTTGTTGGAAATCTCGGCTGCTGCTATCTCAGTGCGGCCACTCTGGGCGAAAAAGACCGGCTGAAGCTCTCCGGAAAGGAGTGAGAGCTCTCGGCGAAGAGCTTCGGCGTGGTTGCGAACCAGGCTGAACCACCTGGATCGCGCGCTGGGGGAGAGGGCTTCCAGCTCCGCCACAGAGAAGCGGCTGCTGAGTTGTTGGAGTTCCATCGCGTGCGACAACGCTCGTCGCGAGTGGCCCACCGCTCGCGAGGCAAAACTGCGCACCGCCTGATCTACACGATCGGGTGACGACGACGTCCCACCTTTCGCCGCCTCGCCCGCGCGTTCCTGCTCCGAAAAATAGCGGTGCAAATCTGCATATGTCGGGATCGCTTCATCGGAGCCGGTGAACTCTCTTACGATCACTCGATCAGATCGCTGCCGTTGTTGGCGTTCATACGCTTCACTGGCAGTGCTGATTCGTATCCTAAGCGCCGGATGGTTGGCGACTTCGGCGAGTGCGCGCAGAATTTCCTGTCGAGTGTTTTCGGTGTCGACAATCGCATTTACTTCCAACGCTCCATCAGCGGTCCTAATCAGATTTACCTGGTCCCCAAATCGCATTCTGAACTGGTCCAACAGAAAAGCCACCTGAACTTCCAATTCCGGAGATGCAGCGCTTGCAGATCGTGTGTCGGATGAAGATTTAGAAATGGTATCGGCGCGCCTTACGGTTACAACTTCTCCGGCGACGCGTTTTGACAACTCTGGATACAGCTCAAATGTCCCGGGCGCAACTTCGCGAAGCGGCGGTCGCGCGAAACTTGCCTCCACAAACAGAAAGTCGTGCGTTTCGCCGGCGCGCTGCACGAGCAAGCTTTGTTCTAATGCGTGCAGGTCGGATTTCCTGAGAGTAAGCGTCGCTTGCAGAACCGTGGCGCCCGCACCCTGCGGTGCCTCGTAGCTGATCACATACACATTTGAAGCTTCACTTACGCGCGCCGCAGTTGATCGCCCGATGAGTTCGCCGTAGTCAATGGCAGATGGTTCTAACTGCCAAAGTTCAAGATTCTCGATTGCCTGTTGAAGATTGCGACCTGAGGATTCGCTCTGTGGCTCTCTTCCGGGTCGGTAAATCAGCCGCGAAGGATTGCCGCCTGTTCCGGAATGATGCTGTGCTAACTCGGCGGCTACAAGTTCGCCTTTACTGTCATACATGCGGCGTACTGTGAGATCTCTTTGTTTGTCCCGCCAAATCTCGATCCGGCTCCTGCTGATTACATCCTGCGTATGGTGAAGACGCTCTTCCAGATTGATGACGCGATGAATGGCCAGTTCGGTTCCTTCCGTCGCTGTTTCAGCCGCGCCGGCCTGCTCAAGCAAATTTGTCGCGGTGACTGAAGGCGTAAAGTTCAGCCGCAGGAATAGAATCGCGCCAATTAGCAACACCGATATGACGGCGGTAATAAAGCCAGGACGATACCAAAGCGGATTGTTGAGTAACTTTATGTAGTGCAAGAAATTAAAGAGAGTCGTTCTCTGCCTCTTAACGGAAGACTGCACCTTGCTCGTCGATTGGCATGACTCGCGAGGCCCTCCGACTTCAGTCGCGGCTAAAGGCGCGGTCGTCACTTCCCAAAGCTTCTCTATATCGGTTGTTGAAGGTTGGGCTGCGGCGGCGAAGGCCGGATCGTGGTAGACAACTTCAAGCATCGGCCATGGATGACCATAGCGGAGCGTCGCTTCGAGGTCGCGTCCTTCACTCAACTCAACACGTCGTGCCTGCGTCGGTTCGCCATTGGGCGGCGGCTCTACGGTCATTACCAGGAGCCGCGCGTTCTCCTGACTCATCACTTCGACGAAGCTGAGTGGTTCGGTGATCGTGATGTCCAAACGTAACCGGCTGGTCTCGGAGGTCACTGACTGAGAACCAAGAATATGGCCGTTAGCAGAAACGAGGAGCTCGGTAGGATAGTGCTCGAACAACTCTCTCGCTCGACGTTGACACTGCAAGAGGAAGGCAGTGCCGCTCTTTTTTTCCTTGGCTCTTACTCGTCGCACCAAGCGAATGCCATTCCCCACTGGCCCACCGCCACCGCTTTGGCCACCGCCTTGATCGCCTCGCCAGTTGTTGTTTGGTCCTAATGCATCTGCAGGATGTCTTTGTGCCAACAATGGTAGTCCGAGTGCACGATTCGCAGTGTCCAAACACCGGGGACAACTCACGATATGGGCCAGCGTTAAATTATCCGCCTTGACGATATGACCTTTGGCATAGAGGTCACGCAGCGAAGTGCTTGCGAGACACTCACCCTGGCAGGAGCGAAAGATCGCAACTCTGAGCTTGGCTGGCAACTCGCCCGCGGCGCAAACGGTTTGGGGGAAATCAAGGTCCACCGTTTGGTTTCTATCGATGAATTTCAATGCACCGGGGGTATCCAGAAAGAGCCGCGCCTCATTCCGCGCGAATCTTAAGCATTGCCTCACCGCCTGAGAGCTTCCCCCCAACACTGCGCCGACTTCACTCAAGTGGTAACCCAGAAAATAACGAAGTATCAGCACGCTGCCGGCGCGAGACGACTGTTTGCGAACACAGGCGTACTGGCAGACGCGTCGCAACTCATCTTGAGTCTGATACAAGCTGTAAGGATCGCTTGCTCCGACAGCTTTATCGGCGACGCTGTATTCCACAATCGACTGAGGGTGGGTGTGGCTGCGGCCTGCCAGCCGTATCGCAGACACATGCGTATTTCTCAAAGTGACATAAAGATAGGACGGAATATCCTGAACTCTCGAAAGGTCGGTGTGAGCGAAAGCGAATTGCGCAAAGACCTCCTGCACCAGATCTTCGGCTCGAGCCCGGTCATTGTTTGTGAACTGCAGACCCCACCTTATGAGCCAGTCGTAATGTTTGATGAAGGCTGCTTCCAGGGAGTCAAAAATTTCTGGGCCGCGTGCAGGTTTCGACGACATTTAGGTTTTAGAATCTGTAACGTTCAATTTAGATCTCGTAAAAGGAGACGGTGCTGTGAGAGGGACCGCGTTCAGTTTTCACACCCGATCACAGTTTTTCCATGCAAGAAATCATGCTAAGCAAACGCTCACATCATTCTCAGTTGCCGATTAACTTCGTTCTGTGAGAGGTAAGGCCAGAACGAATCTGATCAAGTGGCAAAAACTCTAATCGGGAAAGGCGCTGTCACTGCTTCTAAACAGAGTCTCATGCCGCCGCGTCGTTCGCGCTCGCTTCATGATTCTCTCGCAGGAGGCAGTGGCTACACACTCGGATTGTGTTGCCGGCCACTCTGACGGCAAACACCTTGTCCTTCTTAATGTAGTTGTAGACCGTTCGGCGATCTACATCCACGATTCTCGCCGCCGCGACGACTCTGATTACTTTGACGTATTCATGGCAGCGCGGACACCAGACTTTGTCTCCCCGCACTAGAGGAGGTTGTAGTTCCGTCATGTTCTTCTGGCCACTCCCACTTGAGAGGTAGTGTAGCATGCCGGCGTTGTTCTGTGCGGGACTTGCTGCTCGGTCGTGCAGTGCATCTGCCGCGAATTATGACTTGCAGTGGCAGTAGATCGAGATGGACCTGTAGGAGCTAAGCCTCGTCGCATACGAACACCGTACTCGGACAAGTGGGGGCTAGCTTTCTAATTGGCGTTTGGAAGATTTGCTTCGCCTATATGTATTTAGCAACCTGCCCATTACAAGTTGTAACTACTCGCCGGGGCGATCGTTACAAACGCTAAAGTTTCATTGGGGACAGATCATTCGCGGTCGTGGGTCTTCTGCTTTAGCTATTCGATTTGCTCAGAAGGATCCGTGACCGATAGGTCGTTGGTTGACGATTAATCCATCTATGGGCGGAGATGGTTGGGGACAGTCAAACGCTTAACCTTCTGGGCAACTTCTTCGAGCTAAACTTGACCGCTGAATGTGGGGCACAATAGCCCAGTCAGCTACAACTGTCAAGGTCGTAACTGTAAGTTAAACAAAGAAGCACAAAACAGATCAGCCACAAAAAAGCATAAGAGGCGCAGAAGATTTAAGGCAGAACTCATTTGTGCTTTTTTGTGGCTAACTGAAAAAATTGCGGAGGGTGGAGACGATCCAGAACGAGACGGCGGCGACGAAGCCGGCGGCGGGTATGGTGAGAACCCAAGCCCACGGGCTTGAGTTGCCGCAAAGATAACACTGGCCACAAAGAAGCACAAAAGGATTAGCCACAAAAAGGCACAAGAGGCACAAAAATGAATAAGACAAATCAGAGGAAAGCTTTTTGTGCGTTTTTGTGGCTAACTGAAGAATTTGTGAATGGTGGAGACGACCCAGAAGGACACGGCGGCGACGAGGGCGGCGGCGGGGATGGTGAGAATCCAGGCCCAGACGATTCGGCCGGCGACGCCCCATTTGACTGCTGATAATCTGCGCGTGGCGCCGACACCGACGATTGAGCCGGTGATGGTGTGTGTGGTTGAGACGGGCGTTCCTGTTAACGTGACGTATGCAAGCGTCAACGCCGCGGCCGTCTCAGCACAGAAGCCGCCGACGGGTTTGAGTTTTGTGATTCGCGTTCCCATCGTGCGCACGATGCGCCAGCCACCTGACAACGTACCTAATGCGATCGCAGCGTGTGCAGCCAGCACAACCTCGATTGGAATAGTGGGCAGTGTCCCGTTTGGACCATACTGCATGCCCCAAACACCACCCGCTGTCAGTACGGCGGTGATGATTCCCATGGTCTTCTGCGCGTCGTTGCCGCCATGGCCCAGAGAGAATGCCGCCGCTGACAGGAGTTGACCACGCCTGAAGATCTTGTCGACACGCGATGCTGAAAAACGTCGAAAGATCCAGTAGACCGCCACCATGAGAGTAAAGCCAAGCACCATGCCAATCAGTGGCGAAAGCACGATGAACTTCAAAGTGCGAAACCACACTTCAGTTTTCAACAAGCCCGAGACGCCGCCATAAGCAGCGATTCCGGCGCCGGCATAACCGCCAAGCAACGCGTGTGAACTGGACGTCGGCAGTCCGAGATACCACGTGATCAGGTTCCAGACGATGGCGCCGATCAGTGCCGCCAGTAACACATAAAGACGCAAGTCAGCACTAATAAGGTCCATGCGAACCCCGTCGCCAATCGACTTCGCGACTCGTGTTCCGAATACCGCAAACGCAACGAAGTTAAAGAAGGCGGCCCAGATTACGGCGAGACCCGGTGAAAGAACGCGCGTGGAAACTACGGTGGCAATCGAATTCGCAGCATCGTGAAAGCCGTTGATGTAGTCGAAAACGAGCGCCAGAACAACGAGAATGATGACGAAGACAAGGGTTGCGGACATGTGGCGATGGCGACTAGGTATGCTTGATAATCACACTCTCAATAATATTCGCCACGTTCTCGCAACGATCGACCGCGGCTTCGAGCTTCTCGTAAACCTCTTTCCATTTCAAAACAGTTAAGGCGTCGGGCGGATCGTGAAACAGTTCCGCGATGGCGGCGTGATAGAGATCGTCGCCTTCGTTCTCGAGACGATGAATCTCGACAAGCCGCTGTGTTACGTTCTTCGGACGCTGGAGAGTTGAAACAATCTCCTTGAGCTGTTCGGCCATTCGTTCGATCACGTCGGCAAAGTCACGAGCGTATTCAGTGATTTCCTTGACGTCGAAGATGATGATCGCACGGGCCGCATCGTCGATGAGATCGACAATGTCGTCGAGGGCCGTAGACATCATGTAGATGTCTTCGCGATCGAACGGAGTGATGAACGACTTGTTCAGCCGGGTAGAGATGTTGTGGGTGAGCTCGTCGCAGGCGTGCTCAAGCCCCTTGATGCGCTGGGCGTACTCGGCGTAGTCGTGATTCTTGTCCGCCAGCATCTCCTTCAGCTCGCGGGCAGCACGGGAAATGTAAAGCGTCATCTGTATGAACAGATCAAAATACTGGTCTTCTTTAGGAAGGAGGCTTAGCAGACCCATATCACACTCGATTCTGTGTTCTGAACGTTGTCTGAACGAATGCCGGACTATAACTTACCATCAGCCGACTTGCCAAATGTAACGTTAGTCGTATATCAAAGCGCCAATGACACAGGATCATCTTGCGGATATTCAGCAACTGCTGCGAATCGAATCGGATGCCATAGCTCAAACGGCCACCCGGCTTGACGGCGCCCAAGTCGCCCACGTGGTCGAACTGCTGGCGAACTGCAAGGGGAAAGTGGTCATTCTCGGGGTGGGGAAGTCAGGGATCATCGGCCAGAAAATCGCGGCCACGCTGACCAGCACGGGAACGGCCGCGCTCTATCTGCATCCTTCGGATGCGCTTCACGGCAGCCTCGGAATAGTGCAACCGGATGATGTCGTAATCGTTTTGAGCAACAGTGGCGAAACTGATGAGATTGTCGCCATGTTGCCGTATTTGAAAAACCGCGGCGTGCCGATTGTGGCGATTGTCGGGAGTCTGAATTCGACACTTGCTCGGCGCGCGGATGCGGTGCTTGATGCGTCCGTCGATAAGGAAGCGTGTCCTTTAAATCTGGCGCCGACGACGAGCACGACCGTGGCGCTTGCGATCGGCGACGCGCTCGCGATGACCGTCATGAAAGTCAAAGGACTCACGACTGACGACTTTGCGGTGAATCATCCGGCGGGAAGGTTAGGGAAGCGACTGACGCTACGTGTCGCGGATCTGATGCACTGCGACGGCGAGAACCCGACGATTGCAGTTGGATCGTCGTGGGTTGACGTCGTGCGTGCGATAAGCAAGGGCGGACTCGGCGCCGTGTGTGTGGTTGATGACAACGGTCAGCTAGCGGGGATCATTACTGATGGTGATTTACGGCGTGCGATTGAACAGACGAGTCATGAGTCGTTGGCGAAGTTGACGTGTGATGACTTCATGACACGGAAGCCGACCGTGGTGACTCCGGAGTTGCTGGCGTTTGATGCGTTGCGGTTAATGGAAGACAGACCTTCGCAGATCTCGGTGTTGCCGGTGATCGATCAGGACGAGAAGTGTGTTGGGTTGATTAGAGTGCACGACATTGTGAGGAGTGGACTTTAGACAGGATTACCAAGATTTGCAGGATTTACAAGATTACATATCCACGATGTCCCACGCGGTTCGCATGCGCAGTAACTTCGACATCAATCCCGCGTGCATGATATGACCGCTACGCTCTGCAACGACCTTCCCAAGTATCGGCATTCCCAGCAGCGCCAGGTCGCCGATGATGTCGAGGATCTTGTGACGCACAAACTCATCTCGAAAGCGAAGCCCCGTCTCATTCAACATCCCATCAGTCGTGAGCACAATTGCGTTATCGAGTGATCCGCCGCGGATCAGGTTCGCACGCCGCAAAGCCTCAATCTCATTCGTAAAACCAAACGTCCGCGCCGCTGCAATGTCACGACTGAACGCGCCATTGCTCAACTCTACAGATAAACTCTGCACGCC
>Ga0070698_100000919_pt1 | contig 32170 bp, 23 predicted proteins | sample KBSK1502metaG_FD_65477 | JGI IMG/M metagenome (GOLD analysis project Ga0070698, IMG submission 65477) | Corn, switchgrass and miscanthus rhizosphere microbial communities from Kellogg Biological Station, Michigan, USA - KBS K1-50-2 metaG | ecosystem: Host-associated > Plants > Roots >... | reverse complement strand
TTCAGTCTCAGCCGGCTGACGGCGAGTTCAGTCTCAGCCGGCTGACGGCGAGTTCAGTCTCAGCCGGCTGACGGCGAGTTCAGTCTCAGCCGGCTGACGGCGAGTTCAGTCTCAGCCGGCCGACGGCGAGTTCAGGCTCAGCCGGCCGACGGCGCGGTCAGGCTCAGCCGGCCGACGGCGCGGTCAGGCTCAGCCGGCCGACGGCGCGGCTGTGGCGACAGCGGTTGCGGCGACGGCGGTTCCGGCGGCGGGCTCAGCCCCGGCGGCGCTGAGCGCGTCCTTGGCCAGGCCGAGCTTCTCGTATACGAACAGCACCGCGTCCCCGGCGGCCATCAGGATCGCCCGGCGCAGCGCCTCCGGCGGGCCGCCCGCGGTCACGCAGACGATGTCCGGCCGGGCCCGGCGCAGCGCCGAGACGATCAGCTCCGTCATCTCGCCGGGCCGCCGGCCGCGCTTGTCCTCGTCCTCGTAGACCACCACCTGGCCGAACCAGGCGGCGACCGCAGTCGCCGACTCGATGACCAGGTCGTCGCGGCGGTCGCCGGGCAGCGTGACGGCCGCCACCGGCTGACCTCCCCAGACGTTGCTGATCATGGCGCCGGTCGCGTCAAGCGCGGCGGCGTTGTGCCCGTAATCCACGATGACAGGGCTGCCGGAGGCGAGGTAGAGGTTGCCCCGGCCGGGATTGGCCTCGGCCGGAGTGAAACTGGCGAGAGCCCGCCTGATGTCCTTCGCGCTGACGCCGAGCGCGCGGCAGGCGGCGACCGCGGCAAGGGCGTTCGCCACCACGTGCGGGGCCAGGCCGCCGAAGGCGCCAGGCAGCTCGGCGACGGCGGCCAGCCTCAGTTCCCGGCCGTCCTCGATCTCGACCAGCTCGCCATCGCGCAGCTGGTAGCTGATCCCCCCGGCGGCCCGGTGCTGCTGTACCACCGGGTTGCCCGGATCCAGGCTGAAATACCTGATGACGGGCGCGCGCCTGGCCACCGCAGGCCGGCCGGCCAGCGCCGCGACCGCGAGGTCATCGGCATTCAGCACCACCGTGCCGCCATCGTGGATCTCCTCCGCGACGAGCGCCTTCACGTCGATCAGTTCATCGAGGTCGTCGATCCCGTCCGCGCCCAGGTGGTCGGCGGTGATGTTGGTGATCACCGCGACGTCGGCCTTGTCGTAGCCGAGGCCCCGCCGGATGATCCCGCCCCGCGCGGTTTCCAGCACCGCAGCCTCAGCGCACGGATCGTCAAGCACCATCTCCGCCGAGCGCGGGCCGGACGCGTCTGCCTGATGGATCAGCCGCCCGGCGGCATAGACGCCGTCCGTGGTTGCCGTGCCCGCCCGCAGCCCGGCCTGGCGCAGGATGTGGCCGATCATGCGAACCGTCGTGGTCTTGCCGTTGGTGCCCGTGACGGCGACTACCGGGATCCTGGCGGGCGCCCCCGGCGGATACAGCCGGTCGATGATCGCGGCTGCCACATCCCTGGGCCTGCCCTCGGCCGGTGACAGGTGCATCCGGAGTCCGGGGCAGGCATTGAGCTCGATCACCGCGCCAGGCTGGCCAGCCGGCCCGCCGCCGTCCGCAGGCAACGGTGCCGAGATGTCGGCCAGCCGGATGTCGATGCCGCAGATGTCCAGGCCGGCTGCGGCAGCCGCCCGCCGGCACATTCCGGCAACGTCATCGTGCAGCTGGTCTGTCACGTCCCGGCTGGTGCCGCCGGTCGACAGGTTGGCATTCTTGCGCAGCATGACGAGCTCGCCAGCGGCCGGCACCGACCCGGCCCGCCGGCCGCCCTCGGCCAGGTGGCTGACGGCCGCCTCGTCCAGCATGATCCTGGTCAGCTCCCTGGAATGCCCGTCGCCCCGCCTGGGATCGGTGTTGGCGTGGTCAATCAGCTGCCGGATGCTGCTGGTGCCGTCGCCGGTCACCGAGGCCGGGCGCAGCTCAGCCGCGGCGACCACCCGGCCGTCGATCACGAGTACCCGGTAGTCGTTGCCGGGGATGAACGTCTCCACGATCACCGCGGGATTTCCCGCGCTCGCCTTGGCGTAGGCGGTCTCGGCCTGCTCCGGAGTCAGTACGCCTGGTGTGACGCCGGCGCCGTGGTTTCCGTATAGCGGCTTAATCACTACCGGCCCGCCGAGTAGCTCAAGTAGCTCGATGGCTTGCCCCGGGCTGCGGGCTATTCCGCCATCAGGGACCGGGATGCCGGCGCTGGCCAGTAGTTGCTTTGCCAGCACCTTGTCGGACGCGATGTCCACCCCGACCGCGGACGTCTGCTCGGTGAGCGCCGCGCAGACCAGCCGCCGGTGGCAGCCGTAGCCAAGCCGCAGCATGCTCCGGTTGCCGATCCGGCGGACCGGGATGCCGCGGCGGCGGGCGGCGTCGGCCATCGCGGCCGTGCTCACGCCCAGGCCTTCCGCCTCGACGAGTCGCGAGATCCTGGTGACCGCTGCATCGAAATGCGGCTCGCGCCGCTCCAGCAGATCGCTGACCACGGCAATGGCGATCGTCAGCAACTCGGCCGGGACGCAAGAGTCGGCCGGCTCGTCCGCCGGGCACTCCAGCACGATGTCGTACCGGCCATCGGCGCCCGCCCACAGCGTCTTGCCGAGTCGCACCTCACGGCCGGCCAGCGCGGACAGCTCAAGCGCGACATGTTCGGTGACGTGGCCGAAGTAGGTGCCGTGCGCCATCGCAGCAAGGAAGCCGCCCGGCTGCCCGGCCGAGCAGTGATGGCCGGCTAGGCCGGGCAGCGCGGCGGCCAGGCGGCCGGCGAAGCCCGGATAGCCGGTCGTCTCCCGGCAGGTCAGTTCGTCAAGCTCAAGCCGCGCGACGCTGACTGGCCTGGTGGCGTACACGTTCGGGCCGTTCAGGTGGCGCAGGTTTCCCAGCCGCACGTCCGCTCCTTGGTGCTTGTCCTTGCTTGCAGCTGCCATCTGGCTTCTCGCCGGGCGGCCCTGGCGCCTGGCCGGGTCGTCATGACCGGCTCGCTGTCGCTCGCTGTCGCCCGCTGTCGCTCGCTGTCGCCCGCTGTCGCCCGCTGTCGCTCGCTGTCGCCCGCTCTCGCTCGCTGTCGCCTTGCCTTGGTCGGTCCGCAGCGGGCGCTGGCGCCCAGGCAGCCCCCTCAGTACCTGTCGTGCGCGGGCCCGATCGACGGCGTGCGCTGCTCGATGTCGAACAGGCACCCGGCCGGAAGCAAGTGCAGGCGCACGTCGTAGATGGTGATCGGGTCGCAGTCGCCGGCCGGGTGCACGACCGTAGAGTTCTCCGCGTCGGCGACCGTCGCCACGCCCGTGCCGAGCACCTCGAAGCAGGTTCCAGTGACCAGGATCGCGGTGTTCTCGTCGATGCCGACGCCCAGGTGATCCTTGTCGAGCGCGACGGCGCTCAGCAGCCGGGGAAGCCTGCCGCGCTCGCCGAAATGCATGTCGATGAGCAGTTTCGGGACCAGGCCGAGCCCGGGGCCGGTCCGCACCGCCGCGGCGGCGACCTCGGGACCGCGCCCGCCGAGGATCATCGTCCGGCCCATCGCGGTGGCTCCGGCGCTGGTACCGGCGACGACAAGCCCGCGGGCTAGCTGATCGCGCAGAATGTCGTTAGTCCTGGAGCCGACCAGCGTGCGGAGCCGCGACTGATCGCCGCCGCTGAAGAAGACGCCAGTCGCGGCCGACAGCAACTCGGCCGCCTCGACCCCGTCGGCGTCCGCCCGGCCGTGCAGCCTGAGTTCCCTGGTCCGGTCCACGCCCAGCTTGCGGAACACCTGCTCGTACTCGGCGTGCACCTGATCGGGCCTGCCGGTTGCCGTGGTGACAAGCACGATCCGCGCCTCGGCACCGCCGCTCAGTTCGACGAACCGGTCAAGCAGCCCGGTACCACAGCACCGGTCCTCGGCACCGCCGATGATCAGCAGACGGCCGAACCGTGGCCGCCCGAGCGGCGACAAGCCGACCGGGCGGCGGCTGACCCGTAGCCGGCCGTCCGGTGGGCTGCCGGGCGGCGGCCCGCCGAGGTGCTGCCTGCCCGTAGCCGGATGGCTCACGACCAGCCGGCTCACGGCTGGATAGTAGCCGGTCGGCCCGGGGTGGCCTAGCGGCCCGGGGTGGCCTAGCGGCCCGGGGTGGCCTAGCGGCCCGGGGTGGCCTAGCGGCCCGGGGTGGCCTAGCGGCTGACGGCCTAGGGGTTGTCGGCCCGGAGGTTCCCCGGATAGTGCCAGCCCGTCCCCGGCATCGTCCACATTCACGAAGCATTGTTACCCAGAGTGTCCATCAGTCAATCAGGAGTAACTCTCAGTGACAGCTGGAGCTGCCTTCGCGCGGCGGGAACTCTTCTTTCCTTGATCGCGGAACATTCGGGGGGTTCCAGCGCCTGAATCTTCCGCGATCAAGGAATCGGGCCCAAGGCCGAGGCGCACAAGCGGCCCTGAGACACGGGCTGGTGCAGGAGCCGGGTCCGGAGTTATCCACAGGGGCGAAATCGGCGTGGCCAGCTGACGGGTCCTGGCCCACCCTGAGCCATATGACGTACCTTCCCGACAGCATGATGCAGCTAGCCGAGGCGCAGCGAGGCATGCTCACGCGCAGGCAGGCGTACGGGGCAGGCATGACAACGGACGCGGTCCGGGCGAGAGTAAGCGGCGGGCGCTGGCAGCGCATCTACCCAGGCGTCTTCGCCACCTTCAGCGGGGAACCCGGCCGCGCGGCGTTATTGTGGGCGGCGGTGCTCAAGGCCGGACCTGGCGCGACATTGAGCCACGAGACCGCAGCCGAGCTGGCTGGCCTGGGGCGAAGGCCGGCCCAGTTCATCCACGTCTCGCTGCCACCCGGCCGGCGAGTGGCCGCAGTCCCCGGCCTCGTCGTGCATCGCTCGGCGCGAATCCTGGCGGCGCGCCACCCGTGCCTGGCGCCGCCCCGTACCCGCATTGAGGAAACCGTGCTCGACCTTGCTCAGGTGGCACGGACCTTTGACGATGCGCTCGGCTGGGCATCCGCCGCCTGCGGCGGGCGGCTGACCACTCCGCAGCGGATCCTGGACGCGATGTCGCAGCGCGCGAAACTTCGTTTCCGTACTCCGCTCCAACTCGCCCTTGGCGACATCAGCAGCGGCGTGCACACCGTCCTTGAATACCGCTACCTGCACGATGTCGAGCGTCCGCATGGACTCCCGCGAGCCGAACGGCAGGTCCGGGTGCTCCGCGGCAGCCGGAGCGAGTACCGGGACGCGCTTTATCAGGAGTACCAGGTGACGGTCGAAACAGACGGCCGCATAGCGCACCCGGCCGAGGCCCGGTGGGCGGACGCGCACCGGGACAATGCCGCTGCGGCGGACGGGATCATCACGCTCCGGTATGGCTGGTCGGACGTCACCATGCGGCCATGCTTCGTCGCAGCGGAGGTCGGCGCGGTGCTCGCCAAGCGCGGCTGGCCTGGGCCGGTGCGGTCATGCGGCGCCGGCTGCACAATCCGCACCTGATGAGCGCCAGCGGCCCGCCCTTCGTTGACGCGTTTCCTTGATCGCGGAAGATGCGGGGGGTTGTAGCACCGCGGATATTCCGCGATCAAGGAACGGGCCTGCTGGGAGGGGGTTACTGGGTTTCCCGGGCGCGGCGGCGGCTACCGCCCCGCTGGCGCTGTGTCATGCTCGGCCTGGACAATTCCTCGGGCAGCGGTAGCAACGGGTTGGTCGCGCTGGCGATGACATCGCCAGCGATATCGATGACACGCTGGCCGCGACCACGTGCGACCGCTCTGAGTTGCTCAAATGCCTGCCTTGGCCGAATCCTGTGCCGTTCGGCGAGCACCCCGATCGCCTGTTCGACGCGGATCCGCACGGCCAGGGCGCGTTCTAGCTGGCTGACAGTGATCCTGAGCCGCCGGGCCTCCTCATGGCCGCCATCGTCACCGGCTGCTGTCTCGCCATCCGCACCACTACTGGCTGCGGCGGCGGCAGCGCTGCCGCCGCCGCCGGCCACGTCGGCGCCTCCCGCGGCCGCAGTCACCGCGCCGGCGCCCGCCTTGTCGCCGCCGGCTGCCTGATCGCGGCTGGCGATCTTGCTGCTGCCTGCCGTGCCGCTGGTGTCGGCCTGGTTGCTGCCTGCCGTGCCGGCGTCCGCTGCAGTCCCTGTCTTGCTGCTGCCGGTGGTCTTGTTGCTGCCGGTGGTCTTGTTGCTGCCTGCCGTGCCGCTGGTGTCGGCCTGGTTGCTGCCTGCCGTGCCGACGTCCGCCGCAGTCCCTGTCTTGCTGCGGCTGGCGGTCTTGTTGCTGCCTGCCGTGCCGCTGGTGTCGGCCTGGTTGCTGCCTGCCGTGCCGGCGTCCGCTGCAGTTCCTGTCTTGCTGCTGCCGGTGGTTTTGTTGCTGCCTGCCGTGCTGGTGGCGGTTTCGTTGCTGCCTGCCGTGCCGGCGTCCGCCGCAGTTCCCGTCTTGCTGCGGCTGGCGGTCTTGCTGCTGCCTGCCGTGCCGCTGGTGTCGGCCTGGTTGCTGCCTGCCGCGCCGCCGCCCGCCGTGGCCAGCCGGCCAGACGGCTCATGGTCGGATTCGGGCAGCTCGGCGGCGATCAGGTCGGCGAGAACCATGGCACACGTCAGGTCGGGCAGGTCCTCGTCGCCCACGCTCCAGCCGGCCGGGGTCCGGCGCAGCACTGCGCCCTCCCGGGCCACGCCGCAGGCATCGGCCTCGCCCGGCTCGGCACGCTCGCTCGTCATCAGCTGACGGCCAGTTCGTTGAGCCGCTCCTTGACCTGTGCAGCCGATGGGTTGGTCAGCGCGCTGCCGTCAGGGAACACGATTGTGGGGACGGTCTGGAATCCGCCGTTGACGAGCATCACGTAGTCGGCCGCGGCCGGATCCCGCTCGATGTCCACCTCGTCGATCTCGATGCCGTCCTGCGCAAGCTGCTTCTTCAGCCGCCTGCAGAACGCGCACCACGGCGTGGTGTACATGGTCAGCGGCTGCGCCATCTGACGTCAGCTCCCTTCGCTGCTCGCTTCATGCCGAGTTCAGTAACGCCCCATCCTGCCGCCGGATTCCCGCGAGCGTCGGTGCGATACGCAAGGATGGCCCGGACAAGGAGGTGCGCAGTGGAGTCCCCGGATTGCGCCATGCTCGCCGGGCCGGCGGCCATGCTCGCCGGGCATGCCGTGACCGGACCAGCGGCCGTCGCCGCCGGGTCAGCTGCCGTGCCCGCCGGGTCAGCGGCCGTGACCGGACCAGCGGCCGTCGCCGCCGGATCAGCTGCCGTGCCCGCCGGGCCAGCTGCCGCGACCGGACCAGCGGCCGTCGCCGCCGGGTCAGCTGCCGTGCCCGCCGGGCCAGCTGCCGCGACCGGAGCAGTTGCCGTCGCCGCCGGGCTCACGGGGCTCACCAGGCCAGAAGCCGTCCTTGCGTCGCTCGATCCGGAGCAGCGGGAGGTCGCGCTCGCCAGCCGCGGGCCGGTCTGCGTGCTGGCCGGCGCGGGAACCGGCAAGACCCGCGCGGTGGCGCATCGCGTCGCCTACGCGGTCGCGACCGGCGTGGTCGATCCCGCCCGGGTGCTGGCGGTGACCTTCACCACCCGCGCTGCCGGGGAACTGCGCGGCCGGCTGCGGCATCTTGGCAGCACGGCCGCGCCAGGCACCGGGCTGGAACGCGTCCAGGCGCTGACCTTCCACGCCGCGGCGCTCCGCCAGCTGAATCATTTCTGGCCGGCGACGGTGGGCGGCCAGGCCCCGCGCTTGCTCGATTCGAAGATCGGCCTGCTCGCCGAAGTGGCCCGCAGCCAGCGACTGTCCGCGGGCCTGTCCGAGCTGCGCGACGCCGCCGCGGAGATCGAATGGGCGAAAGTCAGTCAGCTGCGCCCCGACGACTATCCGCAAGCAAGTTCAAAATCGGGTAGAACGGGGCCGTTCACGCCGGCCGCACTCGCCAGGCTCTACGCAGGCTACGAGGAACTGCGCAGGCAACGCCATCTGGTGGACTTCGAGTCAGTCCTTGAGCTGACCGCCGCGATACTGGCCGAGGACCAGGTTGCGGCGGGGCAGGTCAGGAGCCGTTACTCGTATTTCGTGGTGGATGAGTACCAGGACGTCAACCCGCTGCAGAAGCTGCTGCTCGATGTCTGGCTCGGCGGCTCCGACGATATCTGCGTAGTCGGTGATCCGCGCCAGACGATCTACTCGTTCACCGGGGCGACGTCGGCCTTCCTCACCGGATTCGCCGCCGAGTTCCCGGCGGCCGCGGTCATCAAGCTGGTACGGAACTACCGGTCCACCCCGCAGGTCGTGGCCTTGGCCAACCGGGTCAGCGGACTGGCAGGCGGCGCGCGGGCAGGCGGCCTGGTGGCCAGGTTCACCAGGTCCAGGCCGGGTGCGGCGCTGGTGGCGCAGCGGGCAGCGGGGCCGGAGCCGCAGTTCGATGAGTTCGATGACGACCCCGCTGAGGCGCGATCGGTGGCGCGGCGTGCCGCGGCGCTGATCGAGGCCGGCCTGCCGGCCAGGGAGATCGCCGTTCTGCTGCGTACAAATGCCCAGACACCGGCCTATGAGCAGGCGCTCGGCGAGGCGGGGGTGCCCTTCGTCGTGCGGGGCGCGGAGCGCTTCTTCGACCGGGCCGAGGTCCGGCAGGCGGTGGCGCTGCTCCGGGCCGCGGCCAAGTCCGCGTCCGCGCAGGATGACCCGCCGGGCCAGGTCCGCCCGATCTTGTCCGGTGCCGGGCTGACCAGGGAGGGACCAGCCGGCCGTGGCAAGGCGCGGGAGCGCTGGGAATCGCTGGAGGCGCTGGCACAGCTGGCGGATGACTTCTTCGCCGGCGCTCCGCGGGCGTCGCTCGCCGACCTGGCCGCTGAACTCCTGCACCGCAGCGCGATCGGGCAGGCGCCCGCGCTGGACGGCGTCACCATTGGCTCGCTGCACGCTGCCAAGGGCCTGGAATGGGACGCGGTATTCCTGCCCGGGCTGACGGACGGCACGCTGCCGATCATCTACGCGAAGACGGACGAGGCCGTCGAGGAGGAACGGCGGCTCTTCTATGTCGGCCTGACCCGGGCCCGGCTGCGGGTGCACCTATCCTGGGCGCTGGCCAGGTCCGCGGGCGGCCGCCGGACCAGGCGGCCGTCCAGGTTCCTTGACGGGATCCGCCCGGCGGCCGGGCCAGCACTGGCCGGCCAGGGCCGTCCCTGCCGGGCGGCGCAGGACCGGCAGGCAGGCCAGCCTGGCAGCCCGCTGTTCCTTCGGCTGCGGGAATGGCGCCGGGAGATCGCGAAGCAGCAGAGCGTTCCTGCCTACGTCGTCTTCTCCGACGCGACGCTGGCGGTCATTGCCGACCGGCGGCCTGCCAGCATTACCGAGCTGGCCTGCGTCCCCGGTGTCGGAGCAGTCAAGCTCGACCGATACGGTGCCGCGGTACTTGCGTTGTGCACGGAGGCGGCGAGGACGGGCGGTACGGGATCGTGAGCCAGGCACTGGACGGCGTGGTGGCCCTCCTCGACCTAGAGCAGATCGAGGTCAACATCTTCCGCGGCCGCAGCCCGGCGAACGAGCGCAGGCAGCGGGTGTTCGGCGGCCAGGTGGCCGGGCAGGCGCTGGTCGCGGCCGGCCGCACGGTACCGGCGGACCGGCCGGTGCACTCGCTGCATGCCTATTTCATCCGGCCAGGTGATCCAGCGGTCCCGCTCGTCTACCTGGTGGACCGGGTCCGCGATGGCCGCTCGTTCACCACCCGCCGGGTATCCGGGGTCCAGCACGGGAAGACGATCTTCACGCTGTCCGCGTCATTTCACCATCCGGAGCCAGGGGAGTCGCATGCCATGGCTATGCCGGCCGTCCCGCCGCCGGACTCCGTTACCCCGACGGCCGAGCGGATGCGCAAGCTCTTCGGCCCGCAGGCGCATGAGTTCTTTCGCGACAACCCGATCGACATCCGCCACATCGGGCCGCTGACCTTCGAGGCCGAGCGAGATCCCTCGCTGCGTGCCACTAACAACCTGGTCTGGCTGCGGGCCGACGGCGAGCTACCGGATGATCCGCTGCTGCACGTCTGCCTGATGACCTACGCCTCGGATATGACGCTGCTTGACTCTGTGCTGCTCGCGCACGGCCTGTCCTGGGCGGACGGGCGGACCTCGGGGGCAAGCCTGGATCACGCGATGTGGTTCCACCGGCCGTTCCGCGCCGACCGGTGGCTGCTGTACTCGCAGGACTCGCCTGTGATGGCCGGCGCGCGCGGGCTGGCCCGTGGCGAGGTGTTCACCTCCGGCGGAGAACTTGTGGTGTCCGTGGTCCAGGAGGGACTGATCCGGAGCCTGGCCCGGTCGCCCGTTCCGCCGGGCGCGAGCTGATCCGCGGAAAAGCGCGCGGAAAAAGAGTTGCCCCGCCCGGCCGGGGCTACATAGGCTGCAGCCATGTCTACGGGTCCATTGACGCTGTTCGGAAGGAGGTGCCCAGGATGCTGAACTTGATCTCGGACGTTACGGCTGCCGCCGATACGCGCACGGTTGATTGCCAGCTGGCCACGGGCGCCTTCCTGCCCGGCCGTGTCGATGCGGCTCACCAGTGCCCCGACGGTGTCCCGATGTTCGCGCGCCTGCGCGGCACCACCGATGCCAGCCTCCTCGGACTGCGCCGTAAGGCAGCCGTCCACTGGCTCCTGCAGGGGCAGCCGTCCATCCGTAAGCAGTACTCGACCATGACCCGCAGCGCCGCCGCTACCGGTGGTGCATTGGGTCCGCATCCGGCGAGGGATCCGGTCTAGAACGACCGGCCTGATCCCCTCAAGGCCGCGGACCCGAAAAGGGCCCGCGGCCTTTGTCATGCGAGGCCACCGTTTTGTCAGACGCGTGAGAGACGCTGCAACGAGCAGATGAGAGGGGTTGGCACCGATGCAATCGCCCGGCACCACCGCCGTGTTGGAAGGTCCGGCGGGGTTCGAGGCAGAGGTCGCGCGAGCGGCTGCGATCACCAGGACAGGCCCGGCTAGGCAGGCCGGGATTCCGCCGCTCCAGGTTCCTGCCGCCAGGCCGGCCCAGGGGGCATCCGTTCCACGGCCAGCGGGAGCGAGCCCGGCGGCAGCAGAGGTACCGGCTAGCCCGGTAACGATGTCCGGTCTGCCGAGCGGTCAGGACCTGCCGTGCATGGACGATCCGGAGTTGTTCTTCGCCGAGTCGCCGGCCGACGTGGAGTACGCGAAAGGGCTTTGCCGGGGCTGCCCGGCGCGGATCGCGTGCTTGTCCGGTGCGGTTGAGCGCAGCGAGCCCTGGGGTGTCTGGGGCGGAGAGCTGTTCCTGCGCGGCGAGATCGTGCCGCGCAAGAGGCCGCGCGGGCGCCCGCGGAAGACCGAGGTCGCAGCCTGATGGATGGCGTGGCCAAGGCCGAGGTCACGGCCCGGCCTGACAGCACGGCAAGCATGAAGAGATGTCCAGCCCCGTTGCTGGGCAAGGACGAGAACGGTGGTGTGCAGGATGTATCACGTTCATGAGGTCGCCAGGGAACGACAACGCGGAATGCAGGAAATGGCGATGGCACAGAGCCAGGCCCGGCGATTGCGCGCCCTTAACAAGGCGTCGCGCCGGGCGGAACGAGCAAGGCGAAATCTGGCTCGCGCGCACTGTGAGGCCATGCGGCTGCGCGCCGAGGTGGCCTTGCAGCTGGACTCCCTACCGCTGAGTCCAGCTGACCGCTGACCAGCTGACCGCTGAGTCCGGCTGACCGCTGACCAGCTGACCGCTGAGTCCGGCTGACCGCTGACCAGCTGACCGCTGAGTCCGGCTGACCGCTGACCGCTGAGTCCGGCTGACCGTCTAGCCAATCGCCCCGGACCCCGGCTCAGCCGGGGTCCGGGGTTCTTGGCGTCTGGGCCTCGCGCCGCTCAGATCTCCGGCACTGCCGGGGCCGTTGCCTGCGACCTGGACAGGTCTGGCTGGGATTCCGCCGGTTCCGCCGGGGGCGCGGGCCGGTCCGGGGGAATGTGCTCGGCCGGCCGCGTGGGTTTGGCCGGCCGCCTGGGTCCTGCTGCGGGCGACGCCTTTGCCGCGCGCGGGGGCTGTGCCGCGCGCGGGGGTTGTGCGGCGTGTGACGGCTGTGCGGCGCGCGAGGACTTTGCCGCGCGCGAGGGCCGTGCCTGCGCGATGGGCCGCGCGGCGGGCGCGGGTTTCGCCGGCCGGCCAGATTTCGCCGGCCGGCCAGATTTCGCCGGCCGGCCAGGTTTCGCCTGCCGCGCGGACTCGGGCGGATCCGTATAGCCCGGCATCCATTGGAGCACTTCGGCCCGGAACGGCCCTTCGCACCCGAGCTGGCAGAGGACGCCCACGCCAGCCGTCGACACCCGGTGGATGAGGACATAAGAGGGCGGCAGGTTGAGCTGCCGCGCAACGCTGGATGACCGCATGTCCGAGACCCGCGTCGCCTCATCGCGCAGCCATTCGCGGCTGAACTTGAACGACTCCACCTTGGACGGCTCGGCGAGCGGTGCCAGGAAGGCGCGCAGCGCCGCCAGGTCAACGCTGACGCCTGCCCGGAGAAAGCCGTGCGACCGGAGTTCGCCCTCGACCTCTTCGAGGTCACCGTCTTCGTGCATGAGCCGCAGCAGCTTGCCGAAGAAGGGCGGGAAGCCGTCCGGCAGCCGGTCGACAGCGCCGAAGTCGAGCACGCCAAGCCGGCCGTCGGCGAGCAGGCGGAAATTGCCCGGGTGCGGGTCTGCGTGCAGGAGGCCGACCCGCGCAGGACCCGAGAAGAGGAAACGGACGATCAGGACGCCGGCCCGGTCCCGCTCGGCGGTCGTGCCATCGGCGATGACCCTGGCGAGCGGGGTGCCGTCCATCCATTCGCTGACTAGCACATGATCGGTGGCCGTGACCACATGCGGCACGGACACGTCTGGGTCGCCCGCGTACGCTACGGCGAAGGCTTCCTGCGAAGTGGCTTCCAGCCGGTAATCGAGTTCCTCGGCCACCCTGTCCCGCAGTTCGTCGAGCAGTGGCTTGGCGTCAAGCCCAGGCATGAGCACGCTGAAAAGCCGGGCGACGCGGCTCAGCTGGTTGAAGTCGCTGATCAGCGCCTTCCCTGCCCCTGGGTACTGGATCTTGACCGCAACCTGGCGCCCGTCCCGCCAGACCGCCCTGTGCACTTGGCCGATCGAGGCGGCGGCCGTCGGCTGGTCGTCGAACTCGGCGAAGCTGGCCCGCCAGTCCTCGCCCATGTCGCTGGCGAGGACCCTGTGCACGGTCCGCGCAGGCAATGGCGGCGCGGACTCCTGCAGCCTGGTAAGCGTGGCCCGGTACGGGCCGGCGATCTCCGGGGGCAGCGCGGCCTCGAATATCGATAGCGCCTGCCCGAGCTTCATCGCGCCGCCCTTGAGCTCGCCAAGGACCCTGAAAATCTGCTCTGCGGTCCGCTGCTGAATCTCCTGGGCTACCAGCTCGGCTGGCCGTCCGCCCAGGCGCTTGCCGATTCCCAGCGCGGTACGGCCAGCAAGCCCGACCGGCAGGGTGGCAAGTTTCGCCGTGCGGGTGACAGCACGGCGGGGCAGGTCGTTCATGATCTCCATTCTCCGCTATGCGAGGGCGGGTCGGCCACATGCGCAGTCCGGGTGGGGCAGCCAGGTACGGCGGCGCCACTGCCAGGCAGGCAGGACGAGTTCCAGCGTTCCGCTGGTCACGGCGCCAACCCGGCCGGGCCGGTCGATGAAGGCTAGCGCCTGGGCGGTGGCCTGGGCAGCCACCGCCGCAGCCAGCGTGGCGTCGCAGGCGGGCGGATCAGGCTGGCGGCCTGCCAGTTGCGCGAAGATCAGCGGCCAGGCCGGGTCGCGGTCGGTCCTGGCCAGGTCCAGGCAGCGCAGGCAGGCCGACTTGCCGGGCAGCACCAGCGGGCCCACCACGCCGATGGCTTCGCCGGCCGAGGCAGCCAGGTGCGGTATCCGGTCGCGCAGCAGGCTGGCGCCGAGTTCCGGAACCGGGTTTCCGAGCAGCACGGCCAGGTCAGGCCGGATCGCGGGCGGGCTAGGCGGCCCCGTGGCCTCCGCGTCGGCCAGCTCGCCGATACCGGATGCGGTCAGCAGGTCAGCCACGCCAGACCGGAGCCGCCCGCCACCGTAGAGGGTGACGTATGCGGCACGCCGCCGGGCGAGGATGCGCGCACCACCGTCGCCGTCACCGTGTGCGAGGGACGCTGCGGCAAGCTCGGGGGCAAGCCGCGCGCGCAGCTGCCGGGGCAATGCCCGGTACGTCCCGGCGGGGAAGTCGTCCAGGGCACCGCCCGCTGCGAGCAGGGTGAGCACGCGCTCGGTCAGTTGCGCCGGGATGCCCCGGTCACTCGCCGCCGCGATCACCTGAGCGCGGTCACGGCTTCCGTCGAGTAAGCCGATGACGCAGCCCGCGTCGCTCATCCCGGTAAGCGCAACGGCGCGTCGCGGATCGATGCCGATCTGCAGGGTGTCGCGGTCCCGCCATACGGGGAGCAGACCTGGTTTGAGCGCTGGCCTCACCCGGCAAAGCGTGCCAGGCCGGGCCGACAATTCCGGCAGCCGCGCGCTGGCTGAGGGTCAGCGCGGTGGCGAGAGCCGCGAGTCACCGGGTGCGCGGATCACCAGCGCGATGTTGTTGTGATCGGCCGCGAGCCGGCCGCGGGAACATCTTGCGATCGACCGCAGGCCGCGGTCGGCAAGCCCGGCGAACCTGCCAAGAGAGTCCAGGTAGAAATTGGACGAGTAGGCATCCAGGATCTCCAGGCCATGTTCCCGGCAATAGGCCGTCATCCCGCGCCAGGACACAACCCGGTCATAGACCGGCGGAAAAGGTCCGCGGCCGGCCGTGCCGGCCTGCTTGGCGCCCTTAATGCGCCGCTTGTACTGGACGCGCAGCCAGTACGGGGCGTGCCTGGTGACGAAACCGTAGACGGAGTCGCGATCGGGGATGCGCAGCAGCATCAGCCCGCCGGGCCGGATCGCCGGGATGAGCCGGTCGAGCACCTGCTCGGCACCCGCTATGTGCTCCAGCACGAACGAGGAAAACACCACGTCATAAAACCGGGGCGGGAGGCTGGTCGCGCGCAGGTCGCCGATGATCGCCGCATTGAGATCACCTAGCTCGGCAAGCCGCATCCGGATGGCATCGGCGTTCAAGTCGATCCCGGTGACGTGGAAGCTGACCCCGGTGATATCGAGGTTCCACCGGCGCCCGCAGCCAGCCTCGAGAATCCGGATCGTCCCGGAATGCGATGCGGCGTACTCCCTGATGCGGCGCTCGAATAACTCGGTGTCGAATAGCGCCCGTGGCTGAGCCTGGAGCTGCTGGGTTCCTAGGTCCGACATAGCCGGAACCTACCGGGAATCCCGGGCGCTCGCCCACCCGTCCTGGCGCTAGCCTTCGGACGGCGGTGATTCCTCCGCCGGCGGCTCGCCGTCTTCCGGCGGCTGCGGGCCGCCCGGGTCACCGGGCTTGCCGGGATCCAGATCCGAGATATCCAGCTCGGGCCTGCCGGACACGAATCCGTCCGGGTCGTCGAAGTCTTCCGCGGTCGGCAGCAGGTCGGGATGAGCCCAGATAGCGTCCCTGCCCTTCACGCCGCGGGCGTCGGTGAGACCCTGCCAGATGGCCGCGGCCTCCCTGAGCCTGCGCGGACGCAGCTCGAGCCCGACCAGCGTGGCGAAGGTCCGCTCGGCAGGCCCGCCGGTCGCCCGCCGTCGCCTGATCGCCTCTGCCAGGGCATTGGCCTGCGGTAGCCGGCTGGCTGCGACGGCGTCGACCACGGTCGCGACCCAGCCCTCGACCAGGGCAAGCACCGTTTCCAGCCGGGCCAGCGCGGCCTTCTGCTGCGCGGTGTCCTCCGGCTGGAAGAGCGCAGCCCCGGCCAGTGCCTCGTTCAGCGCCTCCGGGTTCGCCGGGTCGATCTGCGGCATCGCGTCGCGCAGCGCGGACGTGTCCACCGTGATTCCCCGCGCGTAGTCCTCGACCGCGCCAAGCAGCCGGGACCTGAGCCAGGGAACGTGCGCGAACAGCCGGTGGTGCGCGGCCTCCCGCATGGCCAGGAACAGCCGGACCTCATCCGGGTTGACCGACAGTCCCTCGCCGAAGTCGGTCACGCCGGCCGGCAGCAGCGCCGCCGTGCCCTCCGGGCCGAGCGGCAGGCCGACGTCGGTCGAGCTGACGACCTCGCGGGCGAGCGCTCCGATCGCCGCGCCGGTTTGGCCGCCTACCATCATCCCGCCGATTCTGCGCATCATCTCGCCGAGCCCGCCCAGCGCGCCGAGTCCGGCCATGCCGCCGGACATCGCCGTCATCGCCGAGCGCAGCTCGGGCGGCAGCTCGCCGCCGAGCTCATCCGGGGCCTCGGTGAGCAGCCCGCTCATCGCATCGACTGCCCGGGCCGCGATCGGATCGCAGAGCTTGGACCAGACCGGCAGCGTCGCCTCCACCCACTCCGAGCGGCTCCACGCCTGAGCGGCCCGGATCCCGGTGGGGAAGCTGGTGACATCTTCCAGCCAGAGGTCGGCAACCCGGATGGCGTCTATCACCTTCTGCCGCTCGACGTCGAGCACGCTGGGATCGCCCTTGGCCGCGACCGTCTGGCGGGCCACGTTCTTGGCGAGGTCCCAGTTGACCGGGCCGCCTTGCCAGGACATCAGGTCGGCGAACTGCCGCAGGGCGTCTGCGAACTGCTGGGGGTCGCCGAGCGGCCCCATGGGCTCCGGCGGCCCGCTGCCCGGGTCGCCCGAACCGCCGCGGCCGCCAGGAGGGCCGAAGCCGAAGGGAGGGTCAGTCATCACGGCTGCCTCTCAGGCAGGATGGAAGAGTCACGTCAGCCACGTTATCCGGGAGCGGTGCACGTTGAGTAAGGGAGAGGGCGAGGTTCGCCGACGGCTGAGCCGCGCCGCCGCGCCAGCGGCCGGTCCCGGCCGCGCGGGAGCGGGCCTGTCGGCGCGCGGCCGCGGGCCTGTCGTTGCGGTCACCGGCGCCGCGCGGGGACTCGGCCACGCCCTCACGGCCCGGCTGGCCTCATCGGCCAGGATCGGCCGGGTGGTCGCCATCGATGACCACCGGGGCGACGTGACCGGCGTGCACTGGCGCGTCGTTGACGTGCGAGATCCGGCGCTGGCCGGCCGCCTCACCGGAGTCGACGTCGTGGTGCACACCGACCTGGACCTGGCGCCAGACTCCGACTACCGGTCGCGCCGCGCTTTCAACGTGCGTGGCGCCCAGACGGTGCTTACCGCGGCGGCCGCTAGCCGGGTCGGCCGGGTCGTCCTGGTGACCAGCGCCATGGTGTACGGCGCGCGATCGGACAATCCGGTGCCGCTCGATGAGGCCGCGCCGCTTGGCGCCGATCCCGACGGCAGCGTGGTCGGAGACATGCTGGAGATCGAGCAGCTTGCCCGCCGCTCGGCGCGGACCCATCTCGGCATGGCCGTCACGGTCGCACGGCCCGCCGCGCTGGTCGGCGAGGGCGTGGACACGATAGTGACCAGGCATTTCGAGGCGCCTCGGCTGCTGACTGTGAAGGGCTGCGCGCCACGCTGGCAGTTCTGCCACACCGACGACCTGGTTTCCGCGCTGGAACTCGCCGCGGCCGGCGCGGTCACCGGTGAGTTCGCGGTCGGCTGCGACGGGTGGCTGGAGCAGGAGCAGGTTGAGGAGCTTTCCGGGCTGCGCAGGATCGAGCTGCCCGCCGGGCTGACGTTCGGCACCGCCCAGCGCCTGCACCGGGCCGGCATAACTCCCGTGCCGGTCACCGACCTGCACTTTGTCGTTTACCCGTGGGTGGTGGACTGCCGGACGCTGCGAGAGGCAGGCTGGCGGCCGGAGTTCGACAACGCGACGGCCTTCGGCGTCCTGCTTGAGCAGCGGACCGGCCGGGTTGCCGTCGCGGGACGCCGCCTCGCCAGGAAGGATGCGACGATCACCGCGGCCGGCGCCACCGTCGCGGTGATCGGCACCGCGGCGATCGTGCGCAGGGCCAGGCGCCGCCGCCGCGCTACCTGACCAGGCGCCGCCGCCGCGCTACCTGACCAGGCGCCGCCGCGCCACCTGAATAGGCGCCGCCGAGCCGCGTGACCAGGCGGGCATCCCGGCGGGTAGCTTTGCACCGTGAGCGCGATCAGGCTGGCCGAGCTGAGGGACGGGCCGCTGTCAGTCGACGAGGTGCTGAGCGCCGTCCAGGATCCTGCCGCCGGAGGCATCGCCCTGTTCACCGGCGTCGTCCGGGATCATGATCACGGCAGGGCGGTGGTGCGGCTCTCCTACAGTGCCCACCCGTCCGCCGGGGCCGAGTTGCGGCGGGTGGCCGAGAAGGTGGCGGCGGGCTTCGGTGCCCTTGCTGTCGCCGCTGTGCACCGGACCGGGGAGCTAGCTGTCGGGGAGCTCGCGGTTGTGGTGGCGGTGTCCTGCGCGCATCGCGGTGAGGCATTTGACGCCTGCCGTGCCCTGATCGACGAGCTCAAGGCAACCGTGCCGATCTGGAAGCACCAGGAGTTCGGCGACGGCGAAAGCGAATGGGTAAATAGTGCTTAGCATTCCCCCGGGCTCCCGCCGGTTCGGCACGCTGATCGCCGCCGCCGTCGGCGTGCTCGCGGCGCTCGTGGTGGCAGCGCTCGCGCCCGTGCCGTACGTGGCGCTCACTCCCGGCCCGACGCTGAACACCCTCGGGAACTCAGGCGACCACCCGATGATCGAGATATCCGGGCATCGCACCTATCCGACCAGCGGGCACCTGAACATGGTGACGGTGTCCTTCATCGGCGGCCCGGGCAGCGCGTTCAACATCTTTGCCGCGCTGCGGGCATGGCTGAGCCCGCATGAGGCCGTAGTTCCCGAGCAGGAGATCTTCACGCCCGGCCAGAGCGAGCAGCAGGTTTCCAAGCAGGACACCGAGCAGATGGTGAGCTCTCAGCAGACCGCGGCCGCGGCCGCGCTCTGCCTGCTGAAGATTAAGTTCAAGACCATTGACACCATCGCGGCGACCGTGCCCGGGATGCCAGCCCGCGGCGTGCTGCAGGCCGGCGATGTCATTTCCGCGGTTGACGGCAAGCCGGTGACCTGCTCGGCAGATGCCGGCGCACTGATCAAGGCTCGCAAGCCCGGCGCCCCGGTGGACCTGACCTTTGTCAGGAACGGCGAGCGGCACCGCGTCCGGCTGGTGAGCACGAGCGCGGCGGGCCAGGCCGTGATCGGAGTGAACGTGCGGGAGAGCTTCCTGTTCCCGTTCTCCGTGAAGATCAGTGTCAAGAACATCGGCGGGCCGAGCGCCGGGCTGATGTTCGCGCTCGGAATTATTGACAAGCTGACCCCGATGAACCTCACCGCGGGAAAGTTCATCGCCGGCACCGGGGAAATCGAGGCGAACGGCACGGTCGATCCGATCGGCGGAATTCAGCAGAAGATGGCCGGCGCGCGGGCCGCCGGGGCCACCGTCTTCCTTACCCCGGCCGCTAACTGCCCGGATACAGCTGGCGCCGTCCCTGCCGGGATGCGCCTGATCAAGGTCAGCACCCTCAGCGGCGCGATCGCGGCCCTCCGGGCGCTGGCCGCAGGCAATGCCGTTCCGTCCTGCTGAGGACGGCCAGCCATCCGCACCGCGCGCGGGTCACCGCGAACGCCTGACAGCCGCGCCGCGGCGGGCCATGATCATGGACGGATGTGCCGGGAACCTTGTGCCCGGCCGGGCACGCGGCAACGGCATGCCCGGCCGGCACCGGGAACCTTATGCCCTGCCGGTAAGTTGCCTTCTGGGAACATGTACCGGCGCGCCGGATACCGCGCGCCGCTTCGCGGAAACGTCAGCGGTGCCGTGCCTGAGATCACCCAGAGGGGGAGGGAATGACCTTCCGGTCTCCTGGCCAGCCAAGGCCGCCGGCCGGCCGGCCGATTGTTCTTCCGCGCTGGCCGAAATTCCTTATCCCGGCGGTGGCCGGGGTGATCGCGCTGATCGTCGTGGTCTCGGTGGTGGCCGGGGTGTGGACCGATTACCTGTGGTTCCGGTCGGTCAGCTACACATCGGTCTTCAGCACCACCTACGGCACCAAATGGCTGCTCTTCCTTGTCACCGCGCTCTTCATGGCGGCGGTGGTCGGCATCAATGCGTGGCTGGCGTACCGGCTCAGGCCGGCCTATCGCCCGGCGGCGCCGGACCAGCAGAACCTCGAGGGCTACCGGACCATACTCGACCCGCACCGACGGCTCATGCTCGGACTGCTCCTCGGGCTGATCGGGCTCATCTCCGGGCTCACCGCGGCCAGTTCCTGGCGGACCTGGCTGCTCTTCGCCAACCGCACCTCGTTCCGCGCCACAGATCCTCAGTTCCACCTGGACATCTCTTTCTTCGTCTTCGTCTATCCGTTTCTCCGGATGGTGCTCACCTACCTGTTCACGGCAGTCTTGCTGTCCCTGGCGGTCTCGGTCCTGGTGCATTACCTCTACGGGGCGCTGCGACCGCAGGTGAAGGGCCAGCGGGCAACCACTGCCGCGAGGACTCACCTGTTCATGCTGGTCGGCATCTTCGTGCTGCTGAAGGCGGTCGCCTACTGGGTGGACCGGTACGGGATTGACTTCTCCCAGCGGGGAATCGTCCGGACCGGCGCGTCCTACACGGACGTGAACGCCATCCTGCCGGCCAAGACCGTGCTCGCGGTGATCGCGGTCATCTGCGCGGCGCTGTTCTTCGCCGGCGCGGTGCGCAGGAACACGCTGCTGCCCGCAGTGGGATTCGGGCTGCTCGTGCTCTCCGCCGTGATCATCGGCGGCGTGTACCCGGCCATCATCCAGCAGTTCGTGGTGAAGCCGAATGAGCTGGTAAAGGAAACCCCGTATCTCGGCCGGGAGATCAACAGCACCCGGCGGGCCTACGGGGTCAGCGACGTGCGGACGGTACTCTACCCGGCGAACACGGCCGAGCCGCAGGCCCAGCTCGCCCGGCAGGTGACCGCGCTGCCGGACGTCAGGCTGATGGACCCGGGCGTGGTATCGCAGGCGTTCCAGCAGCTCCAGCAGGTAAAGAGCTACTACAAGTTCGCGCCCGTGCTCTCCGTCGACCGGTATGCCCAGCCGGGCAGCGCCGTGCCGCAGGACACGCTGATCGGCGTCCGCGACATGGGCGGGCCGCCGGCCGGCCAGGCCAACTGGATCAACTCGCACCTCGTCTACACCCACGGGTTCGGCGTTGTCGCCGCGCCGGGCAGCACGGCCCAGGCGAACGGCGATCCGGCGTTCACCGAGAGCGACATACCGCCGACCGGCAAGCTTGGCCTGAGCCTGGCGGGGGCCCGGGTGTACTTCGGCGAGCAGGAGACCAGCTACGCGATCGTCGGCGGGCACCAGAAGGAACTCGACTACCCGAACCAGAGCACCGGCGGCCAGCAGAACACGACCTACGTCGGCGGCGGCGGGGTGCCGGTCGGCTCGCCGCTGAACCGGCTGCTGTACGCGATCAAGTTCCGCCAGCTCAACATCCTGCTGTCCGGGGCCATCGACGGTAATTCGAAGATCATGTACATCAGGGATCCGCTCTCCCGGGTGGCCAAGGTAGCGCCATTCCTCAGCCTGGACGGCGACCCTTACCCGGTGATCTCGGGCGGCCAGATCTTCTGGGTGGTGGACGCCTACACCACCACCGATAACTATCCGTACTCGCAGCGGCTGAACTTGCAGCAGGCAACGGCCAACAGCTACAGCCCGGGCGGGTCCGTGTCCGGGCCGGCCGGCCAGGTTAACTACATCCGCAACTCGGTCAAGGCCGTGGTGAACGCCTACACCGGCGCGGTCCGCCTGTACCGGTGGGCCGGCCCGGATCCCGTGCTCGATACCTGGATGAAAGCGTTCCCCGGCATCGTCAGGCCGCGCGGCCAGATCCCCGCCAGCCTGATGGCGCACCTGCGCTACCCCGAGGCCCTGTTCGAGGCGCAACGTCAGATACTTGCCCAGTACCATGTCCAGCAGCCCCAGGAGTTCTACGGCGGCCAGAACTTCTGGGCAGTTCCCACGGACCCGAGCGGCCTATCGCCGAAACACTCGAATCAGCCGGCGTATTACCTGACCATGACCATGCCCGGCTACCGGCAGCCGGAGTTCTCGCTGACCACGTCATTCACGCCGCGCGGCCGGGCGAACATAGCCGCCTACATGGCGGTGGACAGTAAGCCGGGCACCGGCTACGGCACGATCCGGCTGCTGCAGCTGCCCCAGGACACCGCGATCCAGGGCCCCGAGCAGGTGCAGAATGACTTCGAGTCCGATCCCCGGGTGGCGTCCGCCCTCACCCTGCTGCGGCAGGGCGGTTCCAAGGTGACCCAGGGCAACCTGATAACGCTTCCGGTGGGCGGCGCCCTGGTCTATTTCGAGCCCGTGTACGTGTCCCAGTCAGCGGCCGCCAGTTCCGGGTCCTATCCCACCCTGCAGCGAGTGCTCGTCTACTACAGCGGCCGGATCGGATACGCGAAGACCCTGCAGGCCGCCCTGGCGCAGGTATTCACCGGCATTCCGAGCCAGCCGGGCACCGGCGGCAACCAGGGCACCGGCCCGGGCGGCACGAAGGTCAGCCCGACGGTGCTGAAATTCCTCCAGCAGGCAGAGAGCTTCTACAGCCAGGCGCAGCAGGCGCTCAAGCGCGGCGACTTCAGTGCCTACGGCCGTGACATAGGAAAGATGAAGGCGGCGCTGGACAAGGCGAAGCAAGCGGCGCAAGGCGGCTCGCCGACGGCGAAGAAACCGTCCGCCACGCCATCGCCGAGCGCGCGCAGCACGGGATGACCGCGCCCGCCGCCCGGCCGCCGCGAGTCCGCGCAGCGGCCGCCAAGGGCGTACGCTCGGTCCTGACGGGACATCCTGAGCAAAGCTCCACCAGGCTGCTTCCCGCATGCCCGGGCAGGGCCTACTCGCGAAAGGAGAAAGACTGGTCGTGGCGCCTCGTGTGCTAGTTGACGCGACCGCAGTGCCTGCGGACCGTGGTGCCGTCGGACGCTACGTCGACGGACTGGTGAGCGCGCTGGAGGCGGCGGGGGCCGACCTCGCCGTTGCCTGCCAGCGCGCGGACGAGGAGCGGTACGCACGCCTGGTGCCCGGCGCCCAGGTCGTGGCCGCGCCCACCGCCATCGCGCACCGTGCGGCCAGGCTGGCCTGGGAGCAGAGCGGCCTGCCGCTCGTCGCGCAGCAGGTGAGCGCGGACGTCATTCACGCGCCGCACTACTCGATGCCGCTACGGCCGGGCGCGCCTATCGTCGTGACCATTCACGACCTGACGTTCTTCACCGAGCCCGACGCGCACAATCCGGTGACTGCGACGTTCTACAAGTCGGCCATCCGCACTTCCGCGCGCCGGGCCACCCGGCTGATCGTCCCGTCCAAGGCGACGAGAGACGAACTCGTGCGCGCGCTCGGCGCCGATCCGACCAGGATCGATGTTGCCTACCACGGCGTGGACCACGTGCTCTTCCATCGGCCTGACGCCGCGCAGGTGCGCCAGGTCTCGGCCCGGCTCGGCCTGCACGGCAAGCGCTACGTGGCCTACCTCGGCACCCTGGAGCCGCGCAAGAACATCCCGGCGCTTATCACCGGCTGGGCCGCGGCGGTAGCCGATCTCAGCGAGCCGCCCGCGCTGGTGCTGGCCGGCGGGAGCGGCTGGAGCGATGAGGTGAACGACGCGATCGCCGCGGTGCCAGCGCACCTGAGGCTGGTCCGGCCGGGATATCTGCATTTCACTGACCTGCCCGGTTACCTCGGCGGAGCGCTCGTCGTGGCCTTCCCGAGCACCAGCGAGGGATTCGGGCTGCCGGCCCTGGAGGCGATGGCGTGCGGGGCGCCAGTGCTGACCACGCACATGACCTCGCTGCCGGAGGTGGGCGGCGACGCCGTCGCCTACACCGAGCCAGGCTCCGACGGCATCCGGACGGCGCTGCGGGCGCTGCTTGATGATCCGGCGCGCCGGGAGACACTCGGGGTCGCGGGCTACGCCAGGGCACAGGAATTCAGCTGGGCGGCGTCGGCGGAGGCGCACATGGCGTCCTACATGCGTGCGGCGGCGCACGGACGGGAGTAGCCTCGCTGCTCATGCCGAGCGATTCAGGCCCCTACAGGGAATCGGCCGCCGGCAGTTACGCAGATGCCGGGATTGAGGCAATCCTGCTGGTCGGCGGGCAGGGCACCAGGCTGCGCCCGCTGACCATCGGCACGCCTAAGCCGCTGCTGCCGACTGCCGGGGTGCCGTTCCTCGCCCACCAGCTTGCCCGGGCAGCGGCGGCCGGGATCACCCGGGTGGTACTGGCCACCTCATACCGCGCGGAGATGTTCGCCGACCAGTTCGGCGACGGATCGGCGTTCGGGCTCCAGCTTGAGTGCGTCCAGGAGGAGGTGCCGCTTGGCACCGGCGGCGGTATCCGCAACGCGGCCGCCAGCCTGCGCAGCGGCCCGGACGAACCGGTCGTCGTGCTGAATGGCGACATCCTTTCCGGCCACGATCTCGGCGCGCAGCTTGAGCTGCACGCCAAGGAGGATGCGGCGGTGACGCTGCACCTGGTCGAGGTCCCCGACCCGGCCAGATTCGGCTGCGTGCCCACCGATTCCGGCGGGCGGGTCACCGCATTCCTGGAGAAGACGCCCCGGCCGCTGACCAACCTGATCAACGCGGGCTGTTACGTCTTCCGCCGCCGGGTGATCGACGAGATACCAGCCGGGCAGGTGGTCTCAGTCGAGCGCGTGACGTTCCCCGCGCTGATCAGCGCCGGCCAGGTCGTGATGGGCTATCCGGACACCGCGTACTGGCTCGACGTCGGGACTCCGGAGGCGTACGTCCGCGGCTCCTGCGACCTAGTGCTCGGCCGCCTGGCCTCATCTGCGCTGCCGGGCCCGTGCGGGCAAGCCCTGGTGCTGCCAGGCGCCGTGCTCGAGCCGGGCGCCCAGGTGCTCGGCGGATCGGTGATCGGGGCCGGCAGCCGCGTCGGCGAGGGCGCGCGCATCGAGGGATCCGTGCTGTTCGACGGCGTGATCATCGGTGCAGGCGCAGTGATAACCGGCAGCGTGATCGGATCCAGTGCCAGGATTGGCGAGGGCGCGGTCATCGACGGTGCCGTGATCGGCGACGGGGCACACATCGCCGAGGGAAACGAGCTGCGCGCCGGGCTCCGGGTCTGGCCCGTTACGCGGCTCGGGCCAACCGCCATTCGGTTCTCCACGGACACCTGAGGGATGGCGCTGCCCGCTCCGGGCGCTGGCTCGGCCGCAGCGCCGCTGGCCCGGCAGTGGCGCGCCCCTTTTCCTGTCGACGTCCGGCTGGTGCTGTCCGTGCACCGGCGGGGCCCGCGGGATCCGGCGTACCGGATCGGCTTCGACGGAGCGGTGTGGCGCACCTCGCTCACGCCTGATGGCCCCGCCACCCTGCGGGTGACGGCCAGCCCGCCTGCGGCGGCGGGCCCGGTGGCCGGCTCCGCCATGGTGGCGGGCCCATTGGCCGGCCCGGCCACCATGGTCGGTGCGACCGCCTGGGGCCCAGGGGCCGGCTGGCTGCTCGACAGCCTGCCGGCCCAGCTCGGGGCCGATGACGAGCCGGCCGGATTCGCGCCGCTGCATCCCCTGCTTCGGGAGCTTTCGCGGCGGCATCCCGGCATGCGGGTCGGGCGGTCCGGCCGGGCATTTGAGGCGCTGGTGCCCGCGGTCCTTGAGCAGAAGGTCGCGGGGCAGGAGGCACACCGCGCCTGGCGGCGGCTGCTGCTGCGGTTCGGCGATCAGGCACCGGGGCCCGCGCCAGCCGGGATGCGGGTGTTCCCGCCGCCCCGGACCTGGCTGCGGATCCCGTCCTGGGAATGGCACCGGGCAGGCGTGGAGGCAGTGCGGGCGCGCACCATCGCCGGCGCGGCGCGGGTGGCCGGCCGGGTCGAGGAGGTCGCGGCAATGGCGCCGGCTGACGCCGATCGCAGACTGCGGGTCCTTCCGGGTGTCGGGCCGTGGACCTCGGCAGAGGTCAGGCAGCGCGCCTGCGGTGACGCGGACGCCGTCTCGGTCGGCGACTACAACCTGCCGGCCGCCGTGGGCTGGGCGCTGGCCCGCCGAGTGGTGGACGACGCCGGGATGCTGGAACTGCTCGAGCCATATCACGGGCACCGTTACCGGGCGGCCAGGCTCATCGTGCTCAGCGGGGCCCGCCCGCCGCGGCGCGGTCCGCGGCTGCCGGTGCGCGACTACCGGGCCTTCTGACCGGCCGCGCGGTGCCCTGGCCGAGCACTGGGCAACCGTCACCGCTGCATGCCCGCCCGGTTGCACGGGCCGGCTGCACGGCCTGGCCAGCCCGGCCGGCCACCGGAGCCGGGGCGCCAGGTGCCGCGGCCTAGGGTTGGCCTATGAGCGATGACGCGCGTGCCCCCGGCGCGCTCCCGTCCGGGCCGCCGCCCGCCCCTTCTGACACTTCGCTGCGCCGCGCGCTGGCCAGGGCCAGGGACGGCAAGGCGCTGGACCGGGCTGAGGCGACGACACTGCTGCACGCCCGCGGCGAGCACCTGGCCAGGCTGCTCAGCTATGCCTCTCGCACCAGGGACGCTGGACTAGACGCGGCCGGCCGGCCGGGCATTATCACGTACTCGAAGAAGGTCTTCATCCCGCTGACCAGACTGTGCAGGGACCGCTGCGGCTACTGCACCTTCGCCACCGTCCCGGGCAGGCTGCCCAGCCCGTACCTGTCCCCGGACCAGGTCATCGAGATCGCGGCCAAGGGCGCCGCGCTCGGCTGCAAGGAGGCGCTGTTCACCCTCGGCGACCGGCCGGAGGACCGCTGGCGCCAGGCGCGCGAGTGGCTCGACGCGCACGGTTACGACGACACGCTGTCCTATGTCAGGGCCATGGCGATCAGGGTGCTTGAGGAAACCGGGCTGCTGCCGCACCTCAACCCCGGCGTACTGTCCTGGCAGGACTTCCAGCGGCTCAAGCCCGTCGCGCCGTCGATGGGGATGATGCTGGAGACCACCGCGGCCAGGCTGTTCACCGAGCCGGGCGGGCCGCACTTCGGCAGCCCGGACAAGGACCCCGCAGTCCGGCTGCGCGTGCTGGCGGATGCAGGCCGCAGCGCGGTGCCATTCACCACCGGAATCCTGATCGGCATCGGCGAGAACATGGCCGAGCGGGCCGAATCGATCTTCGCCATCCGGCAGGTGGCCCGCGAGTACGGCGGCATCCAGGAAGTCATCGTGCAGAACTTCCGCGCCAAGCCGGACACGAAGATGCGCGCCGCGCCGGACGCCGAACTCGACGACCTCGCCGCGACGATTGCCGTTGCCCGGCTCGTGCTCGGCCCGTCGATGCGCATCCAGGCCCCGCCCAACCTGATCGGCGAGGCGTACGGGCTGATTCTCGCCGCCGGGATCGACGACTGGGGCGGGGTGTCACCGCTGACCCCGGACCACGTCAACCCGGAGCGGCCCTGGCCGCAGATCGACGAGCTGGCAGCCCGCACCGCGGCCGCCGGGTTCGCGCTCCGCGAGCGGCTGACCGCCTACCCCGGCTACCTGCGTGAGCCCTGGCTTGACCCGCGCCTGGCGGCCCACGTCGCCGCGCTAGCGGACCCGGGCACCGGGCTGGCCAGGGCCGGCGCTATGCCCGCCGGCCTGCCATGGCAGGAGCCGGACGGCGGCTGGGGCAATGCGGCAGGCCGGACCGACCTGCATGTCACCATCGACACCACCGGCCGGACCAAGGACCGCAGGGACGACTTCGCCGAGGTTTACGGCGACTGGGGCGAGATCGGCGCGCGGATCGAGCCGTCCGCCCGGCGGGCGGCGCAAGCCGCCGCGCCGCAGCGCCTGCGCGCCGACGTGCTCGCGGCGCTGCGGAAGGCAGAGCGCGACCCGGCCGGGCTTACCGACGCGCAGGCGCTGGCGCTGCTCGACGCCGACGGCCCGGAGCTTGCCGCGCTATCCGCGCTGGCCGACGCGCTGCGCGCGGACGCCGCCGGAGACGACGTCACCTACGTGGTCACCAGGAACATCAACTTCACCAACGTCTGCTACACCGGCTGCCGGTTCTGCGCCTTCGCGCAGCGCCGGACCGACGCCGACGCCTACACGCTCTCCCTGGAGCAGGTCGGCGACCGGGCCGCGGAGGCGTGGCAGGCGGGTGCCACCGAGGTGTGCATGCAAGGCGGCATCCACCCGGACCTGCCCGGCACTGCCTACTTCGACCTGGCCGCCGAGGTAAAGCGGCGCTGCCCGGAAATCCACGTGCACGCGTTCTCCCCGATGGAGGTGATGAACGGCTCGGCGCGGACCGGGCTGCCGGTGCGCGAGTGGCTGATCCGGGCTCGCGAGGCGGGCGTCGGGTCGCTGCCCGGGACGGCCGCGGAGATCCTGGACGACGACGTGCGCTGGGTGCTCACCAAGGGCAAGCTGCCGGCCGCTGCCTGGATCGAGGTGATCACGACCGCGCACGAGCTCGGCATCCCGACGTCTTCGACGATGATGTACGGGCACGTGGACACCCCGGCGCACTGGGTCGGGCACCTGCGGGTGATCCGCGGCATCCAACAGCGCACCGGCGGCTTCACCGAGTTCGTGCTGCTGCCGTTCGTGCACGCCAGCTCGCCGATCTACCTGGCCGGCCTGGCCCGGCCTGGCCCGACGCGGCGGGAGAACCTGGCCGTGCACGCGGTGTCCCGGCTGCTGCTGCACGGCGCGATCAGCAACATCCAGTGCTCCTGGGTCAAGCTCGGCGTCCGCGCCTGCCAGGAGGTGCTCACCGGCGGCGTCAACGACCTGGGCGGCACGCTCATGGAGGAGACCATCAGCCGGATGGCCGGCTCAGCGAACGGCTCCTACAAGACGATCAGCCAGCTCGCGGAACTGGTCGGGCCCACCGGGCGGCCGCTGCGGCCGCGGACGACGACCTACGGCCGGCCGGCCGCGGAGCGGATCGCGGCGGCCGCGGCCAGCGACGGCGTCTGCGCCGCCGTCCGCGGCCGGCGGGCGCCGCTGCCGCTGGTCGGGGCCTAGCGGGAGGGCCGGCGATGCACGAAAGCCAGACGCGGCCGCAGCGGGCCAGGCCCGCCAGGCACACCGGATCGCAGCACCGGATGGCGCTCACCGGGTGGGGCCGGACTGCCCCGACCGTGGCCGAGGTTTCCGACCCGGCCGGCCTGGCGGAGGTGCCCACACTGATCACCTCGGCGCCGCGCCGCGGGGTGATCGCCCGCGGCCTCGGCCGCAGCTACAACAATGCGGCGCAGAACGCCGGGGGACTCGTTGTCAGGACCACCCGGCTGAGCCGGATCACCGGTCTCGACCCGGCGACCGGCCTGGTGACCTGCGAGGCCGGGGTGAGCCTTGAGCAGCTAATGGCCACCGCGCTGCCGCTGGGCTGGTTCGTGCCGGTATCGCCGGGCACCCGGCAGGTGACGGTCGGCGGCGCCATCGCGGCCGACGTGCACGGCAAGAATCATCATCGGGCCGGCAGCTTCGCCCGGCACGTGCGCTCGGTCGACCTGCTGATGGCCGACGGCGAGGTGCGTGCCATCACCCCGGCGGACAGCCCGGGGCTGTTCTGGGCCACCGCGGGCGGGATGGGGCTTACCGGCATCATCCTGCGGGCCACCATCGCGCTGACCAGGGTCGAGACGGCGCGCGTCGTGGTCGACACCGTGCGCACCGCCGACATCGACGAGACGATGGCCTGCCTGGCGGCGGCCGACCGCTCGCACGGCTATACGGTTGCCTGGGCCGACTGCCTTGCCCGCGGCCAGGCGATGGGCCGGTCGGTCGTCACCAGCGGCGACTTCGCCGCGGTCAGCGACCTGCCCGCCGGCCAGCGCGGCGATCCGCTGCGGTTCAGCCTGGCGAGCCTGGCCAGCGCCCCGCCGGTGTTCCCGAACGGCCTGGTCAACCGGCGCACGGTCGCGCTGATGAACGCGGCGTGGTATCGGAAGGCACCGCGGCGCAGGACCGGTGAGCTGCAGAGGATCGGCGCGTTCTTCCATCCGCTGGACGGCATCAGGAACTGGAACCGGGTCTACGGCCCGGCCGGCTTCCTGCAGTACCAGTTCGTCGTGCCGTTCGGCCAGGAGGACGCCGTCCGCAGGTCGTTCGAGCGGATCAGCCGGGCCCGCGCGCCGTCGTTCGTGACCGTGCTCAAGCGCTTCGGCCCCGGCGACCCCGGCATGCTGTCGTTCCCGATGCCCGGCTGGACCCTGGCGCTCGACTTCCCCGCCCGCACCGCGGGACTCGGCAGCCTGCTTGACGGGCTGGACGAGCTGGTGCTCGCCGCCGGGGGCCGGGTCTACCTGGCCAAGGACGCACGGGTGCGGCCCGGCGTGCTGGCCGGGATGTACCCGAGGCTCGGCGAGTTCCGCGAGCTCAGGGCACGGATCGACGCCAGCGGGGTGTTCGTCTCCGACCTTGCCCGGCGGCTGTCCCTCTAGCAGCCGCTCTCGTCGCTGCGACTTGCCTGGATGCCCGCAATACGAAACGGATCCTCCGACCGCACTGCCGCCGGATACCGCCCGGCCACCCGGGGCTGGCCCGCCTCCGGCACGCACCGGCGGCGGCGACTGCCGCTGACCGCTCCGCCCGCGAGCCAGCCGCCCAGCATGCCGGCCGGGCCGCAGTGCCCCGGCCGGGCCGCAGTGCCCCGGCCGGGCCGCAGTGCCCCGGCCGGGCCGCAGTGCCCCGGCCAGGCCGCAGTGCGTTGCTGCTGTAACAGCGACAGCGGAGTCCCATCCACGCGGTAATGTGCACAGGCCGGGCGGCAGGGACACAGAACTTTCGTGATCATGCAACGGGGCGGTGGAGGGGTACGCCGTTCATCTGGTCAGCAGGTACTGCTCGGGATCCCGCGGCGGGCGGGCTGGCGGCGCGCCCGCGGGGTGGCCGACGCCGACGGCGCCCATCGGGAGCCAGCCCGCCGGCAGCCCGAGCGACGCGGACGCGCGGGCCTGGCAGAACAGCGTGCTGGATACCCAGCACGAGCCGAGTCCCTCGACGGCAAGGGCAACCAGCAGGTTCTGCACTGCCGCGCCCATCGCCACGACGAACATCGCTTGCTCGGCCGCGGCCCGCCGGTCGTCTGGGTAGGCATGCGCCGCTTCCGTGACCATGCAGGGCACGATGATCAGCGGCGCCCGCCGGAGCGGCTCGCCGCGGCGCACCCGCCGCGCGATCTGCTCCGGGGTGAACCCGTCGCCGCGCAGGTCGTCGGTCCACGCGGCCAGCATGTCGTCAAGCAGCGCGGTCTTCGCCGCGGGCGACTCGACGATCGCGAACCGCCACGGCATGCTGTGATGCGGGGCGGGCGCGGTCAGCGCAGCCGCGACCGCCCGCCGGACCGGCTCAGGGCTGACCGGCGCGGCTGTGAAGTCCCGCACGGTCCGGCGGGATGCCAGCACTTCGGCGGTGCCTAGCCGGAACATGTCCTCCGCGGCCGGCCTGATCAGCACGGCAGCGCCCGGCCCGTCGGCATCGGTGACCAGCCCGGCCAGGCCCCCGACGATCGCGACAGGCACCTGCCGGGTTTTTCCCTTGACCAGGTCCGCGGCCGCGGCGATCTCGTCCGCCACGGCAGCCACCGTGGCCTCGAGCTTATTGCCGAAGGTGTCAGCCTCGCCGCGACGGTCGCGCAGCGGCGCCAGGCCCGCCACCCCGATCGCCGTGTCGGTCTGGCCGGTGCGCCACGGCCGGCCCATGGTGTCGGTGACGATCACGCCGACGTTGGCCCCTCGCCGCGCGCGCAGCGCCTTCCGCAACTGGCGGGCCGATCCGTCCGGATCGTCGGGCAGCAGCACGACGGTGCCGGGTGCCGTGTTGGAGGCATCGACCCCGGCCGCCGCCAGCACCAGCCCGTGCCGCGTCTCGGCGATCGTCGTCGGGCCGCGGCGGGCGACGACCCGGACCGTCTCCGCGTCGATCGCCTGCTCCCGGTCGGCGCGGCTGACCCGGCCTTCGGCCTTGCTGATGATTTTCGAGGTGATGACCACGATGTCGCCATCACGCAGCCCGGGCACCGCGTCCGCGATCAGCGCGCCGAGGTCGTCGCCGGCCACGATCTCCGGCAGCCCGGTCACCCCCGTAACAGTCACGCCCGCGCCGCCCGTCGGGTCGGCGCTGCCGGTCGGGTTGGCGCTGCGGGTCACGCCCGCACCGGTCGGGTCTGCGCCGGTCGGGTCTGTGCCGCGGGTCGGGTCTGTGCCGCGGGTCGGGTCTGTGCCGCGGGTCGGGTCTGTGCCGCGGGTCGGGTCTGTGCCGCGGGTCGGGTCTGTGCCGCGGGTCGG
>Ga0070698_100000917_pt1 | contig 32192 bp, 31 predicted proteins | sample KBSK1502metaG_FD_65477 | JGI IMG/M metagenome (GOLD analysis project Ga0070698, IMG submission 65477) | Corn, switchgrass and miscanthus rhizosphere microbial communities from Kellogg Biological Station, Michigan, USA - KBS K1-50-2 metaG | ecosystem: Host-associated > Plants > Roots >... | reverse complement strand
CTGTCGCCCGAAGACGGCTCCTACTTGGAGGGCACCGCCGCGCTCGCGTATCCGTACGTGCTCGGCGGACCCGATAAGTTCGTCAAATTCTCGATCGCAGGTTCGAAGTTCATCCCGTTTCTAAAGACGGGCGTGCTGCGCTTCGACCTGCGCTACGACCATGGCATTCCGCTCGGCGGTGCCGTGCTCCTGCCGGAGGTCGAGCGCCTGTTCGGCGGTGGCGATAGCACGGTGCGCGGCTACGAAGACGATCGCTTGCTCACCGAGCTTATTCAGGTAGGCGTACCGCCCCTCGACAACGTGACCCAGATCCGCGTGATTCCGGCGGGCGGCAATATTCGCGTGCTCGGCAGCATCGATGCGCAGCTCCAGATCTGGAAGTTCCTCGCCGGCGCGATGTTCGCCGACGCGGGCCTGATCACGAACCGCTGGGGGACGGTCCGCGACAAGATCGAGGCGTCGAACAACAGCGACATTCCCGACCTCAAGCCGTCGGTCGGCATGGGGTTACGCGCACTGACCCCATTTGGAATCGCGGCCCTCGAATATGCGGTCCCGTTGCGGCCCCAGCTCGGGGATAACCCGCGCGGAAGAATCCACTTCTACTTTGCCGCGCGCGCGACGTTTTAGGCTATAAGCACCGCCCTATGGGACGCGGAGACAATCGTCGAACCTGGAAGATGCGGCGCAAGAAGCGCCAGGCGAAACTCAAGGCACGTGCGAAGCGCAAGATCGGCGCTGCCAAAGCGGCGAAGAAGCCCGCTGCACCTGCCAAGAAGAAGTAGCCGCGCTACAGTCGCGGGCGAATGACGCCCGAGCAAACGCGCTGCGTGATGACGCAGATCGTGATGCCGATGCACACGAACGGGCAATCGGGCGTCATGTTCGGCGGCATCATGATGCAGTGGATCGACGTCTGCGCCGGCGTCGCGGCGATGCGCCACGCGCAGAGCAACGTGCTGACCGCGTCGATCGACCGGCTCGATTTCATGTCGCCCGTCAAGGTCGGCGAGGTTGTCGTGCTGCAGGCGCAGGTCAATTACACGGGCAAGACCTCGATGGAGGTCGGCTGCCGCGTCGAGACCGAGGACATGCGGACCTCGCAGCGGCGCTACGTCACGAAGGCGTATCTGACGTTCGTCGCCGTCGATGCGCAGGGCAAGCCGCGACCGATCGGGCCGCTCGAGCTTGTCAGCGATGAAGACCGCAGGCGGCACGCGGATGCCGAGTATCGCCGCGCCGAGCGCTTGCGCGCGGCCGGCAGGGGCACGTCATGAACATCGATCGATCGAGCTGGGGCCGTTTGCGCGTCGCGGGCGCGGACCGCGTGCGCTTTCTGCAAGGACTGACGACGGTCAACGTCGAGACACTCGCCGACGGCGCGCACGGCTGGGGAGCGATCCTGAATCCCAAAGGGCGCGTGCTCACGGTGATCGACATCGCGCACATCGGCGATGCGTTTCTCATCGCGTGCGAGCCGAGCGTCGCCGACAAGACGCGGCAGATCCTCGAGCGCTACGCCGTGATGGACGAGGTGACGTTCGAGCCGATCACAGGTCCTGCGCATCAGACGTGGGATGATCCGGTAAGCGTTTGGCGCGCGCCGATCGCCGAGGGCGCGGGCGATGTCGCCGACACGGATATCGCCGTCGAGCGGCTGCGCATTCGCGCGGGCTTTTTGCGCTACGGCGTCGATGTCGACGACGATCACTTTCCGTTCGAGACGCCGCTGACGCAGTTCCTCGATTACGAGAAGGGCTGCTACGTCGGGCAAGAGCCGGTGTTTCGCGTCCACGCGCAGGGCAATGCTGCTCGTGCGCTGCGCGGCCTCGTGATCGAGGGCGAGGCCGCGGTCGCGACGGGCGCGAAGATCAAACATCCATCGAAAGACAATGCGGGCGCCGTCACGTCGGCGATTGCGGGCGGCGATGGCACGACGATCGCGATGGGCTATCTGCATCGCACGTGCTGGGAGGTCGGCGGCACGGTCGAGATCGATGGTCGCAAGGCGACGGTTCACCCACTCCCATGGTGAGACGCGGCGCACTCTGCTTGTTGTTACTCGTGGGCTGCGAGTACATCACCGGCAGCTTCGAGCGCAATCCGTTCTCCGGCGATCCGTATCCGATCTTGATCGAGAACCACTACGGCGCGCTGGTCGTCGGCGTGAACGAGGCCAGCACGAACGAAGAACATACGGCGGTGCTCGACGTGATGTCGCCGCTGACGCTGATCGATCGCGGGCCGACCGCCGAGGTGAACATCAAGGCGACCGACCTGCTCATCAAGGGCGCGCGGTTTCCGGGTGGCGAGCTCGATCTGCCGCGCGCGTTGCTCAAGGAACAACCGACTGCGACGTTGCATCCGTGTGCGACGGATCCATGCGAGGTCGGCACCGGTATCGACCCGCGCCCGTTCGATGCGCTTCTCGGCATGGACTCGTTCGGCGGCGACGCGCTGCGCCTTCACCTCGCGACAAACGAGATCACGATCCTTCCCGATATCGCCGGCAGCGAGCTCCATCGTTCGCGCTCCTGCGATGCGGTGATGCCCGATCCATTTCGCGGCGGTGGCACGCTCGTGATCGGCGGCACCGAGGTCCCGTTCCTCAACTGGCGCATCGCGATCGACGCGTGCATCTCGCCCAACCCCGATCCGCTGCTCGTGCAGAGTGCGCGCGGCGTCGACGCGCTATTCGTGCTGTCGACCGCGATCGGCCCGTCGATCATTAACGAGTCGACGTACGAGCGCATTCGCCTACTCGATCCCGTGCGCGACCTGATGACGCCACCGCTCGACACCCTGCCCGACCACACGCTGTTTCTGCCGTCGGGTCCCGTCACCGGCAAGCTCACCGTGATGCGCGGGCTCGCGCTCGTCGGTAACTCGAGCTCGAGCCCACGCGCGCCGTGCCGCCAGGTTTACGCGTCGCATTTTCTCGCGGATCGCAACTGCAGCTCGCTCGATACCGACTGCCCGTGTGCATCGGGCACGTCGCTCGACCACGGCTGCCAGGTGCCCGCGATCGTCGAGCTCGATGCCAGCGCGCCGATCTCGGTGCTCATCGTTCCCGATGCCGAGCCGACGTTGCAGTCGCTGCGCGCCGAGCTTCGTCCCAATCGCCCCGAGGTCGACGGCATCCTCGGCACCGAGGCGCTGCTGTCGTTCGAGCTCGACCTCGACTACGCGCACACGCGCCTGCTCGGCCGCTGTGTCGATCCGACGATCTGCTCGGCGCGTCCCGTGCTGCTCAACAGCGAAGCGCGCGCATACGTGAATGGGTGCACGGAGAAGTAACTATGGCTTTCGCGCCCAGACCGTCGCCATGCCGAACCGCGTTTTGATCTCGAAGCGCAGCCAGCCCTGCACTTCCTCGACGGGCGTTGCGTGAAACCATCCCTCGGTCTCGCCGACGAACGTGCCGTTGATCGAATCGTAGACCGGCGTCTTATCGGGCAGCGTTGGCTTGTAGCTGACACCGTTACCAACTCCACCTCCACCCGGTCCCCATCCCTGCATCGGCGGCGGCAAACGCTTCGTCAACTTTGCCGGAATCCAGCCGACAACGCCTTGGCCGGTGCGGACCAGCGAAAAGCCGTCTTTTCGCCCTAACGTCATCAGCTCGACGCGCTTGCGCTGCTTACTCACCGCGAACGGCGTACCGTTTGGCGCATCGAGCAGCTTGAAATTGCCACCGACGCTCACGTTCGGATCAAAACGTACGTAACGAACGTCCTCGTATTGGTCGTCGTTGTTGTCATCCTTGTGGTAGACGGGGCCGATCTTCTTTGTCGCTATGAAGCCCGTGACCTCAAAGCTATCGCGTAGCCATTGCCAAGCGAGCCGCACCTTCGAGCGGCCGTTCTCGTCGTAACCTACTTCATCGAGCTTGGTACCCCTCGGGACGATCATGCCCGGCGTCTTCGTATCGATCGGCTTGTCGAGGCCTCTTGCTGTCGGCGAGAGCTGGGCATCCGCGAGCGTGAACGGAACTAGCGCATCTCGATCGATGTAGAGAAGCAATCGTAGACCATCGGCGCGCTCGACGAATTTCACGCGCGGGCTGCTGTCAGCGTGAACCTCGAGCGACCGGAACGCCTTTTCCGAAATGCCGCCGGGAAGCAGCGGGCCGTCAGCGGAAAGCGACGCGCGCGCGTATGGACGGGCTTCTGCGGAATATCCCGGCCACGTGGCAATGCCCTGCGCGGCAACGGGCGAGCTCGCGAGGAGGAACGCAAAAACCAACCACTTCATACCGGGCCGAGCCGACACGCAGGCACTGGTCGCATGAATCGTTCTTCAAGGCTCGTGACTCCAGCTAACATCGGCCGCTCACGTCGCGCCCGATCCGAAAGCTATGGCTTTCGCGCCCAGACCGTCGCCATGCCGAACCGCGTTTTGATCTCGAAGCGCAGCCACCCTTGCACTTCCTCGACGGGCTTTTCGTGAAACCACGCGTCGGTCTCGCCGACAAACGTGCCGTTGATCGAATCGTAGACCGGCGTCTTGTCGGGCAACGTCGGCGCGCCTTGCCCGCCACCACCACCAACACCGCCCATAACACCACCCTCGACACCATCCTCCGCGCCATCGACGCGATGGATGGGTTTCGTTAGCTTCGTCGGCAACCAACCGACGGCACCTTGGCCCGTGCGCACGAGCGAAAAGCCCGCCTTGCGCTTGAGGGTCATCAGCTCGAAGCGCTGTTTGCTCTTGCTCACCACGAACGGCTTGCCTTTCGGCGCATCGAGCAGCTCGAAGTTGCCTGGTACGGTGACATTGGGATCGAACGGGACGTAGTCACCGATTGCGGTGCGGTAGATGGGACCGATCTTGTCCGTCATCACGTAGCCGGTGACCTCGAAGCTGCCGCCGGCCCACCGCCAACCGAAGCGAACCTTCGTGCGGCCGTTTTCCGCAGGCTCCATCTCGTCGAGCTTGATCCCGGCACGCATGATCATGCCGGGCGTGAACGCGTCGAGCGGCTTGTCGAGACCCTCGGGCGTCGGCGACAGCTTCGCGCCGCGAAGCGTGAACGGCACGAGCGAGCTCCGATCGATGTAGAGCATGAGCCGCAAGCCATCGGTGCGCTCGAGGAACTTCACGCGCGGCCCGGCGTCGGCGTGAACTTCGAGCGTCTTCCACCCCGATTTCGGGAGCCCACCGGCGAGCTGCGGGCCATCGGGCGTAAGCGATGCGGTCGCACCCGCTGTCGCCTCCGCCGAATAGCCCTGCCACGTGGTGATGCGTTGCGCGAGCGCGGGCGAGCTTGCAAGCAGCAGCAACACGACAAACCGCTTCATGCTGGTATGAGCCGCCGCGCCCGCTCTAGTCGCAGGAAATCCCCGCCGGTTACCGGCCGCGTCGCCCCCAAAATACCGACGTCCATCACCGGCAATCCGTCGACGGCCGCATCGCTCGGCGTGTGCGGTTGCGGCGTGCGCGGCGCGGGCGGGACGCCGGCGTCGCAGGCCGTACAGAGGCCGACCGCGATCGCGACCCGCAGCACGTGCTCCATGGCGAAGCTATAGCGCGATCGGTGCGGCTTTGTAGCTCGTCGCGGCGGCCTTGAGCTGACCGCCATCGGTCGCTAGATTCGTCTGCCCGCCAGCGCCGGTGCCGAACGTCATCCCGGCGAGGCCGGCATCGATGAGCTCGGGCACGTGCGCGAAGAAGTAATGCACGCGGTTATCGCGCCAGTGCTCGTTCGTGCCGCCGCACGTCGACGACGGCACGCCAAGCGGCGTTTGCCACTCGAGCGCCGGGCGCTGCAAGCGGCCGGTTAGCGCTTTGACCCACCGCAAGTGCTGCGCGAAATTCGGCAGCGCCGAGTTGGTCTCGTCCCAGTACACCGGGCCGCGCGTACCATTCGTCACCGAGCACGTCGTGCCGCCGCCGCTCGTCTCCCAGAACCCGGCATCGCGATCGAGCGTCTCGACGCTGACGAAGTCCGTCTCGTCCGCGCCAACCGAGATCAAGAAATCGGCGACCGTGCGTGCCTTGCCGTCGATGTCGGCGCCGGCATCGAGGACGTCGTACCACGCGCCCCACATCGACGCGTGAAAGCCAACGCGCGCCTGCGGTGCGTTCGCACGCGCGATCGCGACGAGGCAGCGCGTGAGCCCGGCCACGGTCTCCGGCAGGCTCGTGCACTCGGGCACGTCGTCGTAATGGATGCGCGCCGTGATCTGATCGGGCGCTTGCCCCTTCTCCGCGCGTTGCATGAGATAGCCGCAGAAATCCGGCTCGAAGTTGACCGCGGCCGGCTGGCCATTCTCGGCGATGCGCTGAAACAGCAGCCGCACATCGCTGAGGTATTGATGCATGCGAATCGTGTCGGTGAGCACGGCATCGTTGTTCGTCTCGAGCTCGAGCGCGAGCTGGTAGTACGTGAACATCGCGGTGACGCCGTGCGATGTCGCGTTTTGCGCAAAGAACAGCGGGTAGTCGCCGTTCGCGTTCCACGTCGGCCAGCCGGTGCCATCGCCGTAGCCGACGAGGTACGCGTAGTGCAGATCGATCGGAATGTTGTTCGTATAGGGGCCGTCGTTATCGTTGCCGATGCCGATCATGAAATCGGCATTGCCGCGGAGATCGCGTGCGAGCTGGCGCTGCTTGTCGCGCAGCGTGCCCGGCGCGTCGGGCGCATCGAGCCCGTCGTCGCCCGCGCTCGGCCCGCCACACGCGCAGAGCGACGCGAGCGCGAGGGCGAGCAGACGCATAGTGCGATCATACTAGTAACCGGGACGCACGAGCGTGGTTGTGCGAAGGGCCAACCACAACACCTGTCTAGGAGCGGCGCTGCGCTGCGAGCCAAGCGTTGATCTGCGCGCGTTCACTCTCGTACTGCGCATCACTGCCATACGCGTCGCGCGCTTCGATAGCGAGCTGGCGTGCTCGCTTGCCATCTCGGTGCGACTGCACCAGCGCGCGGGCCAGCATGAAGCGAATTGGCGCTTGGTCGATGGGGCGCAAATCCGGCAGCGCGAGCACGCGTTCGAGCGGCACGATTGCCAAGACAGGTCGGTGTCCCGCGAGATACAGCTCGCCGAGGCCGGATAGTGGCTCGGCGAGATCGGGATGATCGGGTCCTAGCATTTTGTCGAACATCGCGATCGAACGAATCTCGAGGGAAATGGCTTCGCGAGGACGGCCCTCTGCCTTGGCGACGTTGGCGAGATAGTGAAACAACGCCGCGATATCGTCGTGCTCGTTGCCGACACTTCGGATCGTGATGTCGAGCGCTCGCTGTAGCTGCTCGCGTGCGCGAACGTATTCGCGGCGCGCCAGGTAGATGAGGCCCAGCTGTCTGCGCGCCTGAGCGACATCCCGATGATCGGGTCCGACTGCTCGCTCTATGATGGCAAGTGCGCGCTCGGCATACGGCAGCGCCTCGGTGTACTTGTCTTGGCCGATCAGGGCCTCGGCAATGTTCGTGAGAGACGAGCCGATCAGCGCGTTGTCTGGGTCCAGCGCTTGTTCGCGAATCGCAGCACTTCGCTTGAACGCGTCGACTGCCTCGTCCAGCCTCCCTAGTCGTGCGAGCGCGCCGGCGACAGCTTCGATCGCAAATGCGACTTCGGGATGGTTGGGGCCGAGCTCCTTTTCAGTGCGTTCGAGCGCGCGCCGACCGAGCTCTAGGCCTTCGGCGAATCGTCCTTGCGCATTGGCGATACTCGCCGCCATGATCAGCCCTCTCGTGAGCTTGGGTCCCGGCGCGCGCTGCCAGATGTCTAACGCGGGCTGCAGTACTTGCTTCGCCTCGGCGTAGTGCCCCTGGCGAAATTGCAAACTAGCGCCCGTGTAGGCGAGCTCGGCGCGCATCTGATCGTCACCGCCGAGACGCTCGACGACCGCGGCGGCAAGATGCAGATCGTTCTGCGCTTCCGCGTGGCGGCCGAGCTGACCATCGATGAACGCGAGCCGCCACAGCGAGCCGACGAGCCGCTTGTCATCATTTCCTGCAATACTTGCTTCGACGGCGACCCGAATGTTGTGGTCGGCCTGCTTGAAGTCACCGTTTTTGGCGTTGAGCTCTGCGAGCAGGGCCTCGGCTTCCGCCTCGAGCGGGCGATATCCGAGCTTGTGAGCCCGCTCCGCCGCAGCGTGCGCGTGAACCATCCCGTCACGAATTCGTCCTGCGGCGGTCAGCGCGGAGATATTCGCGAGCTCGCCACCCAATGCCACTACGGCCGTGCGTGCGCCCAGATCGGACGGCGGCTTGACGCGTGCTCGCAGTGCGGCAGTGTCAGCACAGCCAACCAGGCTGTCGAGTGCATTAACGGCGGAGACCGAGTTCAGGGCAACCTTTGCATCGGCGCTCGCGAACACGGCCGTGAGCTCGACGACGTCCTGCATCCTGCGATCGAGGCACTGCATGCGTAGCTCCAGCATGTCCTCGGCCTGTTCTTTCCGAACACGTGTCGCCTCACACGCATCGGTTCGCATCGCCGCCCATCCTTTCATGTATGCATCGATCCCGCGCTCGACCCGCTGCCATGCGTCGGCGGCGTACGGCTTGTGCGTCGCGGCGAACGCCGCGGCAATCGCTTGCTTGCGGCTGGGACTCCATACCTGGCCGACGCGATCCCACGCGCCTTTACACATCGCATGGTCGTCGGCCCCCCGCTGCAACAGCCATGTTGCCACTCCGCCCAAGGCAATCGCACCGATCGCGCCGAGCGCCAACCACCGCCGTCCAATCGACACGGCTTCGGCGAGATCGGCGAGCAGCGCGGCCATCGTAGCGTAGCGCGCGCTCGGCTCGACCTGCAGGCCACGCGCGAGAACGCGGTGCACACGCGCCGGCAGTCGTCCGCGTACATTGGGAGCGAGTCGAGACCGCACCGAACGATCGACTGGCTCTGGCGGGGGCAGTACACCGAACAGTGCCTCGTGTAGGACGACGCAGAAGCTGTACTGGTCGCTCGAGGCTGTCGCGGGCGAGCCAGCAAACTGCTCGGGCGCCATATAACGGGGCGTTCCGGCGATCCCAGTGTGCGTCGAGGTCGACGCACCCCCTGCCGGCTCAGCGCCTGCTGCGACACGCGCGAGCCCGAAGTCCGACACGCAGACGCGACCCGTGGGCGCGCACAGCACATTCTCTGGCTTGAAGTCACGGTGGACGATGCCCTCTTCGTGTGCCGCGCGCAGACCACGACCCGCTTGCATGATGGTGTCGAGGATCTCGCGGACCGATCGCGGGCTGGCGCGCAGCCAGCCGCGCAACGTCATGCCGTCGATGAGCTCCATCGCCACATAGGCAGTGCCGCCGGCGGTGAACAGGTCGTAGACGCCAACAACGTTCGGGTGGGTGAGCCGCGCCATCGCCATCGCTTCGCGGCGCAGGATCGCCTCCGACATGCTGGCGCCAAATCGATCGCTACGCAGAGCTTTGAGCGCAAGCTTGCGCTCGAGCTGTGGATCATGTGCGGCGTAGACCACTCCCATTCCGCCGGCACCGATCATGGCGTCGACGACGTAGCGGCCCACAACGGTTCCTGCCGGTAGCGGCGGCGGCACGTGCGAGCTCGTAACGATCGAGCTCGCCGGCTCCGTCGACAGCTCGCCTTGCGCACGGGATGAGACGGCAGCGTCGACCGCATGCGAGAGCAGCTGGCGACACGTCGAGCAACTATCGATGTGATGTTCGACGCTCGAGAGCGGCCCACCGCTCAATCCTCCGGCTGCATATGCGGCGACCTCTTCCGAGCTCAGACACGACGAGTGCCGGCCGACCACATCCGCGGCTATACGACAGCCCCCGATCCCGCACAAGCAAGAAGAGAGTCGAGGACAAACCGCGCCGCGCAGGAATCATTCTTCGAGGCTCGTGACTCCCGCTAACACCTCAGCTGGCGTGCCGCGCGCGACGACCCTGCCCTTTTCGAGGCGCACGATCTGATCGGCGAGCAGGCGCGCTTCGCCGACGGAGTGCGTGACGTGCACGACCGGGACGCCGAGCTCGGCACCGAGCTCGCGCACGAGGCGCGTCAGCTGGGTGCGCAGCTCGCGGTCGAGCGACGAGAACGGCTCGTCGAGCAGCACCAGCTGCGGCGAGCGCGCGAGCGCGCGAGCGAGTGCCACGCGCTGCGCTTCGCCGCCCGAGAACGTGCGCGGGCGTCGCTTCGCGAGGTGCGCGACACCGAGGCGCTCGAGCAGGCGCATCGCCTTGTCCTCACGTTCGGCACGCGGTACGTCGCTCATGCCGTACTCGACGTTGTGCAGCGCCGACATATGCGGGAACAGCGCGAGACTCTGGAACACGTACGACAGCCGCCGCTTGTGCACGGGCACCGCGATCGCGCGATCGCGATCGAGCCACACCTGCGTGCCCATCGCGATGCGTCCGCGGTCGGGCACCTGCAGGCCGGCGAGCACCGCGAGGATCGTGCTCTTGCCCGAGCCCGATGGGCCCATGATGCACGTGATGCCCGCGGGGCAGCGCAGCTCGACGTCGAGCGCGAACTCGCTGCCGCGCGCGAGCGCGATCGTGGCGGTCAGCTCAGGCACGGTGGGGATGCATCCGGCGCGTTAATCGATTGGCAAGGTAGAGCATCGCAACACCGACGACGGTCATCACGAGCGCCATCTGCCGCGCATCGGCCTCGTGGTTGCCGTAGAGGAAATCCATGACGGCGATCGCGCCCGTCGATGTGCCGTCGATCTTCGCGCCCGCGAACATCATCGTCGCGCCGTAATCGCCGAGCGCGCGCGCGAAGCCGAGCATGCCGCCCGCGACGACACCCGGCGCTGCGAGCGGCAACACGACGGTGAAGAACACGCGCACGGGCCCGGCACCAAGCGTGCGCGCGGCGGCGACGAGGTTCGGCTCGACGGATTCGAGCCCGACACGCACGGAGCGGATCACGAGCGGAAGCGAGCCGACGGCCGCGGCGATCACCGCCGCCTTGAACGTGAATACGAGCTGCCCGCCGAACACGCGCTCCCACAACCGGCCGATCGTGCTCTCCGGCCCGAGCGAAACGATGAGGTAATAGCCGAGCACGGTCGGCGGCAGCACCAGCGGCACCGACGTGATCGCATCGATGAAGTCGCGCGCCGGCAGCTTCGGCCACAGCAGCAAGACCGCGATCGCGATGCCGATCACGAGCGTCAGCAGCGTCGAGACGAGCGCGATCTCGAGCGACAGCGCGAGCGGCTGCCACGTGAGACCACCGGAGCTCTGCACGTACGCGATGACGGCGATGACGATCGCGAGCGTGATCGCGAACCGCGCGATTTCGGCGCGCTCGGCATAGAAGCGCGACACCATCGCCTACGCCGGCAGCCGCACGACGAACACGGCTCCGAGATCGCCGCGCTCTTCGACGTGGATGGTCCCGCCGTGCGCCTCGACCGCGAGCTTGCAGAAGTAAAGCCCAAGCCCGCGATTGGCGCGCGCCGACGCGCGCCGCCTCTCGATCTGAAAATATCGCCCGAAGATCGCTTCGCGCTCGGCGGCCGGCACCGGCGGGCCGCTGTTGCCGATTTCGATCTCGAACGTGTCGCCTTCGCGCCGCGCGCTGATCACGCAGCGGCCGCCGCGCGGCGTGTAGCGAGTCGCGTTGTCGAGCAGGTTCTCGAGCACGCGCCCGAACAGATCCGGATCGAGCCGCGCCTCGCCGCCGGCCGCGAGGTCGACGTCGAGCCGCAGCTGGCGAACTTCGAGGTGCGCGCGGTTCGCCGTCTTCGCGCGCTCGATGAGCTCCATCAGATCCACGGTCTGCAGCTCGGCGTGCAGGATGCCGTCTTCGAGCTCGTCGACATCGAGGATCGTCGCGACAAGGCTCAACGCCTTATTGACGAGCACCTTCGCGTCGTCGACGTATTGCTGCGCCTGCTTGCTCGCGTCGGCGCCGAGCTCGTCGCGCAAGAGGTCGAGGCACCCCTGCGCGGCCGATAAGGGCGTACGCAGGTCGTGCACGACTAGCGCGGCGAGCACGCGCTTCTTGTCGCGCAGCTCCTTCGCACTGTCGTCGGTTTCTTCGCCCCTCGCCGCCTCGCGCTTCGTCATCGCGTACCTCGCCGGTCCTCGCTCGCCGCGCCGGCGGGTCCGGTTCCGGACCCGCCGGTTCCCCTGGCGGGCGCGGCTGCGCTCCTCCGGACCGGCTCCATTTAACCGACCACGCGGTTTCGTCCGCCTTCCTTCGCAGCGAACAAGTGAGTATCTGCTTGCTTGATGAATTCGAGCGCGTCTTCGATCTCGCCGCGCAGGCTGGCCACGCCGATCGATACGGTGACCGGAATCACCGCGTCCTCGAACTTGAACTCCGCCGCCTCGACGAGCTTGCGAATCTTCTCGGCGAACTGCATCGCGTTGTAGTGATCGATCTCGGGCAGCACGATCGCGAACTCCTCGCCGCCGTAGCGCGCGAGTACGTCTTCGCGACGAATGCGCGTCTTGATCACCGACGCGAGGTGCTTGAGTACGTGGTCGCCCGCGAGGTGGCCGAAGCTATCGTTGACGCCCTTGAACCTGTCGATGTCGAACATGATTAGCGACAGATCGCGGCGATAACGCAGCGCGCGCCCGATCTCGCGCTCGAGCGTCTCGACGAAGTAGCGCCGGTTGAAGACCTGCGTGAGGCCATCGACCGTCGTCAGCCGGTAAATCTCTTCGTGGTACGCGTTCTCGATGTTGTTGCCGCTGAGGAACTTGAAGATGCAGCGGCCGACCTTGATGAAGTCGCCGTCGCGCAGCACGTACTCGTCGATCATCTCGTCGTTGACGTAGGTGCCGTTCGTCGACCCCATGTCGCGCAGCATGATCGCGTTGCCGGTGTTGATGATCTTGCAGTGGTTGCGCGAGACCGCTTCCTGATCGATCTGGATGTCGGCCTTCGACGAGCGCCCGATAATGATCTGCGGGCGATTTAGGTTGAACTTCTTGCCGAGCTCGAGCCCGTAGATGACGACCAGGCACGCTTCTTTGGCGACCGGTCGATCGCTGATCTTCGAGATCGCGGTGACGACGGTCTTGTTCCGGCCGGTATCGCTCACCCGACTGCGATCCTATCAGGAATCCGGAGGTTTCACCTGTCCGTGTCCGCGCAATCCAGGCGGTCGTCCGCCCCGCGCTTACACTGGAGCACGTCTTCGATACGGTAACCGTCGCGGGCGAACCGGTAGGACTGCAGCAGCATGCGCCCGCCGGATTGTTTCCAATACGCGCGGACGTCACTCATGTTGTCTTCGCCGCGTGACGTCAGAGTCTCGAGCGCCGAGCCGGCAAACGTCCCCGCGTAGCGTGCGCATTCGCCCGGTTCACGCGGCTGCCGGAACACGTTCCAGAAGCAGTTATTGTTGTCATCGCACTTCGCGCGGTCGACGACGATGAGCTCGGCGCGACCGTCGCCATCGAGATCGCGGTCCGCGTGATCGACGCGCGGCTTCTCGCTCATCACGCCGTCCTTCTCTGGTACGGCGCACGTGCCCGGTTGGATCGATGCCGTCGGCATGCGCAGCGTCGACGCGGTCTGCTTCTTCGCGCAGCCGGCGACGAGCACCGCGAGGACGATCCACTTACAGGACATATTTCGGGTCGGGCCCGGGGGCCTTCGACATCTCCAGCTTCAATGCTTCGTAACCGGGACGGCCGAGCGCTGCAAATGCAAGACGCTTCGCTTCTTCGACGCCGGGCTGATCGAAGGGATCGACACCGTAGAGCGGACCCGCGAACGCGGTCGCGGCTTCGAGCAGCATGAGCAATTCGCCCAGCGCCTCCGCCGATACGCGCGACAGCGTGAGCCGCCCGACGGGACGATTGCGCCGCACGAGCGACGACGTCGTGCCGACGAGCTCGGCATCGAGCAGCTCGCCGAGGCCGTGGCCGGCGAGATACGCGAGCTCGGGTTGGCTCTCGGCGAGCGCACCGCCGGGGATCTTCACCTCGCTGCCGCGCTGCGCGGCCGACACGAACAAGTACACCTTGTCGTCGGGGCCTTCAGCGTAGAGCTGCAGCTGGCTGTGCTGATCGGTCGCGCCGCGCGCCGCGATCGGCGTGGGGCCGACGTTGACGACCCGCCCATCGGTCGACTTTTCCTTGCCGAGGCTCTCGGCCCACAGCTGACGAAACCAATCGGCGGTGTCGTAGAGCCCATCGACGTACGCCATCATCACCGTCATCGCGCGACCGCGCACGTGGTGATGGTGATGGAGCAGCGTCGCGAGCAACAGCGCGGGGTTCGTGGCGAGATCCGGCACGAGCGCGCGATCGCGCATGCGCTGCGCGCCGTCGAGCAGGCCCATGACATCGAGGCCGGCGAGCGCCGCCGGGAGCAAACCCACCGGCGATAGCACGCTGAACCTCCCGCCGATGTTTGGCGGAACGTCGAACGTCGTGTAGCCGCGCTCGGTCGCGACCGCGCGCAAGGCGCCCTTTGCCGGATCGGTCGTGCACACGATGTGGCGCTTGCCGCGATCGGCGCCGAGCTTCTTGTCGAGCTCGGCGAGCACGATGAGAAGCTGCGCGCACGTCTCCGCGGTGCCGCCCGATTTCGTGACGACGTTCCACAGCACGCGCTCGAGCGGCACCCGCTCGAGGAGTGTGCCGAACGTGACCGGATCGATGTTGTCGGCGAAGAACAACCGCCGCGGCATGCCCGCGCTACGTGAGGCGAGGTGATCGAATGCAGGTGCGAGCGCGGAGTAGAGAGCGCGCGGCCCCAGGCTCGACCCGCCGATGCCAAGCGTGACGACGGTGTCGATCGTGGGATCGAGCCCACGTGCGAAATCCATGCAGGCGCGGGGCGTCGCGCGATCATCGGGCAGATCGAGAAACCCGATTTCGCCGCGTTGCCGGCGGGCCTGCGTAAGCTCGAGTGCGCGCCGCGCTGCGTCCACGAGCCCACCTATCGCGTGCTCGTCGGGGCCTTGCGCGCCGATCCCGGCGGCGGTCAGCGCTGTCGCGTCGAACACCAGTTGGTTGGCGGCCATCGGAGCGAACCCTACTGCAAACTTCTTGTGCTTGCGAGCAGATGCGGCTACATCCAATGGACATGCGACGAGTGGTCCTCCTCGCCGGTGGTGTCGCAATCGCGGGTGCCGGCTTCATCTTTGGGGCAAAGAGCTCGGGCGCCGAGCCCAAAGCTTCAATCGACGGTGCGCCGCTGCCTGCCGAGGAGGCCGCGACGTACCAAGGTCTCATCGATAAGCAGATCGTCGATCTTCACTCTCGGGCGACGATCGATCTGCAGCTCGACAAGCTAAAGCGCGTCGATGATCACTACGAGGCTCCGCTGCGCGATGGCCGTCGCGCGCGGTTGACGCTCGATCCCGATCTGCAAGAGCTCGCCGAAAAGCTGCTCGATGAATCGCGCGCGCCGCGCGGCGCGATCGTCGCGATGACTCCCGATGGCAAGATCCTCGCGTTTGCGGGCCGCCGCACCGAGGAGCCAAAGGGCGCGAAGAAGGGCACGTTCGACTATCACCTCGTGACCGATGTCTGGGCGCCCGCCGCGAGCGTGTTCAAGCTCGTCACTGCGAGTGCGCTCATCAACGCCGGCTACGATCCGCAAGCGAAGGTCTGCTATCACGGCGGCGTTCGCTCCGTGATGGAGTCGAACCTCGCCGACAGCAAGTCCGATCGCAACTGCGAAACGCTCGGCTACGGCGTCGCGCACTCGAACAACGCGATCCTCGGCAAGCTCGCGTATCAAAACCTCGAGCCGAAGATGCTCGATCGCACCGCGCGCGACCTCGGCTTTGCGAACGTGCTGCAGACCTCGCTCGGCGTGAAGGCGACGTGCGGCGAGCTCGCGCTGCCTCAACAGAAAGATCTCGAGTACGCGAAAGCGGCGGCCGGCTTCCACGGGTCGCGACTGTCGGTGCTCGGCGGCGCCGTCTTGTCGGCGACGTTTGCCGGCGGCGGCGCGCAGCCGGTGCCGCGCCTCATCGAATCGATCAATGGCAAGCCATTCGCCGTGGCACCGCCCAAGCGCGTGCTGTCCAAAGAGGTCGCGCAGACCGTCGGCAAGATGATGGTGCAGACGTGCGAGTCCGGCAGCGCCGCGCGGGCATTCCGCTCGGCGAAGTACGAGGTCGCCGGCAAGACCGGCACGCTCACGACGTACAAGCCGTTCTACATCGAGCATTCGTGGTTCGTCGGCTTTGCACCCGCCGACGAGCCGCAGATCGTCGTCTCCGTGCTGCTCGGCAACCCCGAGAACTGGTGGTTACGCGGCAATGAAGCCGCAAAGCGCATGATCGACCGTGCCATTCAGCGTGCGGCAGATCGCGCATCCGAAAAGGGTGACTCGGCGGCGCGTCGTAATAGGTGATACCTTTGGGGCGTCGTCCTGGGAGGAACAGGAACAATGACTAGGCTATCGATTGGGCTGGTGCTCGCAGCATCGCTCGTGAGCGGTGTTGCACTTGCGGAGAGCCAGGCCGAGATCGCCGCGCGGTTGAACGAAGAAGGCAAGCAACTGATGTTCGCGAACCCGCCCCGCTACGCCGAGGCGAGTGCGAAGTTTCAAGAGGCGCACAGTCGCGCGCCCGAGCCGAAGTACTTCTTCAACCACTGCACGTCGCTGTTTCAGGAGGGCAAGTTCGGTGAAGCGCTGACCGCGTGCAACGCGGCCGATAAAAACGCCGACGACAAGCTCAAGCCCAAGATCGCAAAGCTCATCGAGCGCATTCACGAAGAAGCGAAGAAGCAGAACATCGATCTGCAGCCGGTCGGCGGTGGCGGCGGTCCCGGCGACACGCCCCCGAACACCAATCCCAGCGATCCGAACGCACCGCCACCGCCTCCGCAGCAGCAGCCGCAGGCGGTCGGTCGGCCGCCAACGCAAGGCGTGTACACGGCTGTCGCGGCCGAGAACACGTATATGTGGACGCTGGGCGTCGATCTGTTGCTCGGCGGTGGCGTGATCGGGCGCGAAGGCTACTTCGGCAAGGTCGTCAGCGGCCTTCGCGTCAAGGGCGACTACCTGCTGCTGCCATCGGCACGCGCGGGCGCCCAAGCGTACATCCAGTACACGCACTTCAATCCGGGCGACACGATGTCGACGCAGGGCTACACGACGCTCGACATCCTCGACTTCGGCTTTGCGGGCTACAAGCACATCTGCGGCCCGCGCGCGCGCTTCTGCATCACGCCGCTCCTCGGTGTTCAGCTCGCGATGTTCAGCCCGGCCGGCGAAATGGATGTCGCCTCCGGCAGCCAGGTCTTCAACTACGCCTCGTTTGGCGCTCGCGGCGAGGTCGGGTTTTCGTACGCGCTCGGCAGCCGGTACGAGCACGTGCTGACCCTGGCCCCGGCCCTGACGGCCTACACGCGTGCGTTCACGCAGCCCGATGGAGGGTACACCGCCGCAGAGTGGGGCCTCGACCGGGGCGGAGCGGCCATCACGCTCGCCTTCGGGTACACGTACCGCTTCAACACGCCGTTTGGATCCGCGCCGTTCGTGACGCTCGAGTAGCCAAGCCGATCACAAAATCGGGTAAGGTCAACCGACTGTAACGCTAACGCAGTGCAGGAGACCGTATGGCCGGACCCGACAAACTCACCGCCAAGCTCTCCCTCCCGGGGGGCAAAGATCTCCAGTTGCCCGTCATTGTCGGCACGGAAGACGAACACGCTGTAGATATCCGTTCGCTTCGTAACGACACCGGCTACATCACGCTGGACAGCGGGTTTATGAACACGGGCTCGACAGCGAGCTCGATCACATACCTCGATGGCGAACAGGGCGTCCTGCGCTACCGCGGATACTCGATTGAAGATCTCGCGACGTACTCCGACTTCGTCGAGTGCAGCTACCTCTTGATCCACGGCGAGCTGCCGACGGCGGCGGAGCGCGAAGCCTTCCGCAACAAGCTGACGCGGCACAGCCTGATCCACGAGGACATGCATTACTTCTTCTCGGGGTTCCCGCCGACGAGCCACCCGATGGCAGTGCTCTCCGCGATGGTGACCTCGCTGTCGGCGTACTACCCCGATAGCCTCGATCGCAACTCGGCGATCGATCTGCACGTCACGCGGATCCTCTCCAAGGTCCGCACGATCGCGGCGTTCGCCTACAAGAAGAGCATCGGCCAGCCGATCGTCTACCCGAAGAACTCACTGAAGTACTGCGCGAACTTCCTCCATATGATGTTCGCGGTGCCGAGCGAGGAGTACCAGGTCCACCCGGTGCTCGAAAAAGCGCTCAATCAACTGCTCATCTTGCATGCCGACCACGAGCAGAACTGCTCGACCTCGACGGTGCGCATGATCGGCAGCTCCGGCGCGAACCTCTACGCGGCGATCGCCGGCGGTATACTGGCCCTCTGGGGCCCGCTCCACGGCGGCGCTAACCAAGCTGTGATCGAGATGCTCGAAGACATCCGCGCGAGTGGCGGTGACTTCAAACGCTTCATCGACGACGTCAAGAACAAGCGCGACAACCGGCGCCTGATGGGCTTTGGTCACCGCGTCTATAAGAACTACGATCCGCGCGCGAAGATCCTCAAGAAGATGTGCGACGAGGTGCTGGCCCACCTCGGCATCAAGGATCCACTGCTCGACATCGCGAAGAGCATGGAGGAGATCGCGCTTCGCGATGACTACTTCGTCTCGAAGAAGCTCTACCCAAACGTCGACTTCTACAGCGGCATCATCTACCGCGCGATGGGCATCCCGACGAACATGTTCACGGTGATGTTCGCGCTCGGCCGCCTGCCCGGCTGGATCGCGCACTGGAAAGAGATGGTCGAGGATCCGCAGACGAAGATCGGTCGCCCGCGCCAGATCTACACGGGCCCGAAGGCGCGCGCGTATATCCCGCTCGACAAGCGCTAGCTGCTACTTCTTGCAGCTCGCGGGCAGCACGTGCTGGCGATACTGGCCCTCCCAGTTGCCGGGCGGATCGTATTCGCACACGTAGATATCGTTGCCCTTGCACTGCACGTGGCCGCAGCCGACTTGCTTCGTCGTTGTCCACACGAGCTGCGTGAAGTGGCCCGTCTGCATCGAGAAGCCACCGTTGGGCCACTTGTAGAGCTTGATCTCGTCGTACCACATGTCGACGGTGGCCTGCGGATCGAGCGCGCCGATCGTGCCGGCGCCGAGACTCTCGCCGTACTTCATGCCGGGGCTGTGCCCGAACACGCAGCCTTTTGCCTTGAGGTGATTCGCCCAATCCTGCGCGACATCGGCGAGCTTCTTCGACCACGTCAGCGGTGGCGCGCAGTGTTTCGCACGAGCGCGGTTGTGCGCGGCGATGAATTGCTCGGCGACCGAACCTCCGCCACCGGAGTCGCGCTTCGCTTCGGGCTCCGGCTCGGGCTCTGGCTCTCGCGCGGGTTCGGGCTCCTTGACGGGAGCGCGTTTGGCGGTCTTCTTCGGCGGCGGGCCTTCAACCGGACGCGATTCGGGGAGCGGCTGGGTCGGCGGGTCCTTCGGCCCGCATGCGCTCCCGCCCCAGAGTGCGAGCGCAATGAGAGCGAACGCTTTCATGGCGCGATCATGACACGCGCTTCTTCGCGCGCTTGCTCTTGGCCGGCTTTGCGGCGGGTTTCGTGACGGCGGTCCCACCGTCGAGCTGCTTGAGAAGTTTCTTCGGCGCCTGCGCGCGGTAGCTCTCGTCGATCCACGACTTCAGCATGTCGACGTTCAGCGGTTCGTCGTCGGGAAATTGCGCGCTCACCCAGCCGCTCTTGCCAAGGCCGTACGCGGCGGGTTTGCAAAACGGCAGCATGAGCGCGACCGATGACGACCTGGGCAGCTTGCACGAGATGCCAAACGGCTCGCCCTCGAGGCTGAGGTACGCAAACGTCTTGTCGTTGACCGCCAGATCGAGATGGCCCGGCCACGGGCTCTTCGTATGAGCTCCCGGCAGCGCGAGCCCGTACGCACGCAGCTCCTTGAGCACCTTGTCGGTTGGCAAGCTCTTCTTCTTCGCCATGGTCCGAGTGTAAATTGCGGCCGTGCCCCCACCAACGGTAGCGGAGTCCACTTCGTCGGCGGTCACCGAGGGCATTCGCGTGCGCGTGCAATCGGTGTATCTGCCGGATCAATCAGCGCCGCATCAGGATCGCTACGTGTTCGCGTACACGATCACGATCTCCAACGAGAGCACGTTCACGGCGCAGCTGCGCACCAGGCATTGGATCATCACCGATGCGCGCGGCAGCGTCGACGAAGTCAAAGGCGACGGCGTTGTCGGCGAACAACCGCGACTGTCACCAGGGCAGAGCTTCCAATACACATCGGGCTGCGTGCTGCCGACGCCGATCGGAACGATGCACGGCTCGTATCGGTTTTGGCGCGACGACGGCACCTACTTCGACGTCGCGATCGCGCCGTTCTCGTTGGCATCTCCCGTGCGCAGCGAAGAAGCGAACTAAACCTGGCACTTGCCAATCGCGCGCCGGATGTCGCCCCATGTGGGCAGGAAAATCGCAAAGGGTTCACGTACGCTAAGCGTCTAACGAGCATCAGATGACAAACGCCGAGCGTGAGGCATCGACCGCTACAGCACTGGTAGCGGCGGCGAAGTCGGGAGACGGCAGAGCGTTCGACGCTCTCGTCAAGCGCTATCGCAAACGCATCTACGCGCTCGCGCTTCACATGACTCGCTCGGCGAGCGAAGCCGACGACATCGCGCAAGAGGTCTTCCTCAAGGCGTATCGCGCGCTGCCGCAGTTCGAAGGACGCAGCCAGTTCTTCACGTGGGTCTATCGCATGACCGTCAACCGCTCGCTCAACGCCAAGCGCGATCGCGCGCGACGCGGTGAGGACACGCTCGATGACCCTCGTCTCGAGCTCGCCGTCGCGGTCGACGCGCGCGGCAATCCGGGCCGCGAAGCCGAGCTCCGCCAGACCTACGCGCGCCTGCTCCGCGCACTCGATCAGCTGCCGATCGACATGCGGACGACCGTGATCCTCGTCTCTCTGCAGGGAATGTCACACGGAGAGGCAGGGATCATTCAAAAGGTGAGCGAGGGCACGATCGCGTGGCGCATGCACGAGGCGCGGCGTCGGCTTCACGAGGCGATGGCGCCGGAAAAGGTGCATCGCCGGCGCGGCGAGCTCTCGGCAGATCTGTCGCGCGCGCTCACCGAGTTTGGTCTGTTCGTGCCTGGCAAAGCGCGCGCCTGATAAGATCTTCGCCAAATGAGGATCTCGATTATCGCGCTCGTGATGTGCGTCGTCGCGTGCGGCGACGACAGCAACAACGCCGATCCATACAAGTGCGTCGCCGCGGGCGGTGACGCGTGCTTCGAATATCCGACCGCACGTGTCGAAGCGGCCGATCCGATCTCGTTTGCGTCGAAGGCGCCGGACCTCACGAGCTGCCCGGCGATGTACGAGATCCAGACGATTCCCTCGATCACGTTCACCGGTCACACGTTCACGCTGTTCGGCAACAACGCGATCGCCGCGGCGCGCTTCGAGATTTTTCAGAACCTCAACCTCACCGGTTCACTCGCCGATGTCACGTCCGACGACGGCACGACGGACCCCGACCTCACGGGCAGCTACACGGTCACCGTCGACAACATGCCTAGCCAGGTCTTCTTGCGCACGTCGAAGTCCGGCTTCTTGCCGCTCGTGTTTCTCTATCAGCGCTTCGACCCTGCCGCGACGGCGCTCGACCCGTACGATGCAAAACTCGCGACGCGCACCGACATCTCGATGCTGTTCGAGAACGTCAGCGATGCGTTCATCATGGGCAAGACGCAGGTCATCGGGCATGCGACCGACTGCAACGGCAATAACCTCGTCAACGTGGTCGCGAACGTGTCGACGTCGAGTGCGATCGGTTCCCCGCGCACCTACGAGGTCGGCGTGCGCACGTACTACGCCGAGGAAGGGCTCGAGCTGCGCCTCGCGCGACGCACGATGATGATGCAGACCGGCACGTCGGGTCGCTTCGCGGCATCAAATCTGTCGGCCGGGCGGCACTTCATCCAGATCTGGGGCTATTTGACAGACGCCGATGTCGCGATGGGCGGCAAGGGCCTGTCGCTGCTCGGCGAGCAAGAGATCATCGCGACGTCGATCGAGAGCGCGCAGATCGTGCCGCTGTACGGGCACGAGCCGTAGCAGCTACGCGCTGACCATGTTGTAGGGTCCGCCGCGCTCGAGCGCGCGTTTGTACGCGGGTCGTTCGTGGATCTCGGCGACCCACGCCTTGATGCGCGGCGGCGGATCGGGATAGCGCGCGCTGAGCGCCTCCATCGGAAAGCTCATCTGAATGTCGGCGGTGGAAAACTCGTCGCCCGCGAAGTAGCGCGAGCCGGTGAGGATGTCATTGATGAACGCGACGTGGCGCTTGAGATTGGGCGCGACGAACATGGTGTCGAGCTGATCGGCGATCTTGTTCGCGATCGGCCGCACGAGAAACGGCACCTTGCGGATCTTCGTCACGATCAATCGGAGCAGCAGAAACGGCGTCAGCGAGCCTTCGGCGTAATGCATGAAGTAGCGATAGCGCCAGTAGTCAGGCGCGGTCGCAGCCGGCACGAGCTTGCCCTTGCCGTACTTCTCGACGATGTACTCGAGAATCACCGCCGACTCCGCGATCGTGAGCTCGCCATCGGTGAGCACCGGCGACTTGCCGAGCGGATGGATCTTCTGCAGCTCGGGCGGCGCGAGGTTTGTCTTGGCATCGCGCTGGTACTTCACGATCTCGTACGGCACCTCGAGCTCTTCGAGGAGCCACAGCACGCGTTGCGATCGCGAATTGTTCAAGTGATGGACGGTGAGCATCGCGGGGGAAAGTAGCCTACGATGCGCGCCCGTGAAAACGCCGACGCGCTCTCCCACGCACGAAGACATCGAGCTCTCGCGGCTGGCCTCGATGGGCCTCGAGCTCGAAGAAATCGCCGAGGGCGACGAGGTCGCCCTGCCGGCTCTCATCGAGCTCGCCGAAGATCGCGGCCGCCCGCCGAGTCACTACCTCGCGGCGATTCCGCTCGCGACCGAGCTTCGCCTCGCCGGCGGTGCGCCGCTCACGATCCGCGTGTGCGCCGGCACGTGTCAGCGCTGGGGTGCGCTCGATCTGCTCGATCACCTCGTCGAGAAACGCGACGCGCGCGTCTCGATCGCGCCCGTCACCTGCCTCGATCGCTGCGACCTCGCGCCTGCCTGCGAGGTCCATGGCGCGCATGGCCAGCTCGTGCTCGCTCCGGCGACGCCCGCGTCGCTCGACGAAGCGATCAGCTCGCTGTAACAGTCTGTCGCAGGTGTCGCAGTCTTTCTGGCAGTAGCGAGCACACGCAACGCGCGCTAGCCTGGGTTGCCGTCGTGTTGCGCCTGAACAAGGTCAACAAGTACTACCAGGTGGGCACGCACGCCCTCCATGTTCTGCACGACGTGGATCTCGAAGTCGCCGATGGCGAGCTGATCGCGATCATGGGCTCGTCGGGCTCGGGCAAGTCGACGCTGCTCAACATCCTCGGCATCCTCGACGACTATCAATCCGGCGAGTACTGGCTCGGCGACACGTTGATTCGCAAGCTGTCGGAGACGAAAGCCGCCGCGTATCGCAACCGCTTCATCGGCTTCGTCTTCCAATCGTTCAATCTGTTGCCGTTCAAGACGGCACTCGAGAACGTCGCGCTGCCGCTCTATTACCAGGGCGTCACGCGCCGCAAGCGCAACCAGATCGCGATGCAGTATCTCGATCGCGTCGGGCTGCGCGATTGGGCGGATCACCTGCCGTCGGAGATGTCGGGCGGTCAGAAGCAACGCGTCGCGATCGCACGCGCGCTGATCAGCAAGCCGCGCTTGATCCTCGCCGACGAGCCGACGGGTGCACTCGATAGCGAGACGAGCCAACAGATCATGGATCTGCTCGTCGAGATCAATCGCACCGGCATCACCGTGCTCGTCGTTACGCACGATCCCGAAGTCGCCGGCCGCACGCAGCGCACGATTCGCCTGCGCGACGGCAAGATCCTCGGCGCGCACGAAGCGGGCATGAGCAACCCCGGCATGGCAGCGGTGACGTAGATGCTGGTGTTCAAGGTGGTGGGTCTCTTGTTCGCGCTGCTCATCCTGGCGGCCGCGGTCGCAGCGCTCGTCTTCATGGTGCTCATGCTGATCACCGTGATCCGGCAGTGGCGCGATCTGTTCAGCTTCGACCGCTGGATGGAAGTGCTGATCACGATCAGCCGCAACAAGCTGCGCACCGCGCTGACGACGATCAGCGTCGCATGGGGCATCTTCGTGCTCGTCTTTCTGCTCGGGCTCGGCCACGGCCTCAACGAAGGCGCGCAGCACGAGTTCGCGCGTGACGCGACAAACGGCGTCTGGATCTCCGCGCAGAAGACGTCCGAACCGTTCGCCGGCTACGATCTCGGCCGCAAGATCCAGTTCGACAATCGCGATTACGAACGCGCGAAGGACATCGACGGCGTACAGAACCTCAGCGGCCAGTACTTCATCCGCGGCAGCCGGTTCGCCGGTACGCCGATGATGACCAAGCGCGGCGGCAAGGCGAGCTCGTTCCAGATCAACGCCGTCTATCACACGCACCTCAAGCTCGAAACGCACGAGATGCTCGCCGGCCGCTTCTTGTCGGAGGCGGATATCACGCAGCGCCGAAAGGCGGTCGTCGTCGGCAAGCCGGTCATCGATTTTCTGTTCACGACCGAGGAGAACCCGATCGGCCAATGGATCGAAGTCGCCGGCGTGCCGTTTCAGATCGTCGGCGTGTTTCGCAATGACGCCGGCACCGAGGAAGAGCGCCAGCTCTACATCCCGGTCACGACGGCGCAGCTCGCGTTCAACGGCTCCGACCATCTCGGTATGCTCGCGTTCACCGTCGGCAACGCAGGTCTCGACGAAACAAAGAAGGTCGTCGACGAGGTCGTCGGCCAGCTCGCCGAGCGCCACAAGTTCTCGCCCACCGATAAACAAGCGGTGCGCGTGCAGAACAACGTAGAGAACTTTCAGCGCTTCCAGAAGATGTTCTTCATGATGTCGGTATTCATCGTCGTGATCGGGCTCGGCTCGCTCGCGGCCGGCGTCGTCGGCGTGTCGAACATCATGATGATCGCCGTCAAGGAACGCACGAAAGAGATCGGCATCCGCAAGGCGCTCGGCGCGACGCCGAACTCGATCGTGTTCATGGTGATCCAGGAGTCCGTCTTCCTCACCGGCATCGCGGGCCTGCTCGGCCTCGCCGGCGGTGTGTTCTTGCTCTCGCTCGTCGACAACGCGCATCTGACCGCGTTCATCCGCAACCCATCGGTCGATCTGTCTGTCGGCGTCGCAGCGACGGTGTTCCTCGTGTTCGCCGGCGCGCTCGCCGGCTACTTCCCGGCGCGCACCGCTGCCAAGATCAACCCGATCCACGCATTGAGGGATGAATAGATGTTCGACCTCGATAAATGGAAAGAGATCTGGGCGACGCTTCGCAGCAACAAGCTGCGCACGTTCCTCACGGCGTTTGGCGTCGTGTGGGGAATCTTCATGCTGATGGCGATGCTCGCGTTTGGCTCGAGCATGCAGACGGGCATGACGCGCCAGATGAAGGGCATGGCGACAAACATGCTGTTCGTGTGGGGCGGCCAGACGACGCTCGCGTACGAGGGCATGCAGCCCGGCCGGCAGATTCGCTACAACACCGACGACATCGAGCTCTTGCGCCGGCTGCCCGGCATCGAATACCTCGCGCCGCGGCTCTCGCTCGGCGGCTGGATGAACAGCAACACGGCGACGTACGGCGGCAAGAGCGGCACGTTCACGGTGATGGGCGATTACCCTGACCTCAAGCACATCGTCGCGTTCAAGTACGACGCCGGCCGCTTCATCAACGAGCGCGATATCGCCGAGCGCCGCAAGGTCGCGGTGATCGGCAAGGCGGTGCGCGAGCAACTCTATCCGCCCGATGTCGATCCGATCGGCACGTCGATCAAGATCAGCGGCGTGTTCTTCCAGGTCGTCGGCGTGACAGGCACGCTGCGCACCGGCCAGATGGGCGAGCGCGACGCGAACACGATCTTCGTGCCGTTCACGACGATGAAGACCGCGTTCAATCAGGGCGATCGCGTCGGCTTCTTCGCACTCACCGCGAAGCCTGGCATCAACGGCCCCGAGCTCGAGCGGCAGGTGCGCACCGCGCTCAAGCAGCACCACAAGATCGCGCCCGACGATGACCTCGCGATCGGCTCGTTCAACATGTTCGAGAAGTTCGAGGGCTTCCGCACGTTCATGTTCGTGCTCACGATGCTGAGCTGGATCGTCGGCGGCGCGACGCTGCTCGCCGGCGTCGTTGGCGTCTCGAACATCATGCTGATCACCGTCAAGGAGCGCACGCGCGAGATCGGCGTGCGCAAAGCGCTCGGCGCGTCGCCGATGTCCGTCATCTCGATGGTGATGAAAGAGTCGGTCGTGCTGACGCTGATCGCGGGTCTCATCGGCGTGTCGGCGGGCGTTGGCCTGATGGCGCTCGGTGACGCTGTGCTCGCGAACGCCGTCGAGCTGCCGTTCGGGCCGCCGAACGTCGCGCTCTCGACCGTGCTGCTGGCGGTGGTCGTGCTCGTCATCGCCGGTGTGCTCGCGGGCATCATGCCGGCCACCCATGCCGCTTCGATCAAACCGATCGAGGCACTGCGGGCGGAGTAACTATGAAGCGAGTCCTTGCGTGGGTATTCGGCGCGATTCTCGTGCTGATCATCGGCAGCGCGTTCGTCTATCTGTACAAGAAGTCGAAAGCCAAGCCGGTCGTGTTCGAGACCGAGACAGCCGAGATCACCGACATCACGAAGAAGACCGTCGCGACCGGCTCGATCGTTCCGCGCCGCGAAGTCGAAGTGAAGCCAAAGGTCACCGGCGTGCTCGCCGAGCTGTACGTCGCGCCCGGCAAGCTCGTGAAGCACGGTGATCCGCTCGGCAAGATCCAGATCATTCCCGACGCGATGCAGATCAATCAGGCCGAATCCGGCGTCAAGACGGCGCAGATCGCGTTCGACAACGCGAAGCGCGAGCTCCAGCGCAACGAAGAGCTGTACAAGCGCGGCGTCGTCGCTGATGCCGAGCTGCAGAAGTACCGCACCGAGTTCGCGCTGCGCCAGCAGGAGCTGCAGTCGTCGGGCTCGTCGCTGCAGCTCGTACGCGAAGGTGCGACGCGCGGTCAGGGCAAGACATCGACGCTCGTCGTCACCGCGACCACCGACGGCATGGTGATCGACGTTCCCGTCAAAGAGGGCTTCTCGGTGATCCAGGCGAACAACTTCAACCCGGGCACGACGGTCGCCGTGATCGCCGATATGGACGACATGATCTTCCAGGGCCGCATCGACGAAGCCGAGGTCGCAAAGATCAAAGAAGGCATGAAGCTCTCGATCAAGGTCGGCGCGATCGAGAAGGAGTCGCTCGAGGGCAAGCTCGAGTACATCGCGCCCAAGGGCAAGGAGATCGACGGCGCGATCCAGTTCGAGATCAAGGCGGCTGTCACCCGTAAGCCGGGCATGGAGATCCGCGCGAACTACAGCGCAAACGCCGATATCGTCATCGAGGAGAAAAAGCAGGTCCTGGCGATCCGCGAGGCGGTGGTCCAGTACCAGAACGGCAAACCGTACGTCGAGGTCGAAACCAGCCCCCAGACGTTCGTAAAAAGGGATGTAGTCCTAGGCGTCTCCGACGGAATCAAGGTCGAGGTCACCTCCGGCGTCAGCAAGGGCGACAAGCTCAAGATCCCAGAGAATGCAGGACCGGCGAAGGTAGGGAGCGGTAGTGGTGGCGGCAAGGGCGGTGGTCGCCCGCCTGGCAAGAAATAGGGAGATCGCTGGATCTATCGGTGGTTCATTCGACGGCGCGGCCCTGCTAAGTTGAACGCGTGGGCACGCGCGTGACGCTTGGCGCGATCGACGCCGGATCGAATGCGATCCGCGTGTGTATTGCCGAGCTCGGGCCCACTGAGGTCGTGCGCGTCGAAGCCGAGCGCATTCCGGTGCGGCTTGGCCACAACGCGTTCACGACGGGCGAGCTCGACGAGCAAACGCTCGATCAAGCGGTCGCCGCGTTCGTGCACTTTCGCGAGCGCTTCGATGCCCACGGCGTGCTCCTGTACCGCGCAGTCGCGACGAGCGCGGTGCGCAACGCATCCAATCGCGACATGCTGTTGCACCGCCTCTATCACGAGGCCGGCATCGAGCTCGAGGTCATCGACGGCGAAGAAGAAGCGCGCCTCGTGCGCAAAGCGGTGATCAACACGCTCGGCGCCGGCGCGCATTCGCTGCGCGCGATCCTCGATCTCGGCGGCGGCAGCCTCGAGGTCAACTTGCGCCGCGGCTCGAGCTGGCGCGGTTCGTCGCTGCCGGTCGGCACCGTGCGCTTGCTCGAGACGTTCGGCCTCGACGGCGCGATCGGTGATGCCGAAGCAGGCATGGTGCGTCGCTACACGGCGACGCTGATGCATCACATCGCGCGCACTGGGCCGCTCACGGGCACTGCGGCGATCACCGGTGGCAACGCAGAAGCGCTCGCGAAGATCGTCGTCAGCGATGGCGGCACGAGCTTCGATCTGATCGATCTCGAGAAGGTGCTGCCGGAGATCGTCGGCGCGGATGTCGAGCAGCGGATGGAGCGCTTCGGCGTCAAAGCCGACCGCGCCGAAGTCATCGGCATCGCCGCGCTCGTGTTCGCGACGGTCGCGCGCCAGCTCGGCTTTCAGAAATTGATCGCGCCCGGCGTCGGCGTTCGCGAAGGCGTGCTGATCGAGCTCGCGGAAACTGCGCGCGAGGAGCAAGCGCGCGCGGAAGGCGCACACGGCAAAGCGCTGCTCACGGCGGCGCGCAGCTTCGCGAACCGCGTCGATCACGACACCACGCACGGCGAGCACGTGCGACTGCTCGCACGCGCGCTGTTCCATCAGCTGCGCGATGTGCACGGCGTGCCCGATGATCGCGGTGTGCTGCTCGAGGTCGCGGCGCTGCTTCACGACGTCGGCGAAGTCGTAAATCAGCAGGGTCACCACAAGCACAGCGAGTACATGATCCGCTGGGGCCGCATCCCGGGCCTCGATGACACCGGCCGCGAGATGGTCGCGCTGATGGCGCGCTGTCACCGCAAAGATCCCGACCGCGCGATCGAGATCATCAACGGCTCCGCGCTGACGAAGGAAGAGCGCGCGCAGCTGCGCAAGCTCACCGCCCTGCTCCGCCTCGCCGACGGCCTCGATGGTGATCACCGCTCGCGCATCGAGCAGGTCGTTTGCACGCGGATGGGCGATGCGATCGTGCTCGATCTCGTCGTTCGCGATGGGCCATCGCGCGATGACGCGCGGCTGTTGCGCAAGGCCGACCTCGTCAAAAAAGAGCTCGGCCTCGACGTGCGTGTGACAGTTGCACGCGCCACGGCCACGCCGGAGGCGGCTGCATCCGGCGAGTTACGAGCTGCCCGCGCGAAAGCGAAGTAACTCGTGGTATGCGCAGGCCCATGCGTCGGGTCCTGTTCGTTTTGCTAGCCGCGTGCGGTGGTGGCCCCGAGGGGCCGATCAGCGCGCGCGTCACCAACTACGATTACAAGTTCGATATCGATTCGCGTGTCGCGCACACCGCGATCACGTTTGTCGCCGAGATGGGCGGCAACTGCATCACGCTGCCGGTGCGCGGCGCGACCGCGGCGTCGCTGACGAACGTCACGCTCGATGGCGAAGACGCGACCGGCGCGGTCATGGGCGATGCGCTCGAGGCGTGCGGCGGCAGCGTCGACACGGGCGATAGCGCGACGCTCGAAGCGGATCTCGTGATCCCGCTCGCGACGCTCGAAGACAGCCAGGTTGGCTACTCGATCAAACCCGACCGTCAGGGCAATCCGTTCTATTACCTCGTCAGCTGGGTCGGCGGCTGCGATCAATTTTCGCCGTGTGACAACCGCGCCGATCAGTTCGCGACGTACCACTTCACGGTCAGCCACCCAGCGAACTTCATGGTGCGCTGCCCCGGCACGATCGCCGAGCACGGCACCTCGACGGAGTGCACGTTTGATATGCCCGGCGGCCCGACGTACTCGACGTTCGGTGTGGCCGCGTACCCGGCGTGGACGACGATGGACAAAGGCTCGTGGGGTGGCGTCAACGTCACGCTCTACGATCGCGCTGCGACGAACATCGCCGGCGCGATCGACAGCGCGTACCACGCCGGGTTTATCGAGTGGATGCAATCGCAGTTCGGCCCGTATCCCTACGGCAGCGACCTGCGCATCCTGACCGCGCCGACGTATTGGAACGGCTTCGAACATCCCGGCAACATCGTGCTTGCCGACACGCTCGCGACGAGCACCAACTCGGTGTACGCGAACGCGACCGCGCACACGCTCGATCACGAGATCACGCATATGTGGGCCGGCGATCAGACGACGCTCGCGAACACGTACGACTTCGTTTGGAAAGAAGCGATGGCGGAGTACCTGTCGTTCGTCTACGAGGACGAGCATGCCGCGACGGGCGTTGGCCTGCGCACCGCCGCCGCGTGGAAGCTATTCGCGGCGCCATCGAATCCCAGCCAGTACTATCCGGTTCCGCTCGATAGCCCGCGGCCGGCGCTCTTCGATTTCTACGGCGATGCCTACGGCCCCGGCCCGATGGTGCTGTTCCGACAGCTCGAAGTGCTGACGTCACGCGAAAAGGTGATAGGGGCGATCAAGTCGCTGCTCGGTCAGCCGCACGCTGTCTCGGTCGACGATGTGCTCGCGGCACTCGCGCAATCGACGGGCCTCGATCTCGGCGGCTACGCGAATGCGTGGGTGCGCGGGAGCGGCGCGCCCGATTGGCCGAAGTACACGGTGTCGTACACGAACGCGACGAACACGCTCGTGCTGACGATGACGAATGCCAAATCGACGCCGCGCGGCTGTCGATTCCACGTCGCGCTGCAAAACTCGGCGATGGATCAGATGCAGCTCGTCGAGGTCAACACGTTCACCGGCGGCGAGAATCAAACGATCACGGTGCCGACGCCCGCATTCACGGTCGCAAAAGTCGTGCTCGATCCGCTCAGCGAGTGCCTCGTGTATTCAGCGACGACGAGTGTCACGCGAAGCGTACGAATGAAGCCGTGGGTCGCTGACAATTAGTCAGCCATTTTCGTGGCCACGAAACGCCAATCACCATGGCGTTTTTGGTAACCATGTCGGGGATAAAGAAGAGGAGCCTGACATGCGTGCATCACGTTTTCTGATCGCGGCAGTTGTTGTTGCGCTCGCAGCCTGCGGAGCCAAAGGGCCCGGCGGCGGCGGGCTACCGGGCGGCGGTGGCCTTCCCGGCGGAGGTGGCGGCGGCGGTTCGGTCGACCCCAACACCTGCGGTAACTACGCCGCGTCTGAAGCGGGCGCCAAGCTGAAGGCGTTCCTCGAGGCCGTTGCGGCCCTCGACAAAGAGTCCAAAGAGGTCGTCGCGACGATCCGCGCGGGCTGCGTCTCGATGGGCAAAGAGCTCGGCGTCGCGGACTTCAGTGACTCGATGGAAGTCAAAGACGTCTGCGCGAAGGCGTGGGGCGCGTACAACGACGCGCTCAAGGTCGGCATCAAGGGCAAGGCCGCGCTCAAGATCAAGTACGTTCCCGCGGTCTGCCGCGTGAACATCGAGGCGACGGCGGAAGTCGCCGCGAAGTGCGAAGGCAAGGCGTCGGCCGATGTTGGCGCGAAGTGCGAAGGCACGTGCAACGGCAAGTGCGAAGGCACGTGCGCCGGCGGCGCGAAGGCCGGCGGTGGCGGCGCAGGTGGCGGTGGCGAGTGCAAGGGCCAGTGCAACGGCACCTGCAAGGGCAAGTGCGAAGGTAAAGCGGACGTGAAGGCGTCGGGCCAGTGCAAGGCGAAGGCGCAAGCGCAGGCGTCGGCGAGCATGGAATGCACGCCGGCGAAGCTCGACGTCTCGCTCGACGCGAAGCTCGTCGCGGACAAGGGCAAGGCCGATATGGTCGTCAAGGCGCTGCAGATGGGCGTTGCGAAGATCCTCGACGTCAAGGCGAAGCTCGGTCAGCTCGGTGCCGCGGTCGAGACCACGGTTTCGACGGCCGGCGAGCTCAAGGCGATGGGCCCGAAGCTGTTCAACTCGTTCGGTGACCAGGCGCTGTGCATCAGCGGCCAAGTCGCCGCCGCGGCTCAGGGTGCAATGAGCATCCAGGCGAACGTGAACGTGTCCGTGTCGGTCTCGGCGGAAGCGTCGGGTTCCGTCTCGGGCGGCTAGACCGCCTCTGGGCGCTGGCGTCGGTGAGCTTCTTGGTGTAGCAACCCTGTGCGATGAAGACGC
>Ga0070698_100000916_pt1 | contig 32268 bp, 33 predicted proteins | sample KBSK1502metaG_FD_65477 | JGI IMG/M metagenome (GOLD analysis project Ga0070698, IMG submission 65477) | Corn, switchgrass and miscanthus rhizosphere microbial communities from Kellogg Biological Station, Michigan, USA - KBS K1-50-2 metaG | ecosystem: Host-associated > Plants > Roots >... | reverse complement strand
CAAACCGCCACGTCCTCGTTTGCGGTTATTTTCTTTTTGCGTAGTAGCCCTGACGATAAAACAATTGTGCTTTATTTTGGCGCAGAGCGGGGTTGATGACTTCAATCCTCGTGCGCCGGTAGGACCCATCACGGTTCTTGTTAGTTGGGGAATAGCCGATCAGGTATTGTGAGCGCAACTCCTGATCAATTTGCGCAAACGATGCCTGCAATTCGTCGGGCTGCGTGGGGAAGAAGGCCCGGCCACCAGTGCGGTCGGAGATCTTTTGCAGAGCCCCTGTATCAAGCTTCCCTTCCGGGAAATCTCGATCACGAAAGCCAATCGAATAAATCGCCACGTCAGTCTTGACGGCAAAATCAATAACGTCCTGTTTCTTGATTGTGCTGCTGGTGTCATCTCCGTCTGAAAGCAGAACAATCGCACGACGAGTGCCGTCGGGAGTTTTTGACAGGATATCTTCAATCGTCATCCACATCGCGTCCCAGATTCCCGTGTAGCCGCTTGGATCCTGCTCCTTTGGCAATGGAGGATCGCCGTTGGCTATGCGCCGTTCGTTCTCGGGCGATATCTCTATTTTGACGCGTCCTATTCCTCGACGAAGCTTTGTGAGTTCGTTTGTCGGTTCCTGTTCGATCCTGGGCACGCCGGTAAACGAGAGTACCGCGGCTCGATCTTTGGCAGGCCGGATCACAGAATCGACAAAAGCGCGCGCGGCATTCTTCTCATCATTCAGCACACCCCTTTGCGAATCGCTGGTATCGATGAGGAGTGCGAGAGAAAGCGGGCGATCGGTTTCGCGTTCGAAAAGACTAATGGTTTGGGGAACATCGTTTTCAAAAATCGCGATGTCAGCCGCACGAAGCGAAGTTATGAAATGTCGATCCTTATCGGTGGCCGTGAACAGTGAGTTAACCAGGTCGGTTTCCACACGGATAACTTCGGCCTCAGGTTCAGCTGCCACGTTTGGAGGCGTCGCGGTTGGAGCTGGAGCAGGAAGCGATTCCAGCGGAGCTGAGTGAGCAACGAAACGGGCAGTCCCCAGGTTGGGAACTGCCCACAACATTGCTACCAGAGCGCCCAATGCGATGAAGAGGACTGCTCTCATGCTATACCGACGCAATGCGTTGATTAGTAGCGGCGGTTTCGATTACGGAGCTTGTACGTGTACAAAGCAGAGCCGCCGGCACCACCGAGCGCACCAATCGCAGCGCCCTTCTTGCCACCAATCAAACCACCAATAATCGCGCCGCCGCCGGTGCCCATGGCTACCGTGAGCTTGTCACGATGTTTTTGCCAGAAGCTACGGCCCTGCGGTCGTGAAGAGTAGTTGGTTGCAGTCCGCGAACTAGTCGTATGCGCATAGCTACGACCGGCATTTCGATAGACTGGGGCAGAAGTAAGCTGATTCCCTGCGCCAGATGTACAGGCTCGAAAACCGTCCGCGAAACCTGTCTTGTAGGCACTCTGCTCAGAGGCTGAACTAAACTCAGCCGGAATAAAAGAATCTCTGTTGGAAGCAGTGGCCTGATATTGCGCGTCAGTGGCTGGCACAGTTGCAGTTGTGCTCAGTGGCTCAGCAGTGGCCGGTTGACTTCTCGAATGCATTACAACGGCGCCCACCGAACCGCCAATCAGCGCGGCAACTAAAGCGACCGGAAGCAATTTGTTTGTCATTATCATCATTCAATCTCCTTACTCAGACGTGTTCCAGCATTCCTGTCTGGTCTATTGAGCAACACGCGTTCCTGTATGCACTGTCTTTACTTTGAATGCTCAGATTCTATGACAGATCGGCGTTTCCTTGAATGAATTTCCCAAATTGCAAAGAGTTTACAATCCAAACCCAACATGAGTATTCGCGAGTATTCGCCTGTGGGCGCAGCGACTACCCTATATGGAGTCATCCCATGTCCGATATCGAACTCTTCTAAGACAGAGGTCGACCTCTCGTGGATTCTTCATCGATCAATGCCGGCAGAATGCCTGTCCTACTATCAAGCATGCAGGCCGGCATTTCGACGATCCGCTAGAAAAACAAAAAGGCCAGGAGAAAATCTCCTGACCTCTTCTAGTAGATTGCGAAAGGGCGGCTATGCGGCGCGTTGTGCAGGTTGTTTATTTTCACGCAGAAGTTCGAGCGCTTTCTTCATTTGAAGGTCCTCGACTGGCGCCTTTGGAGCAGCCGGCTCCGGAACCACCTGGGGCTTTTCTGGTGATTGACTTGGTTTGACCCCCGGATCGTCATCATTACCAGTGAGATCCTCTGGGTCGATTGCGTCAGCAAGTTCCGGACGCGCTACTTTGACTGAAGGCTCGACGCCGGAGTGGCTGCGGTCCTCGCCCAGGAACGGTTTTCCCGTGGCAGATGCCCATTTGACTGTGGTCAACAACAAGCCGTCACCGCCTCTCAAGGTGAAAAGCTGCTGTTCAGCGCCGGCTCCGAAGCTCTTCTCGCCTACGACCTGACCGCGAGTTCGATCAAGCAACGCAGAGGCGACCACTTCAGCGGCCCCGGCCGTACCAGAGTCAATTAACGCTACCACCGGACCGGAAAAAATCGCGGCCTTCGGATCAGCGGTAAATGTTTTTAGAGACTTGCCTTCTCGACCTGACGTTTGAGCAACAGTGCCGTCTTTGATGAATAGGTTAGTGACCGCTACCGCCTCATCGATGGAACCGCCCGCGGTGCCGCGCAGATCCACAACCAGCTTCTGAGCTCCCTGTTTGATTAGATCCTGGAGTCGTGCGCGGGCGTCGGCGGCTTCTCCCGCTGCGAAACTGTTAATTCTCAAAACTCCGATTCTTCCTGCTTCCATTCGCGCTTCGGCAGCCGGAGCACGAAAGGCACTTCGTTTTACCGACAGCGTGAGTGGACGACTATTGGCGCGCAGGACGCGCAGTTTCACTTCCGAGCCGGCGGGGCCGTTTAGAAGTTGCTTCGCGTCATAGAGCGAGATGTCTCGAGTAGCTTTCGCGTCGATGTATTCGATGATGTCGCCGGCACGAATTCCGGCCTGGTCAGAGGGTGAACCCTTCATCGGCGCGATCACATAGAGATAAGACGCAACCTGAGAAAGTTCAGCGCCGATACCAACTTCATTATCCTTAGGGTCTTTACCAAACTCACGAACTTGTTCGGGTGTTAGATAAGTCGAATACGGATCGAGTCCGTAAGCGAGACCACGCAGTGCGCCCGCTCGAACCTTCTCCATATTCGGTTCGTCGACATAATCCTGTTGAATATGTTGCAGCACGCTCTCAAAAATCCTGAGCTGCGCATTTGGATCGTTGGCCGGCTGCTGCGCTCGCGAAGAGAGCAAGCCGCCAACCAGGGTATAAAGTGCCAAGGTGGCTGACGCAAGAATCAGTGCGAACTTCGTACGAAATGACATTATTTACCTCGTGCTTTGCGTTATAACGAAACGTGAAAAACAGCCTGCGAGCATGCGCTTTTCGTTAGCCAGTCGTATCATACAGGCGGTTAGAGAACGGTGCAACTTAACTTTATTGGGCATTTGTTCAGACTTTTTGCGATTTTACCCTTCTGACCGGGAGCCCGCCGGCGTGTTCAATTTATGTCAACAGCCGATCAGAAAAACGCTGTGGAAGCCCCTCGGGCTCCCATCATCGCTTTGGATCTTGGCGAAAAGCGCGTCGGCGTTGCGGTTTCAGATGCCTTATCAATCTCGATTCGGCGCCTCGAGGCACTCCCTCGTACCAACTGGAAACAAATGCTCCGCGACGTTTACGACCTGGTACATCTCTTTGACGCTCAAACTGTGGTAATTGGTTTACCGCTGCGCCTGGACGGTTCTGCGGGCAATGCGGCTTTGGAAGTTCAGTCGGTGGCGTTGAAATTTGCCCGCTCGCTGAAGATTCCGGTTTACTTGCAGGACGAGAGCCTTAGTTCGGTGGCAGCGGAAGAAAATCTTCGGGCCGATGGGCACAAGGCGGATGAGGTTCCCGGACTCGTGGATAGTGAAGCGGCGGCGGTAATTCTCAGAGATTTCCTCGTCAGCGATCAGGAAAGGGTTCTGGTGTTATCTCCAGAGCAAACTCTTTAGGCCCAAAAACTCTCTAAACAATTCACATGAAACGAATCCTTTTGGCTATTGGTCTGTTGGTATTACTTGCGGTGAGCGCTTCTGCGGTCTGGGTTTATCGGGATCTCCATACGGCAATCAAGCACACAAAACATGGACAGTATGTCGAAATCGCGCGTGGTTCGTCACCGGCGTCCGTAATAAATAAGTTGGCAGACGAGGGGATCATCAAGCATAAGTTGCCGTTAACGCTTTACCTTAAGTTAACGTCCAATGGCTCGCAATTGAAAGCAGGCGAGTATGACTTCCCTTCGCCAATTTCACCGCTCGGTGTCTTTGCGAGGCTTCGGGAAGGTGAACAACGTCTCACACGGCTCACGATAGTTGAAGGCTGGACACGATGGGACATAGCCAACGCGATGTACAAGATTCCGGAATTGCAGCTGGCCGAACCGACTTCTGCGTTACCTTTAATGGATAACGTAAGCCTGATAAGCGACTTGGATCCAAAGGCAACAAATCTGGAAGGCTATCTCTTCCCGGACACCTACGACTTCCCTCCTGACACTAAGCCGGCAGAAGTGATTGCCATCATGGTGAAACGCTTTCGCAAAGAGTGGAAGCCGGAATGGGCGCAGCAGGCGCGAGTCATGAACCTGTCTCCGCGCGAAGTTGTTACGGTGGCCTCGTTGGTAGAAACGGAAGCCAAGCTCAGCGAAGACCGTCCCCTGATCGCTTCAGTAATTTACAATCGCTTGCACAAGCAAATTGCTTTGGCGGTTGACTCGACGGTTATCTATGCTTCGAAGCTCGAAGGAAAATGGCGAAACGATGGCAAGGTATACCGGAGCGACGTCGAACGGCGATCGCCTTACAACACGCGCTTGCACTCAGGCCTGCCGCCCGGCCCAATTGCCGCGCCAGGCCGAAGCTCGCTGGAGGCAGCACTTAATCCGGCGCAAACGGATTACATCTATTACGTCCGCGAGCCATCCCGCGATGATGGCAAGCACAATTTTTACAGCAACAGCAACGATTTTGAGGCCGGTGTTAGAGCGCTGCGAAATTGGGAGCAGCAAAGAGACGCTGCCGCTTCGCGTTAATTGCGTTGGTAAGTTTTTCAAACGGCGGTCTCCTTGAAATTCATCAGTCGTTAATCTATTCTCGTTTTGCGATCTCCCCTTGCAGACCAGGCAGCCGGTACTAAAGCATAAAGGTGTTTCCCATGATGAAGTTTGCAATCCTGGCGTTGATTATTTTGTTTAGCGTGGTTTCCGTTTGGGCACAAGGCAAGGGTGTGGATAAGACCGGCGAGCGCGTCCGAGACAGCGGCACGGCCGGCAGTAACAGCACCAAGACCGACACCGGCGCGGGCAGAGGCTTTGATTTTGGCAAAGGCAAGACTCCTGACGTGCCGCCCATTCCCAACCCCTATCGCTTTGCTGCGCGTCGCGACGTTATCCTGAATGCGATCACCGAGCTCATGGGGGATCGTAAGCTGATTGTTGACGAAGCGGCTTCGAAACCTGCCGAGGGAATAATAGTTAGTCAGCCTTATACCTTCATCAAGGGCGCCGTTGTCAGTCAATCAGAATTGGGCCGTTATGCGGATATTACAACTAACGCTTCGCGGGGCTGGACGCGAGGACGTTATACGATAACCGTAGAAGTCCAACCGATCGACGGGAACAGTGCGAACGTTTCAGTGAATGCAAGGATCGAAGGGCGCACTGACGGGGCGACGGGCGCGGAATGGACGACTCTCCCAAGCTCCTCACTCGCCGAGCAAGAGTTTCTTTCGGCCCTGATCACAAAAATTACAGGCGCTCCACCGCCGGGGCACATCGAATAATCAGCTCCGGTTTTCCAGTTAATGTAATACTTCAATAGGACCGAATCACGACTGATGATCGAATCTCACGAGAATGAACTATTCGTTGAGCCAAAGAGTTCGGCAGCGCCAAAATTGCTCGCCGGCCTTGCGGCCCTTCTTATCACAGCTTCGCTCTTCGCCGGGTACACCCTACTAAGAAAGCGCCATGCCGGCTCGTTCCTAGCGTCGCAGCCGGCGTCCACGACGGAAGTGAAGCCGCCCAAAGCACTGATCATAATTGATGAGGCGCTCCTACAAGGTGGTAAGACAACCATCGGCGGCATTGTGAGAAACACTTCTTCCGAAAAACTGGAAGAATTAGCGGTTGAATTAGAACTAAGACGTCGCCAGGATGCAGTGGTCGAAACCCGATCTATACCGTTGTCTCCTGCTAGTCTTGAATCCCAACAAGAAGCGCGTTATCTGTTGGAGTTGAAAGCTCAGGACTATAGCTCAGCACGGCTGGTGGCATTGAAAGCTGGTCCAAATGCTTTGGCTTATGCCACCGCGCAGGGACAGAAGCGACCCCTCGAGCGACTCGAGCCAAAGACGATCATTGTGGGACGGCCGTCGGGCAAAGGTGGTGAGTTTCTAAACTCGCCCGACAATCCAGCTCGTGTTCCCTGATCCTTGGCTAAAGGAACTTCTTAGGTGCCGAAAGAGAATTGTCGTAGTAAGTCAACGCGCTTCAAGTTATCGATTAGAAGTCGGCATGGCGACGAAAGTTAATGCTTCTTCTAAGCTGGCGTTAGAACTGGAAGCGTTTTCTAAGAGACAATATCTGGGCGAAGTAGCTGTTTGGTGCAACGCGCAGGCTCTGACGCTCGTCCAAGATTAGCCTTTTAAGATCTTCCCTTTTCACTGTTCGTTAGTCTTTGTTTGAGAATGATGCCTCAAAGTCTGCTAAAGCTCGCGGTAACCCTTGGCAAGGCTCTGATTGTTATCAGTCTTGTGGCAAGTCCTCTCAGTTTTACTGCCGCTCAAAATATTCTCCACAAGCAGAAGCCGCTTTCAGATGACCCTACAAAACGCGATGACGACAAAGAACCACTAACAGTGGTCGAAGAAGAGATGAGGGCAAAGCGTGCCATCAAGGAAGCCGATCGAGAATATCAGGAGAATTTGGAACGGGCGCGCGACCTTTCATCTCTCGGCGGCGCCATCGTTACCTCCTTTAAGCAGAAGAAGGGACTCGACCAGAGCGACATTAAGAAGCTTGATAAAGTTGAAAAACTGGCGAAGGGGATCCGGCGCGCTGCCGGCGGCTCAGAAGATAAAGTCGAAATGGAGAAGCCACCCACAGACCTTACTGCCGCCATGGAGATGTTGAGCGACTTGAGTCATTCCTTGAAAGAAAAGGTCGAGAAAACTCCCAAGCACGTAATCTCCGCCTCAGTAATCGATGAAGCTAATGTTTTACTTGAGCTAATTCGGATTGTTCGCACTCTACCGGCCAAGGTGTAACACTTGCTCCAAAAATTCCGGCCGCGAGTTCATCTGAAGACAACAGCGCTGGCCATGCTGGTGGTTGCCGCCTTCGTATGCCCCAACACGCTCCGCTCTCAACAAGATGACGATGTGATTCGCACCAACACCGAGCTGGTGGTGCTGAACGTGACCGTCACAGACAAGGCCGGACAATATGTTCCTGGACTCCGCCTTTCGGATTTCACGATCTTCGAAGATGGGAAACAAGTTCCGTTCGAAGTGATTTCGAGTTTCAGCGTCCACGAATCGCCCTTCGCGTCGGTCGTGCTCCTGGACACATCCGGAAGCATGGAAAGTCGCCTTTCCCTGGCTCGCTCAGCCGCCATTCGCTTCCTCGACAGGCTGCGTGACGAAGATGTTGCCGCCGTTTACAAATTCGATTCGAAAGTCGAGCAGGTGCAGGAGTTCTCAGGTGGACGAGATTTGGCGCCGATGGCCTACGGCGTAAAAGCGGCCGGCATGACCACCCTTAATGATGCGATAGTCGATGCAGCGAAGGCGTTGGCGAGTCGCCCGGAGAAACGCAAGGCAATCATCGTGTTGTCTGATGGTCTCGATACCTTCAGTAAAGCTTCAGCTGACAAGGCCATTGAAAGTGCGCTCGCCATAGGTGCGAGCATCTATGCAGTCGATATGTCAGCAACCGATGGGAATGCCTCACGCGACCAGAAGAGCGCTTCAGTCTTGAGAGGTTTTGCGGAGAAAAGCGGCGGAAGATTTGTTGCTACGCCAGGAGGTCCGGCGCTGCGCGACGCGTTTGCGAGTATCGCAGATGAGTTGGGGCACCAATATACCATCGCCTTTCGCCCGTTGAATGAAAAGCGAGACGGCAAGTGGCACAAGCTGGAAGTAAAGACGTCACGGACTGATTTGGTGGTGCGGTCTCGTAAGGCTTATCGGGTGCCGAAAGGCTAGGAGTGATAGTCGAGGCTCTGGTGTCTTCGACGCGTAGCGTCGGCATGAGTTTAGCCCGGCGTTTCGACGCCGGGATTCAAGGGAACCATAGCCTTCGTCGCGTAGCGACGGCTGAGAAACATCCATATTCAACCGTCGCTACGCGACGATGACATTGGGTTTGATATTTTCCCGGTGTTAAGACGCCGGGCTAAACTCATCTCGGCGCTACGCGCCGAAAATCAGGCACGCGTCGTTTTGTTCAGCAGTTTCTCGCGATGCCTCTCCAAAGCAAGTTCAACCAATACATCAAGCATTCGTCTGTAGCTCAAACCTGAAGCCGCCCACATCTTGGGATAACCGGAAACTTCAGTTAGCCCAGGCATCGTGTTCAATTCATTTATCAACAGTTGCTTCGAGTTGCGAGTGAGGAAAAAGTCGACGCGTGCAAGCCCGGCCCCGTCGATCGACTGAAATGCCTGAATAGCCATCCTTTGAATCTTAGTGCTTAACGTCTTCGAGATTGGCGCGGGAACCACAAATTCGACATGCCCGGTCTTGGTGTACTTCTCGGTGTAATCGAGAAATGCTGCCGACTTGTCGTAGATTACATATTCGCCCGGCAGGCTGGCCTTAGGTTCATTATTACCGATAACCGCGCACTCAATTTCCCGGGCATCAACCGCCTCTTCGACGACTATCTTTCGATCGTACTGAGCAGCCAACTCCACCGCCTGTTCCAATGACTTCTTATCATCGGCGCGCGAAACTCCAACTGATGAACCAAGATTCGCAGGCTTAACAAAACAAGGCAGGCCCAACTTGCGCTTGATCGTTTGCGTGATTTTCGCGCGATCGCTTTCCCACTGCGTTCGCAGGAACCAAACGTATTTACACATTGGCAAGCCCGCTTGCAGAAACAACAGTTTCATCGCGACCTTATCCATGCCGCAGGCGGAAGCGAGCACGCCACACCCGACGTAGGGTACGTTTGCCATCTCCAGCAACCCTTGAAGGGTTCCGTCTTCGCCGAACGGTCCATGGAGTACGGGAAACACAACATCAAGCTTTTGCGAGGTTACGCTGCCGGCAGTTTGCTCAAAACAGAGCAGTCCGCTGTGAGACGGATCTCCGAGAATCGCGACTGCGCCCTGATAACCGGAAGCTACGGTGGTGGGCAATAGTGACTGAGCGTTTGCCGGCAGAAGTTGATAAGCAGCAGCGGGCGAAAGCCACTTCCCTTCCCGCGAAATAGCGATTGGGATTACGTCATATTTTTGTCGATCGATAGCGTCGATCACCGAAGCCGCCGAACGTATCGACACTTCGTGCTCACCGGATTGTCCGCCAAAAATTACTCCTACGCGGAGTTTCTTCGCCAAATGAATGCTCCCAGGTTTCGAAAAAGCTTTAAAGAATTGTTTTGCCGAGCGCCGACAGAATTAACTCAACCCCAAGTTCGGCGGTCTTATTATTCATGTCGAGCGCGGTATTTATTTCAACGACTTCAAGCGAGCGCATACCTCCGGCGTCCGCAATTTTTTCCATTGCCAGATGCGCCTCGCGATATGTCAGGCCGCCTCGCACAAGGGTTCCCGATCCTGGAGCGTCGCCAGGATCGAGGGCGTCCACATCGAATGTGACCGCATAACCGCCGCTCGCTCGCGAGGCGATTTCAATTGCCTCGTCTATACATGCGCTCATGCCGCGCTCGTCAATCTCGCGCATGGTCATGAAACGAATTCCAAGTTTGCGCACCAGCTCGCGCTCGTCGCGATCGATGTCGCGCGCGCCTATGTGGACACACAGTGCGGGGTCAAGTTTGGGTGAAAAGTTCGCGATGCCCGTAAGCTGTGGGGCTCCATAACCCAGGAGAACTGCCAACGGCATGCCATGGATGTTTCCCGACGGCGACGTCTCCGGTGTGTTCATGTCGGCGTGCGCGTCGAACCAAATCAGTCCCGGCGTCTCGGTTCTTTTTCGACAATAGGAGGCAAAGCCGGAGATCGACCCTATCGCAATCGAATGATCGCCGCCGAGGATTAAAGGCAGCTCGCCTGCAGTCAAGACCTCTTCAGCTTTTTGCGCCAGTTCCTCGCAGGCGCTGCTAATTTCTCGAAGATGTTTGAGCTTGTCGGCCGGGTCCGGAGCAGTTTGCTCTTCTTCAACGTCCAGGTCTCCGAGGTCACGTACTTTGTAACCAAGCTGACCAATCCTCCGATTGAGTTTCGCAACTCTGAGCGCCGCTGGCCCAAGTTCAACACCGGCCATGCTGGCTCCATAAGCCAGCGGTACGCCAATAACGCCAACTCCCTTTTTGGCTCTGGAGTCTGACAAGGGTTGTACTTCTTCCGCGACAACTGTATTCGGCATTAGTCCCCGGTTCCCCGTCTCTTATCCGCCAAGGTTAATGTTGAAACCGCTGCCGCCTCCACCCTGAGTTGGGAAGAAAGGCTTTATCAGGCCCGCGAAGGCGGCGAGATTACGAGTCTGAATCAGGATCTCTCCCGGCCCGCTGAATTCCGCAACGATGCCTTCCCCGCTTACGATGCTGCGAAAGAATCCGGCCGCCGCTTTGCGCAAGGTGTATTGCGTTGTTCCCTCCCAGGCCACGAGATGGCCGGTGTCAACAACATAACGCTCGCCAGCCTGCAAAGTTTTGCGGTGAATCGCACCGAAGGATGAAACGAGCAAGAGCCCGCGGCCCTGGACCATCAGAACAAATAAACCTTCGCCGCCGAAAAAAGATTTCGCGCCGCCCCATTTGGTGTCGACGGTCAAACCAGCATCGCCGGCGAGGTAAGAACTTGATTGCACAAAGAAGGTTTGATTATTGAGTTCGATGGCTGCGATATCTCCGGGCGCTCCGGGCGCAAATGTCACTTCACCCGGTGCACCACGCGACGTGAAAGTTGAAACAAACGCCGCCTCGCCGCCTGCCGCTCGCTTGATGGCGCCCAACAATCCGCCTTTCATTTGCGACTGCAGCTCGATGTTTGCCGACATCGAAACCATAGCGCCTGCTTCCGCCTGAATCGACTGCTCAGCTTGAAGTTGAATCACCGCGAGCGAGAAGGCAGGTTGATGCAACACCTCATATTTGTACCCACTTCCCATTCCGCGTGAATCTTCGTCGATGTGGATGCCATGGGCTTGCGCGAAACCTCCTGCCGGCGCAGCCGCGCCTGCCGCTTCCAACCGATACCCGCAGCCGCCACAGAAGCCGGCTCCCGCAAGTAATTGTGCCCCACACTTCGGACAGTTCATAAAATCACTCCTTGAGATTTTTCAGTGATGATGGCCACAGCTTCTTCCGCTGTTCGCGCAAAGTCCAGCGCTGCGACGTCCGTCTCGCTCACCACCAGGTGCTTTTGCCACTCGCGCACAATGGGAGGCCAGCAGTCGCCCAGCAACACCAGCGGTCGCGGCCCAATCACCTTCGTTTGAATCTTATTCCAAACCAGCGATAACTCAGTAACGGTACCCATACCACCGCGAACGGCAATGAAGCCCACTGATCTTGTAATGAGCTGTTGCAGTCTTTCGTAGAAGTGTGGGGTGGCGACTTTGTCAGTCAGATAGCGGTTAGGTTCGGCCTTAAACTGATTCATTACTATACCGAGCACACGGCCGCCACGCTCGTGTGCGCCACGACTGGCGGCCTCCATTACTCCGAGGTACCCGCCGGTACAGATAGTGAATCCAGCATCGGCGAGAAGTTGGCCCACACGACGGGCTTGCGTGTACTCAGGGTCGACTTCTGCACACTTAGCTCCGCCAAAAATCGTGACGATGCGTTCTGGGATATCGTTGGCCATTCTTAGTAGATTTCAGCGCCAAGGGCGCGAAATGTAATAGCCTGGGGCAACGCCCCAGGGAAAACCCGTTTTAGGAAGCAAGCGCTGAAAGCGCGACATAACCCTTTCATGATCTGGTTCTTACCCAGAGAACGGTTTCGCAAATCCATTCCGCGCCTTCAGCGCTCCCACATATAGCTGCGATTTCTCTGGGGCGTTGCCCCAGGCTTTTGCATTTCGCACCTTTGGCGCTAACTAGTCGCTATACTTCACCGCTCATCATCAAGGAGCCCGACTCTTTATAAGTGACGTAGTCCTCGCGCGTCTTGAACGAGCCGCCGCTGTACTCTGCTGGGATAGGCGCAGGGTCGTAGAGCCGGCGATCCGATACGTTCACGAAGCCCGCGCGCTCGAAGAACGAACGATAGTCTGCGATGCTCAGAAACTGCACCGGCACCTTCAATTGCTCGATCCACTGAGCGGAGGGAGCATTTTCCCGAAAAAGATCGACAACGGTGACAAAACGGCCACCATCTTTCAGCACTCGCCTGATCTCACGCAAAGCCGCCAACATATCCTCGTAGTAATAAAGTGACTCCATCGAGAATGCGTGGGTGAACTCACCATCGCTGAAAGGAAGTTTCTCGGCGCTGGCGACCTGAAACTCCACATTGGGAAACGCCGTCGAGGTTTCACTCGCAAGCTTTATCATTTCGTCCGCGATGTCTATGCCGACAACGCGACCGCCGGGCGCCTTTTCAGCCATTAACCGCGTCGCCCAGCCGGATCCGCAACCAACGTCGAGCGCGCTGGCGCGGGTTGGAAGGGCCATCAGTTCAATTGCCTGTTCGCCGACAGGGCGGTGACCTTTTTCCATGCCCTCACCGCGGCCGGCTTTGGCCCAGTCGTTGAATTCGAGTCGTAAGCGTTCGTCCATAATTTTTGGAGTTGCGGTGACCTGTCACCGCTTTAAGTCGGTCGCGACCTGTCGCGAAGATATCGAGTTGGAAGTTCACGAAGGGTCTGGTCGTCAAGCCGCCCAGGACCAAAGCGGTGACAGGTCACCGCACTCCGAAATACGCCGCAAGAAAAGCTACGGCCGCAGTCGATTCATCAGGCGGGGGAATGGAATCGTCTCGCGAATGTGCTCAATGCCACACATCCAGGCGGTGCAGCGTTCGATACCCATGCCGAATCCGGCATGGGGAACGCTACCGTATCGGCGCAAGTCGAGATACCACTCGAAAGCTTCCTGCGGCAGTTGGTGCAGCGCAATCTGTTCTTTAAGGAACTCAAGCGAAGCAGCGCGTTCTCCTCCACCGATCACCTCGCCATAGCCTTCGGGCGCCAGCACATCAACTCCGAGCGCCAACTCATCTCGCTCCGGGTCTCGGGCCATGTAGAAGGCCTTTACTGCCGCCGGATAATGATGAACCATCAGCGGCTTGTCGTAGTTGGCCGACAAAAAGGTCTCGTCAGGTGCACCAAAATCTCCGCCCCATTCAAAACGAGTTTCAAGCGCGCCTTTTGCGTGGCCCTCCTGCAGGAGCTTTACGGCGTCGTCGTAATGCATGCGCGGAAACGGCGGCACAATTGCTTCGAGTCTGGTGCGGTCCCGCTCCAATATCGTTAGCTCTTCGCTGCGCGTTTCCAGCACGCGTGCAGCGATATAGGAAAGCATTCTCTCTGACAACGTCATTACATCGTCCAGATGTGCATAAGCCATCTCCGGTTCAACCATCCAGAACTCGGTCAGGTGGCGACGCGTCTTCGATTTCTCCGCGCGGAAGGTTGGCCCAAAACAATAAACCTTTCCCAGCGCGGCGGCGGTAGCTTCGTTATATAGTTGCCCTGACTGCGTGAGATAAGCCTTCTCGCCGTCGAAGTAGTCAACTTCAAAAAGAGTAGTTGTACCTTCGCACGCTGCGGGTGTAAAGATTGGCGAGTCGGCCAGAGTGAAGCCGTCGTTGTCCAGGAAGTCGCGGACGGCCTTAACTACCGTGTGGCGAACTTTAAGAATCGCATGTTGCCGGCGCGACCTGAGCCAAAGGTGGCGATGATCCATGAGAAACTCAACGCCGTGTTCCTTGGGTGTGATTGGATAATCGTGAACATCCTGCAAGACTTCCGCATGCAGTAAGTCAATTTCAAAACCACCCGGCGCGCGACTATCTTCTCGGACGGTGCCTCTAATCGAGAGCGCAGATTCCTGGCCCAAACCCTTAAGCGCATCCCAGACTTCAGGCGCTATTGCCTTCTTAAACGCGACGCATTGCACCACCCCAGTACCGTCGCGGAGCTGTGGAAAAAGAAGCTTACCGCTTGAACGAAGGTTGTAGAGCCAGCCATTAATCGTAACTTCCCGGCCGACATGCTCGGCGAGTTTGTCGATCGAGGTCCGCGACGGATTTGTTGTTTCGAGTGATTGTGATTCAGTAGCCATCTAATGTTCTTGCCTTGTAACGCAAACTGTTAGTTTGCGTGTGGTCTTCCAATCGGGTTTGACTAACGGGTCGCGACGCAAACTAACAGTTTGCGTTACACCAGCCATTAACTAAGATTCGTTCGCTCTCTAAGCATCCGGCGCAGTGCCGGAAATCTGTCGAGCCAGTCCGCCGCTTGCAGCACAATGCAAAGCGTCGGCGGAATAAACTGTTCGTAGACCTCGCCTCGTTTACACACAGCCGTTTGATAGGAAAATGTTCCGATCGCTTTCAGCCCTCGCTGAATTGTCATCAGTCGAAACTCTCTCGCAACTTCATCAGGATCCAAAGCGTCAAGACCAAGCCGCCGGCGCTCATCCAGGAGCAGCAGGCGATAAGTTCGTAACTCAGCGAGTGACGGCGGTTCCAGGCGCCGGTCGAGTAGAAATGAAACCAAATCGTAGGTGACCGGACCCATGCGCGCATCCTGATGATCGATAATGCGAAGACGAACGTCTCCGTCTACCATTAGATTTGCAGCGTGAAAGTCGCGGTGACACAGGACGCGCGGACGCGCAGCCAATTCTGCAGCAACGTCATTAAGTTCTGCCTTAAGTTCAGCCGCTTCCGCATGACGAAGCTCTTCAGCCCTCAAACTTCCAAAGTAGTGCTCAACGAAAAAATCCAATTCCCAGGAGAGCTTGGCCTCGTCAAAGGCCAAACGGCTCGCGATAGATTGTTGTTCGAAGGCCGCGCTGGTGGCGTTCTGGATTTCGGCAATCAGCTTAACCGCCCGCTCCTTAAACTCATCGCATTCTTCCCTGGAGGCTTCCTCGAAGATGCGAAACAGCTGCCGCTCACCAAGATCCTCTTGAACAATTACGCCACTCTGACCATCCACAGCATAGATCTCCGGCACCGGTATCGCGTTTTGTGAGAACAAGCGCGTTACGTCCAGATAGGGATGGAAGTCGGGATCGAAAGGCTCTGGGTAAACGGCTGCCACAGCGCTTCCCTGCAGCCACGGAATGCGAAAGTAGTTGCGAGTTGAGGCGTCAGGCGTCAGGGGCACAATCGACTTGTCGTTTATCCCCTGACCCTCCAAAAATTTTAAGAGCCGTTCCGAAGCAGAAACGTCAAAAGTGCTCGTTGTCACCTGTTTTGCTGAGATCATTCAGAAAGAAGGGTGCATTCAACCCTTACGTGGCGAAACTGCGAATCCATTCGCCATTCAGGCCTTTTTGTGTGCGCCGGATTGTATCATTCAGCCAGAGGCACGACAAAATTGTCGCCTCTAAACTCTCCTTTGAGGGCTTTTGGTGGTGGTGTCTTCCCTTGAATCAATGACGCGCAGACTACGACTGCATTCTCGACGACTTCTCCTGACCTTATCTTAACGTTGTCACCCAGCACTGCTCGTTTAACCCGTGCGCCAGCCTCAACCGTAACGTTATCCCAAAGCACGGAATCGCTGACCTCGGCCGCGCCCGATAACTCGCAGCCGGTGCCTGTGCTTAAGTTCTCACCGTCCTCTGACAGCAGCAACAGACTAATATCGAGATATCGAGGAATTGTGGACAGCTCAAACCAACGTCCGCTGGCGACGTGTGTGGCCACCCTTTCGCCATTCGCAATCGCCTGGGGATACACGTCTGTGGTTGAATGCGAGAAGACGCCGCGTGGAATGTAATCAAATATCTTCGGCTCAAGGATCTGAATGCCGGTAAACATTAGTGGTGGATTATCAGGCGAGTAATCCCCGGGGACTGGCATGCCGCCAAACCCTTCGAGTAAACCGTCAGCGGTTTTGGCGGTTTTGACAATGGAAAACCTTTCGCATGCCGCATTGGGCAACAAGACCAGCGTCGCGATGGCGTTCAAGCGCCGGTGAGTTTCAAACGCCGCGTTCAGATCTATGTCGGTAATTATCTTTCCGTTGACTACGACAAACGTGTCTCCATCAAGCAGCGCTCGCGCGTTGTCCATCGCCCCACTGGTTCCGAGGATTTCAGGTTCTTCGACATACTGAAGTCTCACTCCAAACTTGCTGCCATCGCCAAGGGCTCGGCGCACTGATTCTGGACGGTGATGAAGGTTGACCGTTATTTCGTCGCAGCCGTAGCGAGCGAGGTATTCAGCTACATAACCGACAAGCGGCTTGCCCAGGATCGGAATGGCAGGTTTGGTGCGGTCCTCGGTAAGCGGCCACAGACGCGTGCCGTAGCCCGCGGAGAGAATCATTGCACGCATGAAAGCATTCTATGCGGGCAAGAACTAACCGCCAAGACGCCGAGGACGCCAAGCAGAAAATTCAAATAAGTGAGCTCGTTGGTTGTTGCCAGTGCTTGGCGTTCTTGGCGTCTTGGCGGTTAGTCCCGACTAGGACGCTCGCGAGGCATCGCGAATCATGAGGTCGAATGTGCCGGGCGCGGTTTTTCGGAAGCGGGTGTTTCGGTTGAGGGAAACGGCAATACTTATCGTCGGGTTTTGGCCAGTAAACTTAAAGCCGCCTTCGAGCAGCCGGTTGTAAATCTCATTGACGTGGAGTGCTCCGCCTTCTTCGCGCAACAAAAGGGTAACGGCCTGAGGAATGGTTCGATCCATGAAGCGATCGCTCATAGCTTCGGTGTTTGGCCGGAGCGTGGGAATTTCCTGCCGCCGGTTGTCTACCGTAAACGGCGCCCGCGGCTGTGTAGGCCTTGATTGCATCGCCGCCTCGAGCTCTGCGTCAGAAGGAAGTCCTCCGGAAAAATTGCTCCCGGAAAGATTGCCTGAGGCCAGCACCGAAGTCAGCAGTCGATAGATGGCAGCTTCCGATTGGGTAGCCAGAGTATCCATCTCGGCCAGTTCAGCGCGAACAGAATCAGCTTCTACCTCGAGTTCTCGCAAGCGCGCGGCAAGATGCATTCGCGCTGCGCGAGACTGTCGCAGGCTTTGCTCCAGACGGGAAAGAAGGTTTTCGCTGGGACGGTCTGACATGGGCGAATCTTAAAGAAAAAAGCGGAAAGGGTAAAGAAGAAAGTCGGAAAAGGGGTAAAGGATAAGGGGGAATGGGGTAAAGGAAGGGTGATCCCTTGATTTCTCCCTTCCCCTTTCCCCCTTCCCCTTGACCCTTTGTTTTGGGGTTAGCGATCGCGGTCGAGCACGTAGGTAGGTATTGCCGCGAGGGCTTCGCGGAATTCAGACTCCATCAGGTTATCGAGCGCCGTGCGAGCAGCCGTAGCGTATTCATCGGCCCGCACCCGCGCCAGTTCCACCGCACCAACTCTTTCAACTGCCTGGTGAAGCTCGCTACGAGGAACGCTTTCGTAACTAGCCTCGCTCATCACCGTTTGCACCATCTCACGGGTCGAGGGTTCAGCTGCAATCAGAAAAATCAAGGGCAAAGTTACTTTGCCTCCGAGAAGGTCAACACCGGTACTCTTCCCAAGGATGTCGTCGGTTGAGGTGAAGTCGAGCAGATCGTCGGTCAACTGAAAAGTCATCCCCAGGTTCATGCCATAGTCTGCCAGCGCCTTTTGTTCTACTTCGTTGGCGCCGCCAAGGATGGCGCCGACTTCACAACAGGCACTGAAAAGGAAAGCGGTCTTTCGCTGGATGATGTCGAGATAGTGCTGCTCGGAAATGTCGCTCTTTCCCAGCGTCGTTAGCTGCAGTAGTTCGCCCTCGGTCATTTTTCGCGTGACGCGCGTCAGAATATCCAGAATCGGCAACGACCGTTCGGCTAGACTGGTTTCGAAGGCTGACATGTACAGCCAGTCCCCCATCAGTACAGCAGTCTCGTTGCCGTAGAGCGCGTTGACTGTCGGACGGTTTCGGCGAGTGTCGGCACTATCGATGATGTCGTCGTGAACGAGCGTTGCGGTGTGAAGAAACTCCATTACCGTCGCCATGCGAATGGAGTTGTAACGCGAACCATCGCCGCCCACGGCATAGTTTGCGAGAATTGTCAGCGCCGGCCGAACGCGTTTGCCACCCGACTCACGAAGGTAATCTGCCAGGTAGGCAATGACCTGAACATTTGAACGTGCCTGGCGCTCAAACTCAGATTCCACCTGCGCGAGTTCGGCAGCGATCAGACTAAAGATGCGTTTCGCTGTAAGCGTCACATTATCGAGCACGGCGCTGGGTTCTGTTGCTTGCATTTTGCTGACTACCGACAACTATCCTGATTCAGTTAGTCCGATAATTGGAAAACTGCATGTTGATGCCGAAATCTTTGCTCTTCAGCTCTGCGATCACTCCCTGAAGTGTATCGCGGTCTTTACCTGATACGCGCACGATGTCGCCCTGAATCGAAGCCTGCACCCTGGCTTTCGAATCCTTGATGAACCTCACGACTTCTTTGGCCTTCTCCTGAGGAATGCCCTGCTGGATCTGCACCTTTTGCCTGACCGTTCCGCCTGCGGCCGGATCCACGTTGCCGTAACTTAGAGCTTTCAGTGGTACCCCGCGCCGCACCAATTTTTGCTGAAAGATGTCGTTCATGTTTCGCAGCTTGGTTTCGTCTTCCGCAGTCAGAATCAACTCATTTGCCTCAAGCGCGACCGTTGCCGTGCTGCCTTTAAAATCGAACCTCTGACGCACTTCCTTGACGGTCTGATTGATCGCGTTGGTTATTTCAGCGCGATCCACCTCCGACACGATATCAAACGAATTCTGCTGGGCCATTGTTTACTAAGTCTTATTGGTGGTGTTCAATTTTGTGGCTTTACCTGAGGTGAGGATAACACCAAATTGTCAGCATGTGAAAGTTGTCGCTTGATACAGCGAAGGCTGTCCCCGCTCTCAGAGGTTGAACATTCTGGCAAAGTTCGCAGTGGTGATTCGTCCAATCTCCTCAACACTAACCCCATGAAGATCCGCCAAACAACGCGCTACTTCAACAACATAGGCGGGTTCATTACGCTTGCCGCGATAGGGTACCGGCGCCAGAAAGGGACAATCCGTTTCGATGAGCAGCCTTTCCAGAGGCACTTGCTTCGCTGTTGTCCTCAACTCCTCTGCCTTCTTGAAAGTGACAATTCCGGAAATGGAAATGTAAAAGCCCAAAGCAATCGCCTGTTGGGCCAGCCAGCTGCTGCCACTGAAGCAGTGCATGATGCCGGGAGGACGGCCGCCAACACTTTGAGACTTTAGTATCTCGATGGTCTCAGCTTCCGCTTCCCGAGTGTGAATAATCACGGGAAGACTGGCCTCGCCGGCGAGTTGAAGCTGTCGCTTGAAGACTTTCGTCTGCACATCGCGAGGTGAATTGTCGTAGTGGAAGTCGAGTCCAATTTCGCCCCAGGCGATCACGCAGGAGCTTTGAGTTATGAGTCTCATTATTAGTTCTTCGGCCTGGTCGTCGAAGAAGCGAGCGTCGTGCGGATGAACGCCGATGGCGGTGTAGATATCTGGGTGAGCTTCGGCTAGCTCCACGGCACGTTCCAGGGCGCCGCTATGTGGATCGCCGGTGCCAATGTTGAGGATGGTGGACACACCGGCAGCGCGCGCGCGCTGAATGACCTCTTCGCGATCGCTATCAAACTCCGGCCCGTCTATGTGTGCATGTGAATCAACAAACATCCTTACTCACTTGTAATGATCACATTACTGGGCCGGCTTGTCAGTCCACACATGTTCAGTGATGAGCCATTTTCCATTGGGCTGGCGTTTGAAAACGATGACGTAGTTTCCTTTTAACTCTGTCCTGGCAACACCCGAAGCTGGAATGATTGTCTCCAGGTAGTCTCCACTGTCGTAGGCCAGATTTCCAGAGACCTCGGTGACAAGACTCCGCGGCGTGAGATCAGATGTATGGCCTTCCATTGCTGTTTTGAAGACTGCGCGAATTGCCTCACGGCCGCTAAACCTGTCGCCGGTACCGGTCAGGAAAACGGCGTCCGGTGCGTACAAGGCAACTACCTCATCGAGCTTCTTTTGACGCCAATACTCAGCCCACTGTACGCACACCCGAGAAAGCTTCGTCGCCAGCGGAGACCTCGGCTTTGGCTTTTGAGAGACTGGATCAAGGGAGTGTCTCGCGCCGGCAAGGCTCGGGTGTGGCTGATGCGTTTGGGCTGCAGCGCTTAAGCCAGAGACGAGCAGGATCGAAATGAGAACGAGGAGTCGCACTGGTCCGGCATCTCCCGGGAAAGTTAGAAACTGATGACCTGACGCTCGAGTAAGGTTTTTATCATTCGCAGACTATCAACTTCCTTGAACGGGCAAATCGAGAGGATCGATTTAACGTCCCATTCACCGTTGATTCGCGAGAGCACAAAAGCCTCCTGCGGCTCCAGCGTTTGCTGCGTCAGACCGGCCTCCGACATTGCAAGTTTTGGCACTGCGTTTGGCAGCAAAGGAGCAGCGTAAAGCTGCATGATAACTGTCTCTTCCGCTGTAAAGAGCAGAGTACGAGCCTCAGTGTTATTTGGCTCTCTCTCCAGGATAGTCTGAACAGTTGTAAGGGCGGATTCGCCGTCACCGGCTTTGATTTGTGTCCGCGCTGCCTCCAGTAGATTTGGGATTGTTTCCTGGATGTCCGGTGGAACTTGCGGCGCCTGGAAGGTCTCCGGCGCATCACCCGCCACCCGCGCGATTCCCTGATTCACCAAATCATAGAGCAGCCCGTAAACGTGAAACGGAGAAGCGTGCATGTTGTAGCTGATTTCAGCCACTGACATTTTCTTTTCAACGAAGAACAGTATCTGACGGACCTCTTTGCTGGCATTTAGTTGCGACGTCCAGCCAGGGCCTAGTTCCAACAAGCAGCGATCAGAAGGAATGAGTGCGCGGTAGCGCTGCCATTCATCAATTCGGTACGCGCCGTCCATGATGACCTTGGTCGTCGGCACTTCTATTCGAACGAAATAATCAGGCGGCGGCTCGTCAGCGAAGAGTTCGAAGTGGGCGTCTTCCCAGAGAAATAGATCGTAAATTATGTCGAGGGTTCGTATGCGCAGGATCTGCAGCACATCTTCCCGAGGAAGAACTCCGGTTGAAACCAGGATCTCCCCTAACCTGCCTCCGCCTTCTCGCTGTTTCTGCAGCGCCGCTCTGAGTTGTGGCTCATCGAGCTTGCCGTAGTGAATCAGGAGCTGACCCAGATACTCTTTCGGATCATTGGACGTAGCACCAATGATCAGTCCGCTCTCCAGGTAGACCTCCTTAACGATCTTCGCCCGATCGAATTTCAGTCTGCCAGTCTTCCGGCCCACTGCCAAAAATTGCAGCAGATCGGAGACACTCATTGTCGAGAGGTTGCCCTGGATTCCCGTCATCTTGATAGGTGCCCGGCAGACCCAAATAAGCGGCGTTGAGGGGCTGGCATGTCGTTCAATTTGTTACCGGAGAAAATTGGCAAGTTGAATTTGGACAAGTTTTGACCTTTTTCACAGAGTACACGCGAGGGCAATGGAGATTCAAGCATTTATTCTGCAAACACAGTGATTTCATGTGGTCGAAATTGAGTGATCGGAATATACAGCAATGCTAGAATGCAGGAAAAGAAGCGTGAGAATCTCTAATCCCGCTGGCAACAAAGCTGAGCCTTTCTCGGTCGAATGGGTAAACTGAAAACAATCTTAACGCTCATTGCAGTAATTTCCGTCGCACTTGTTGCGTTGGCGGTGATTGGCTTAGTCTATGCCGCTTTCTACTATCTTCTCCTGTTTGGAGTCCTCTGTTTGGGGGCCCTCATAGCATTCCGGTTCCTGGGGAAATCGGGCCAACCGCAAATTGACACAACCATGAACGAGCGAAAGAGTGCCGCTCGCATCCTGGACGATTACAAACAAAAACACGGGCTATAAAAGGTAAGAGATCACTGTTTACCGCAGCGAGAGCTCAAACCTATCCCAAAGAAATTCCCGCTTGTCTTCTTGCCAAAGCCGTCGGTCGCTACTGCTCCCGTTTCGTATTTGTGAACTACTTCAGCCGCGCACCATTCGGCACGTCTTCCGTAAAAGTCGCGATTACCGGCTTGCCTTCCTCACCGACCGAGGCTGCCAGCAGCATCCCCTGCGATTCATAGCCACGCAGCTTGCGCGGCTTCAGGTTGGAGACAACAGCGATCTTGCGGCCGAGTAATTGTTCCGGGCTATAAAACTGCGCGATGCCGGCAAGGATCTGACGCGGCTTCTCTTCTCCGATATCAACTGTCAACAAAAGGAGTTTGTCTGCTTTGGGGATTCGCTCCGCGGTGAGCACTTCGCCGACGCGCAAGTCGACTTTGGTAAAGTCAGTGATGTCGATGAAGCTCGTGACCCCAACGGCGCCCGCATCAGCTTCAGTTGCATGTTGGCCAGAGCCGCCGGATGCGCTCTGCTCGATGATTGCTGGGGCAGATACAGCCCCCCCACCAGAAGCAGGCGGACTTTGGGCAACGTCAGTTGAACTCGCCTGGTCGTTCCTGCCTCCTGCCCCTGCCTCTTGCCCCTGATCATTAATTTCCTTCATAGTTTTTGCCTTGTCGATTCTGGGGAAGAGCGGTTTCACTTCAGCGATTGTCGTGCCTTCGCCAAGCTCGCCCCATGTCAGTTTTGCTGGATTCACCCCTGCCGGCGTTCGCGCATCCGCTGAACTCCCGAGTCCCATTTGATTCCAGATCTCGGTCGTCGCATTGGGCATCACCGGAAAGAGCAACACGCAAAGCCAACGCAAAGTTTCGGCGGAGCGATAAAGCACCGCATTCAACGTCTGCTTTTGGTTTTCATCCTTGGCGAGGTCCCACGGTTTCGCGTCGGAGATCATTTTATCAATCCGGGCGACTACCGACCACGCAGTTTCCAGGGCTTTGCTGAAGGCAAACACTTCGAGGTGCTGGAGAAACTGATCGCGCGCATGTTCCAGGAAACCAGAAATCGCGGTTTCCTCCGTGTCCAGTCCGGCACGCTTTGCCAATAACAACTTGTCCTCGGCGATAAAACCGGAAGGAACCCGGCCGTCGCAGTAGCGCGCAATCATAGTTAAGGTGCGGCTGGAGAGGTTTCCCAAACCACTCGCCAGATCGCTATTGGTGCGATCGATTAGTGCTTCATAACCAAAGCGCCCGTCCTGACCAAACACCATTTCACGCAAACAGAAATAACGGATCGCATCGATTGGGAAATGGCGGTTCAGCACATCCAGCTCAACCGTGTTACCCAACGTCTTCGACATCTTCTTGCCCACAGGGTCGAGCCACATACCGTGAGCGATAATCGCGCGTGGTTGTTCCACTCTCGCTGCCAAAAGAAACGCCGGCCAATAAACAGCGTGAAATCGCAGAATGTCTTTGCCTACGAGGTGCAGTGCGGGCCAAAACTTCTCGAAGCCGACTGCCCGTTCGCGCTCTTCATTACCGAAGCCGATAGCGGTGATGTAATTCGTGAGCGCTTCAAACCAAACGTACATCGTGTGCTCGGGATCGTCAGGCACAGGGACGCCCCAACTTACCGACGTGCGCAAGCGGCTAACAGAAAGATCTTGTAGCCCGCCGGCCACGAAACTCATTACTTCATTCCTTCTTGATTCAGGCTGTACGAACTCCGGGCGTGACTTGTAGAGCTCCAGCAGTGCGTCACCGTAATCAGCCAGACGAAAGAAGTAACTATCTTCCGAAACGCGGTCGAGCAGTGTCTCGTGAATCAGGCAGGTGGGCGGGTCGCCGGCTGTTGCGGGTTTCGCGTATTCATCTTCCGTCTTGTACTCAGCACAGGCCGCGCAAAACCAACCCTCGTAATGTCCCTTGTAGATCGCGTCATTACCTTTGGGGGTTTTCGCTTTCGCAAGATGCCGCCAGAGTTCGCTAACTCCTTGATAGTGGAAGGGCTCGCTGGTGCGCATGAACACGTCGTAGCCTCCGTGTTCGGTGTCCAGACGAAACTCGGCTGTCATCTTTTTGAAATAGCTGACTACATAATCCGCCTGTTCCTTTGGTGTGCGACCGTTGCGTTGGGCGGCTCGCTCGATGTTGATGCCGTGTTCGTCCGTGCCGGTTAAGAAAAATGTTTCGATTCCCTGTTGTCGCTTATGACGCGCGATCGTATCTGCCACGATCATCGTGTAGAGATGACCAAGATGCGGCAGACTGTTGGCGTAGTAAATAGGAGTAGTGACGTAGAAAGTTTTCATGCAAGCTTCATGATCGGTACGGCAAGAGATCCCTCTCTGCATTTGTGGCTGAGCGTAGTATCATACACTCTCCGAACGAGGAGCAACTACATGCTTAAACAGAACGACTTGGTTAACTCTGAGGATAGGATGACGCTCGAACAAAGACGCGCCTTCCTTAAGCTCCCACTTGCAGAACGCCGACGATTACTGTCTCAGCAGGCCGAAGAAGCGGCACGTTATTACGAGTCGGAGCAGAACAGCCAAGAACGCGAGGCTTGGCAGGGTGGTGACATTGTCGAGTACTAGCCCGCAAACACCCGAGCGCGGCGATGTGTGGCTGGTGGGTTTTGATCCGACGATCGGGGCCGAAATCCGTAAGACCAGGCCCGCCGTAGTGGTCAGTTCCGACGCGGTTGGCCGCTTACCTGTAAAACTCGTAGCCCCGGTCACAGATTGGAAGACCTACTATGCAGCAAACCTCTGGCATGTTCGAGTCGATCCTGATCGCCATAACGGCTTAACAAAGCCTTCCGCAATAGACACCTTGCAAATCAGAGGAATGGATCAACAGAGATTTGTTCGCAAACTAGGCAAAGTTTCGTCGACAACTCTCGAAGAAATTGTGCTGTCAATTGCAGCGGTGATTGAGTACGTATGAACACTGCACCACGCTATCGCCTTTGCACTTTCGCAAATTCGTCATTTGGATTGAACTTCGGCATTTGCTCGGCATCGGCTATACGTCGTCCGATAGCCATCGCGATCTCAGTTTCCTGTAGCATGCCGCGAAAATCCCAGGAGTCGCTGTATTCGTCAGAAGGCTGGTGGTAGTGCGCCGTGTTATAGGCCTTGAATTGTTCTTCGCCCCACTCCCGCGTATGCCCCACATAATCACTACCTTCCTTCAAGCTGATCGAAGGAACCCCAACGCGCGCAAATGGGAAGTGATCCGAACGATAAAACGATCCCTGCTCGGGCCGCGCGTCTGGTGACACGCGCAGTCCTCGTTCACGAGCAACTGCTTCAACCACCGCTTTCAGAGATGAACGCTCAGCGCCAAGCGGCACGAAGTCTTGCGTGGGACCCAACACGTTCATGGAATCGAGGTTTACGTTCGCAGCCGTTTTGGCGAGCGGGACCAGCGGGTGTTTCGAATACCACTCTGCTCCGATCAGTCCCTGTTCCTCCGCGGTGGGAAACAGGAACAGACTGGATCGGCGCGGTCGTTGCTCCGGCGGCAACTTTGACAGCGCCTCAGCAATAGCCAACACCGATGCAACCCCCGTCGCGTTGTCCAGGGCTCCATTGTAGATCGTGTCGCCATTCTTATCGGGAGCACCAACTCCCAAATGATCCCAATGCGCTGAGTAAACTACGTATTCGTCGCGCAGTTTAGGATCACGGCCGGGAAGTATGCCGACGACGTTTGGGGCCTGCACACGCTTCACTTCGCTCTTGAGATCAATCTTGCCTTTAAGATTCAGCGACACCGGTCGGAAATCTCTGGATGCAGCTTTCGCCCGCAGGTTGTCGAGGTCCTGCCCGGCAAGTTTCATAATTTTTCGCGCGGTATCGTCCGTTACCCACGATCGAATTTTCAAAAATGGGGAGTCATCGCCAGGGTTGCGGGCGATATCGAAGCGCCACGATCCATTCGAAGTGCGCACGACGCCCCAGGGATAACCCGCCGACTGATCCGTGTGCAGCAGGATGACGCCGGCTGCGCCGCGACGCGCAGCCTCTTCGTATTTATAGGTCCAGCGGCCGTAGTACGTTAGCGCCTTTGCCCCGAACAGATTTGGTTCTTCAGTTGTGGCCGGCGGATCGTTTACCAGCATCACCAGAATTTTGCCGCGATAATCCTCAACTCCGCCTTTGTAATCGTTCCAACGTTGTTCCGGCGCCTCAATACCGTAGCCAACGAATACCATATCGGCGTCAACGTCGACCTCTTCAGTTTGTGAACCGGTAAAGGCGACGAATTCTTCTGCGAACTTGAAACTCTCTTTTCCGTTTGCGCCCGATACAGTCAACTTCGTATTCGGATCGGCTTTGACTCCGACTAGCGATACAGGCTGGAAGAAACTGCCATTTGCACCTGCGCCTTTCAAACCAAGCGCCTCCATCTGAGCGGCAATGTAGTTTGCGGCAATCTCGCCGCCGCGCGCGCCTGTGCCGCGTCCTTCAAGCAAGTCGCCGGACAAGAACTTGATGCGCGCGCGAATCGCGTCTTCGTTCAGCGCGGGACTGGGGCGGCCTCGTTGCTGCGAAAACCCGACCACGCAAACAGCAACGACAACTGCTGAGATCATTGCGAGGCTAAAAGCGTTTTTCCTGGTCGTGATCATTCAGATGTCCTCATTATTCTCTACCGGTAATTAGCGCCATGGCTTCGGCGCGGGTGCGCGGGTCAGTGCGAAATCCCCCCAACACGGCGGAAGTCACAGTCTTGGCATCTGCCTTTCTCACCCCTCGAAGCGTCATGCATGTATGCGCCGCCTCAATCACAACCATCACGCCAATCGGCTTAAGTCCTTCAAACAGCGTGTTGGCGATATCCGTTGTTAGCCTTTCCTGCAATTGCAGGCGCCGCGAAAACGTTTCCGCCAATCGAGCCAATTTTGAAATCCCCAGGATGCGCCCCTCTTTGGGGATATAGGCGATATGACATTTACCAACAAAGGGCGCCAGATGGTGTTCACACATTGATGCGATACTGATGTCTTTGACGATTACCATTTCGTCGTGCTTGTCGCCCGGCAAAGGGACTACATGCTGCGCGGGATCTTCGCGCATCCCGGAAGTTAACTCGGCATACATCTCCGCTACCCGCCGGGGCGTTTCCTGCAAGCCCGGGCGCTCTGGGTCCTCGCCGAGTCCTTCCAGAATCATGCGCACGCCCTCCGCGATACGCTCCAGATCAACTGGCGGCAGATCCGGCTCGGGAGTCGTCTGACCTTCTTTAGAAAATTTCGTCGCCATCCTTGTTCTGCAAGTCTAACTGAAGGAAAATCTTATTCTGAGAGCCTTTCAATCACGAATTACTGCTCGACTCTAATAGCCTCAGGGTTGGGAAGGGGGCTTGCCCCGGCTCCCTTACTCATCGACCTTATCCCGTCTATTGAAAATTGCCAGCACTGCTTCCTCAACCACTCTTAACGGAACATTCGCATCGCGCGCTGCCTGCCGGCATTGTTCATACTCCGGCATCGCCTTAACAATGTGTCCGTTGAGTTGGGCTACTTTAACATCTATTGGCCCATACTGCGTTTCCACCGCCACGATCTTGCGTTCGAGAGCGCGTCGTTCGACCTCGTAAGTGCGAATGCCCAGCGTGGTAGTTTCCGAAAAAAGCAATTCGCTAAGCACCGGCCGCTGTTCGGCGCGACAGAGGATGGACAGCAAAATTCCCGGACGATTCTTCTTCATCTGCACCGAGGTGAAGTAGCAGTCCAGGGCTCCGAGTTCAAACGCGCGCTCCATGACGTGACCAAGTATCTGCGGCGAGATGTCGTCCATGTTCGTCTCAATCATCAAAAGACTTTCGTCGGTGGGCGAGACCAGGTCTGACGTCCTGAGGTGGTCCTCACCAATCAGTACTCGCAAGGCGTTGGGAAAGTTTTCATACTGTCGCGTGCCTGCGCCGTAACCCGTCTGCTGGAGACTCATTTGCGGGATTGGTCCGTATTCAGTGCAGACCGTCGTAATTATTGCAGCGCCGGTTGGGGTTACAAGCTCGCCGGCGATGTCAGTCGAATAAAATGGCGCACCTTTTAGTAGCTCCGCGACTGCGGGTGGCGGAACCGGATAGCGGCCGTGTTCCATCTCGATCGTCCCGCTACCAACATGAAGCGCAGACGACGCGAAGCGCTCAATACCCATTAGCTCAAAACAGATGGCGGCGCCTACGACGTCGATAATCGCGTCGAGTGCACCAACCTCGTGAAAGTGGACCTCATCAATTGGTTCGTTGTGCACCAGGGCCTCAGCTTCAGCAAGCCGCGAGAAAATCTTCGCCGCGCGATCTTTGACCGCGTCAGGCAGTCGCGAGTCGTAAATGATCTTGAGAATATCGGAGAGGTGGCGATGCGCATGTTCGTGCGCAGTTTGCACACGAGCGTAGGTCGCGCTTATCCCGGATCGATTGACCGTCTCAAAATCAATTGAGTAGCCCTTCACGTCGAGCAACGCGAGTTGCCGCTTGAAAGCGTCCGGCTCAACCCCGGCAGCAATCAAGGCACCGAGGATCATGTCACCACTGGCGCCGGCGAAGCAGTCGAAGTAAAGAGTTTTCATAAAATAGTAGTAAACAGGGAACATCAGCCCGGAGGGCTGGCTGATAGTAGCCGGTGGTTGAAGCAAAGCGAACCACCGGACCAAATCAGAAAAAGAATTGCACCCCGGAGGGGTGCGAGAATCTCAAAGAGATCTCATCTGGCACCCCGTTGGGGTGCATTTTTTGCCTGCCTTATCCGGTGGTCCTCGCTTCGCTACGACCACCGGCTACTTTCTCGCAACCGTTCGGGTTGCACTTAGCCTTCAGACTAGAATTCGCGATTCACGATTTACTAATCAGCGGCAACACTTCTCCAGCCTTCCCGGTCAATACTTCATCACAAATGGCCGAGAGCGGTGTGCGCTCGGGGTTAACTTCGCACACGTATGCGCCGGCGGCTTTAGCAATCTCAGGGAGACTTGCCGCGGGATAAACGAGAGCCGATGTGCCGACTACAAAGCAGAGTTGGCATCCGGCTGCAGCCTCAGCAGCAACTTCGAACGCACCCGGCGGCAACATTTCGCCAAACAGGACAACGTCCGGACGCAGCCACGCGCCGCAAGCAGGACAGTTATCGAGCCGCTGTTCATGCGGAACTATTTCATAACTTGTCCGGCAGCTGACACAACGCGCGCGCCAGACGCTGCCATGTAATTCGATCACGTCGCGTGAGCCGGCTGTTTGATGCAAACCATCGACGTTCTGCGTGACCAGGGTGAATTGCGGAAACAGATCCGCCCAGCGCGCGAGTTCGTAGTGGGCCGGATTCGGCCGTAGTGATTGCAGAAGATTCCGGCGGTAGTCAAACCATTCCCAAACGGCCGGCAGGTCGCGCTCGACCATCCTCGCTGAGGAAATGACATCGAAAGGCATCCCTTTCCACACGGCAGTATCTCCGCCACCGCGAAAAGTCGGCACGCCTGACTCCGCAGAAATACCTGCGCCGGTTAGCACTAATACCCGCCTGGCGTGCTCAAACCGATGGCGCAATTCCGCCGAAATAAGATCTGTCTGCATGACTTGCATTTTGCTTGGATGGTAACAGAGCGCGGCTCGGAAGTGTCAAGGAAGGGCCAGGATAAGTTTCAAGTTTCAAGTTCCAAGTTTCAAGTTCGACTAGAAGTTGATTTTTTCAAAACTTGAAACTTGGAACTTGAAACTTATCAGTGGATAGTTCGCGGTAAATTGGCGCCTGCGTTATACTCAGCGCTTTTGCACCAGCCGTACACGAGGAATATCAGGACGTGACCCTAATCGAAATACAGGATCGATTGAAGCAGCAGACACGCGCCGCAGCCTTTGAGCTTTTCGGTGTCGAGCTTGAGCAGGTGGGCGCGGAAGTTCCGCCGCGGCCGGAGTTGGGCGATCTAGCGTTCCCCGTTTCGTTTGAGTTGGCCAAACGTATCAAGCAAAGCACCGGAGTAAAGACTGCGCCGCGCACAATCGCTGAACAACTCAAAGCGAGGCTTGAACAGTCGGCAGAAGTTGCGCGAGTCGAAGTTGCAGGGGCTGGTTACCTGAATGTCTTTTTTGATCGGGCGAGGTTGCTATCGTTATTCGCTCCTGAAAGCCCGGCAAACATTGAAGACGCTGCCACTGTTCCTGATCGGCCGAAAAAAATGGTCGAACACACCAGTATCAACCCCAACAAAGCGGCGCACATAGGTCACGTACGCAATGCCGTTTTGGGTGACACATTCGTGCGAGTTCTCCAGGAAGCCGGCGAAAAGGTGGAGGTTCAGAACTACATTGACAACACCGGAGTTCAGGTCGCGGATGTAGTTGTCGGGTTCATGCATATCGAAAACATGAAACTCGAAGACATCAAGGCGCTGGACAGTTCCCTTCCCGCCGAGCGTCCGTTTGATTACTACTGTTGGGATCTCTATACGCAAGTCGGACTTTTTTATCGTGACGGTGATGCGGCCGGCACGCCGAATCCCGAGCGCCTGAAGCTGCGCACCGAGGTATTACACGCGCTCGAAGAGGGCAGCAATCCCATCGCTGACCTCGCCGATTATGTAGCTACGCGAAATGTCGTATGCATCCTCGACACAATGGAGCGCCTCGGCATTCGTTACGACTTGCTGGCGCGTGAGTCAGACATCCTGCATCTGCATTTTTGGGATCGCGCATTTGCGCTGATGAAGAACGCCGGGGTCATTCGTCCTGAGACTCAGGGAAAGCATGCCGGCTGCTGGGTGATGCCGTTTGAATCGCACACCGGAACGGATGAGCATGAGTCAGACAAGATCATTGTGCGTTCGAATGGTACCGTCACTTACACCGGCAAGGACATTGCCTATCAACTCTGGAAACTGGGACGGCTGGGCCTCGATTTCAATTACAAACCATTTCGCTCTTACGCGGATGGGCACGTAGCCTGGGTGACCACGACCGAGCCAAACGCCGAGAGTTTGCCTGAAGTGCCGCGACCTAATTTCGGCGGCGGAGTAAAAGTCTACAACGTGATTGACTCACGGCAGGCGTACCCGCAGGAGATCGTCGCGCGCGGAGTTGCAGCTGTGGTTCCGGAGGTAGGTGCAGAGGCCAGCGTCCACTTTGGCTACGAGATGGTTGCGCTTTCGCCTGCCGCCTGTGCAGAACTCGGTATTGAGTTGAGTGAAGAAGATCGCGCGCGCTCCTTCATTGAAATGAGTGGCCGCAAAGGCCTGGGCGTGAAGGCCGACGACCTGATTGATCGCCTCGAAGCCGACGCGATGCGCGAAGTTTCAACGCGACATCCTGAGCTTTCAAATGAAGAGCAGAGCGCGACTGCGCATGAGATTGCGGTCGGAGCGTTGCGCTATTTCCTGCTGAAGTTTACCCGCAACTCGGTTATCACTTTCGACTTTAAGGACGCGCTTTCGTTTGAAGGTGAGACCGGACCTTATTGCCAGTATGCGGCGGTGCGTGCCAATTCGATCTTTCGCAAGCTGGATGCCGATGCTGTCGCCAGGGCTGAAGAGCTGATCGCGAGCGCTGCAGCGGATGGTGGTTCAAAGGTTTCTGACGTGTTCGCCGATGAGGCTGGAACTGAGATCTGGTCGCTGGTGATGCTCGCAGAGCGACTCGATGAAATGATCGCGCAGTGTGCGGCTTCGGCCGAGCCCGCGAACCTTGCCAAGTATGCTTTTACACTCGCGCGTGGGTTCAATCTTTTTTATCACCGGCATCGAATAATAGCCGAGGAAGATCAAACCAAACGCGCGGTCTTGATTGTGGCCGCGAACATCGCGCGGCGACGATTGACCGCAGCGCTCGCAACGCTCGGGATAGCCGTGCCGGAACGAATGTAGGACCGGAAGTAACGTTCTGCCTGAGCTGCTTTGCACAAAAGTTGGCTGGATGGTCACACAAAATCAGAACTGGGAGCGACAGCGACCAGCCGAAG
>Ga0070698_100000915_pt1 | contig 32284 bp, 36 predicted proteins | sample KBSK1502metaG_FD_65477 | JGI IMG/M metagenome (GOLD analysis project Ga0070698, IMG submission 65477) | Corn, switchgrass and miscanthus rhizosphere microbial communities from Kellogg Biological Station, Michigan, USA - KBS K1-50-2 metaG | ecosystem: Host-associated > Plants > Roots >... | reverse complement strand
TAGGCGCGCACCAGTTCCAGGGTCTCGCGCTTGATCAGCGGGTCCTTCTCCTGCTCGAACGGCGTGCCGGCCTCGCCGAAGCCCTTGCGCCCGCGACCCGACATCGGCCGGCCGGACAGCGCGTTGGACGGCATCTCGTCGAAGAAGTAGGACACCGGCACATCCAATACCTTGGCGAATTCGAACAGTCGGCTCGAGCCGATGCGGTTGGAGCCGCGCTCGTACTTCTGGATCTGCTGGAACGTCAGCCCGACGGCAGTTCCGAGTTTCTCCTGGCTCATCCCGAGAAGGGTACGGCGCTGGCGCATGCGGGCGCCGACATGGACATCAACGGGATGTGATCTTGCCATCGCTCCAGGTTCCTCTCGGCAATTGTTCAGAGACTACGACGCGGTTGTACAACTAAGGTGGCAAACACTTTGTAAGTGCAGCCGGCGGCAATTCCATCGGTGCAAAAATGCATACCTACACGTCAGGGCTGCATATGACATTACCGCCAACCCCAAATAATGCAAGCTGAACCTCAGCACTTTGGAATACCGACGCTATTCACGCCAGATGGCGGTTGTGGGGCGACCTTCCCACTAGCAATACAACGCCCAGAAGTACAACCAGGATCATGAGCGTCCCGTCCCCCCAACGACTGTAGGGAGTGGCCTCTCGCGCCGACGGAATCGGGTGGTCGATGATGCCCTCCTGCTGCATGCCGAGTGAGGCCACAACCCGGCCGTAGGCGTCGATCACGGCCGAGATGCCGGTGTTGGCGGCGCGGATCATCGGCAATCCTTCCTCGACCGCACGCAAGCGCGCGCTGACCAGATGCTGGTGCGGTCCGCTGGAGAGCCCGAACCAGGCGTCGTTGGTGACGTTGAGCAGCCAGCGTGGCCGCGCGCCGGGCCCGGTGACGGCCGCCGGGAAGATCACCTCGTAGCAGATCACCGGCGAGAAGGCCGGCAGGCCCGGCAGGCCGATGGTGAGCCGTGATTCGCCCTCCTCGAACGAGCCGCGGCCAATGAAGCCCGAGACCGGCGCGAGCTGGCGGTGGAATGGAATGTACTCGCCGAGCGGCACCAGGTGGACCTTGTCATAGGTGGCGAGGATCGCGCCCGTTGCGTCGATCACCAGCAGCGAGTTCCACACGCCGTCTTCCGGCCGTTTGGTGCTGCGCGCCGCGCCGGTCAGCAGATAGCCACCCGGCGGCACCGCCCGCGCCATGACCTGCAACGCCGGCGAGCCCGGCTCGATGACGAAGGGCGCTGCGGTCTCGGGCCATAGCACGGCCGCCAGACGGTCGAAGCCGGGTCGCCGGCTCAGTTCCACCAGCTGTGCCAGCTGGCGCGACTGGTTCTCCGGCCGAAATTTCTCGGATTGCGGGACATTGGGCTGCACGATGCGCACCAGCGCACCCGGCGCACCGTCCCCGGCGGTCGCCGCCATCGCCCATTCGCCGGCGAGGCCGGCAATTCCCACCACGGCCAGCGCCGCCAGCGAGGCACGCCAGCCGGCGGCCGGCGCCGCCAGCACGAGAAACGTCAGCATGCCCAAGCCATAGGCGCCGAACAGGGCCGCGCCCTGTAGCAAAGGCGTGGCGAAGGCCCAGACATGGCCCAGTGGATTCCACGGATAGCCGGTGAAGAGGTGACCACGCAGCCATTCGGCCACCGCCCAGGCGATCGCCAGCAGGATCAGGCGCCGGTAGCGTCCCCCCAGGGCGGGCCAGCGTTCGACCAGCCGCCGCGTGACGCCGGCGGCAAGGGCGGGAAAGACGCCCAGGAAAATTGCCAAGCCGGCGACGATGGGAAGACCCAGAAGCGCGTAGTCGGCGGGCGGCACGAAGAACGCCTCGAGAATCCAGTACGAGCCGACGGCGAAATGGCCGGTGCCCCAGGCCCAGCCGCGCAACAGCGCGCTTCGCGGCCCCGGTGCCGTCTGCCACAGCCAGACGAAGGCTGCGATGCCCAGCACGCCAAGCGGCAGCCAATAGAGCGGCGGCATGGCAAGTGCCGCCAGTGCGCCGGCCAGCAAGGCCGCGCCCATGGCGCGCCATCCCTGAAGCATCATCGTCTCGGTGCGGCGATCAGGCGGCCGACCGTGACGAGGTCGGCGGCCGCACCCGCAGGCGCCGGATGCGCCGCGGATCGACGTCGAGCACTTCGAACTCGACGCCCGACGGATGGCGGACGACCTCGCCGCGCTCGGGAATGCGGCCGAGCAGGGAAAAGATCAGGCCGCCCACGGTGTCGATTTCGCGCCGCTCGTCTTCGGACAGCACGCGGCCGATCTCCTGCTCCAGCAGTTCGATGGGCGTGCGGCCGTTGACGTCGATCGTGCCGTCGACCCGGCGGGCGACCGTCGGCGTCTGGGCCACGTCGTGCTCGTCCTCGATCTCGCCCACGATCTCCTCGACCAGATCCTCGATGGTGAGCAGGCCGTCGGTGCCGCCGAACTCGTCGACCACCAGCGCCATGTGAGTGCGCGAGCGGCGCATGTCGAGCAGCATGTCGAGCACCGGCAGCGTCGGCGCCACGAACACGACGCGGCGCAGTATGTCGCGCAGGTTGAACTTCTTGGCGGTGCCCCAGTAAACCAGCACGTCCTTGATGTGGATCATGCCGATCACGTCGTCGAGCGACTCGCGATAGACCGGGTAGCGCGAATGAGCCTCGGCCTGGATCAGCCGCACCACCTCGTCGAGCGGTATGTCGGCGGCGATGGCGGAGATGTCGGCGCGCGGCACCATGACGTCGGCCACGGTCTTGTCGCGCAGCTTCAGGATGTTGGCGAGCAGGATCCTCTGGTCTTCGCTGATCGGCGTGTCGCTTTCGGGCGTCTCCTCGATCAGTTCCTCGATCGCCTCGCGCACCGCCTCGTTCTTCTCGCGCCGGCGCAGGCGCCGCAGGATGGCGCGCAGCAGGCCGCCCGTGGACGGGGCTTCGGGGCTCGGCGCCGGGCCGGCCGCGGCGGGAGGTTCAGGCGCCGAAGCCTGGCCGTTGGCACCTGGCGGCGTGCTGTGCGCTGTGGAGTCCGGCATGGCCGTTAAGATAGGCTATCGCCCCTGTGTTGCAATTGTGGATGTTCGCCATGCGTTCCTACAAACTTCCTTCGGGCGGGGCAATGCCGGCGCTTGGCCTCGGCACCTGGCGCATGGGCGAAAGCGAACGACGGCGCGCCCAGGAGCTCGACGCGGTCAAGTACGGCGTCGAACTCGGCTATCCGATGATCGACACGGCGGAAATGTATGGCGAAGGCCGCGCCGAGGAGATCGTCGGCGAGGCGATCGCGGGCCTCAGCCCCCGGCCCTACATCGTGAGCAAGGTCTACCCGCACAACGCCACGCGCTCAGGCACCATCGCTGCCTGCGAGCGCAGCCTCAAGCGCCTGCGCATCGATCGGATCGACCTCTATCTGCTGCACTGGCGCGGCGGGGCGCGGCTGGAGGAGACATTCGAGGCGTTCCACCGCCTGCGTGAGGCGGGAAAAATCGCCGATTTCGGCGTCAGCAACTTCGACCGCGACGACATGGAAGAGGCCGCGCGCCTCGACAAGGGCCTGACCGGCAGCAACCAGGTGCTCTACTGCCTGTCGCGGCGCGGCCCCGAGTTCGATGTTCTGCCGTGGATGCGCCAGCGCTCGATCCCGCTGATGGCCTATTCGCCGCTCGACCAGGGCGGGCTTTTGCGCAAATCAGCGTTGAAGAAGCTCGCCGACGAAGTCGGCTGCACGCCGGCTCAGCTCGCGCTCGCCTGGCTGTTGGCCCAGCCCGGCGTCGTCACCATCCCCAAATCGGCCAGCCGCGAGCGCGTGAAGGAGAATTTCGGCGCGCTCGACGTCAAGCTTTCGCCGAAGATTCTGGCCGAGCTCGATCGCGCCTTCCCGCCGCCGAAGGGTAAGCAGGCGCTCGAGATGCTGTAGGCTGGAGCGCGGACCTCAGGTCCGCTCATACCTGTCGTCCTGAGCGCAGCGAAGGACCTCATCGCCGCTTGCAATCAGCATGAGATCCTTCGCTTCGCTCAGGATGACTGAGGCGGACCTGGAGGTCCGCGCTCCAATCAAGCGTTGCTCTTGTCGCGCAGGACGGCAGCGATATCGGCGGGATCGACCTTGATGTCGAGACCGGCACGCTCCTGCTGCAGCAGCATGGACGATCGCGAATCGCGTCCTTCCCAGCCGCGCGCCAGCGCCTCCGTCATCTCCTCGAGCGTGAGATTGGCGAGCCGCATCGGCACGCCGACCTCGCGACCGACCTGAGTCGCCAGCGAGACATCCTTGTGCGCGAGCCTGAGCGCAAAGCGCGGCGGGTCGTAAACGTTGGGCAGGAAGTGCTCGGCAAGGCCGTCGAAGGTGCGACGGCGACCGGTGACGCCGTTGCGGACCGCCTTCCACAACGTGAGCGGATCGACGCCGGCCTTGACGCCCATGGTGAAGGCTTCGGCCAGCGCCGTCTGGATCATGTAGCCGCTCAGATTGTGCACCAGCTTGGCGACCGACGCCGAACCGATCGGTCCGATATAGAGGATTTGGTCGCCGGCCGCGTCGAGCACCGGCCGATAGCGCTTGAAGACGGCCTCATCGCCGCCCACCCAGATCGCCATCTTGCCCGACGCGGCGCCGCTCGGGCCGCCGCTCACCGGACTGTCGAGCAGGACAGCGCCGCGTTCGGCGAACAGCGGCGCAAGGCTGCGCATCAGGGTGGGTGAGTTGGTGGAAAAATCGAACAGCGGCTGGCCGCGCGACATTCCGGCGAGCAGTCCGTCCTTGCTGCGCACCACGGCCTCGAACTCGCGCGGTCCGGGCAGCGAGGTGAAGACGATCTCCGTCGCCGCCGCCACGTCCTTGGGCGAGTCGGCCCACGCAGCGCCGGCGGCACAAATTTTCTCGGCCGCCTGCCGGCGCGCATCGTGCACCACCAAGTCGTGGCCGCCCTTGCGCAGATTGGTCGAAATGCCCGAGCCCATCAGGCCAAGGCCGATGAATCCCACCCGCATGTTGTTTCCTTCCCTAGTATGGATCGGCGATCCCGAGCTTGGCGAGGATGCGCCGTTCCAGCGCCTCCATGCGCGCGGCGTCGGCGTCACCCGTCTCGTGATCGTAGCCCAGCAGGTGCAGCGTACCATGCACGACGAGATGCGCGACATGATCGGCCGGACTCTTCCGCTGCGCGCTTGCTTCACGCCACACGGTCTGCCGCGCCAGCACGACATCGCCCAGGAAACCGCGCTCGCCCGACGGATAGGACAGGACGTTGGTCGACTTGTCCTTGCCGCGGTCGCGGGCGTTGAGCGCACGCACGCGCCTGTCGTCGGCCAGAGCAACGGTGAGGGATCGGCGATCTCCTTGGCGCCCGCCCGTCACCGCAGCACGCGCCGCGCGCCTTACCAGCCGCTCGACGCCGGGCAGCACATCGCGCCAGGTCGCGTCGATGACGATAACCGTGCAGCTAACCGACGGCCGAGGCCGTCGCGCCGAGCGAAGCCGAGGGGGCTTGCCTGCGCCCGACAAGTTCTCTCCGCTTCGCGCTTCGCGCTCCGCTCGAGACGAAGGCTTACGCCTTCGTCTTTTTGTCGCGCGCGTCATAGGCCTCGACGATGCGGGTCACCAGGTCGTGGCGCACGACGTCGCGCGAACCGAGCCGCACGAAGCGCACGCCTTCGACGTTGCCCAGCGTATCGACGGCGTCGGCTATGCCCGATCGCTGGCCGCCCGGCAGGTCGGTCTGGCTGGGATCGCCGGTGATCACCATGCGCGAGCCCTCGCCCAGCCGGGTCAGGAACATGCGCATCTGCATGGGCGTGGTGTTCTGCGCCTCATCGAGGATGACGTAGCAATGCGCCAGGGTGCGGCCGCGCATGAAGGCGAGCGGCGCGATCTCGATTTCACCCGATTCCATGCGATTGGCGATCTGCTCGGCCGGCAGCATGTCGTGCAGCGCGTCGTACAGCGGGCGCAGGTAGGGATCGATTTTTTCCTTCATGTCGCCGGGCAGGAAGCCCAGCCTCTCGCCGGCTTCGACGGCCGGCCGCGACAGCACGATGCGCTCGACCTTGCCCGCGGTCAGCAGCGACACGCCCATGGCGACCGCGAGATAGGTCTTGCCGCTGCCAGCCGGGCCCAAGGCGAACACCATGTCGCGCTCGCGCAGGGCGGCCAGGTAGATGCGCTGGCCCGGCGAGCGCGCCTGCACGGTGCGCCGGCGCGTGCGAATGCCGTCGTCGCCGCCATCGCCGCCGCTGCGGGCAAAGCGCACGGCGGCATCGATATCGGCCATCTCGATGGACAGCCCGCGCTTCAGCCGCTCGTAAAGCCCGGCCAGCGCCTTGTGCGCCACCGCGGCATCGTCGGGCGCCCCGGCAATGGCAAGCTGGTTGCCGCGCGCGCTCAACTGCACATTGGCGAGCTGCTCTATGCGCACGAGATGACGGTCGTGATTGCCATAGAGCACCGCCAGTAAGGCATTGTCGTCGAAGGTCATGCGGCGCACGTCGGCCGAGCGGCCGCCAACGGCTGTCGGATCGCTCACGCGGCGGCCTCGCACGATGGCACGGCGATCTCGCCCGCCAGGCTGTTGGCATGGCCCTCGGTCAGACGCACGTCGACGATACGGCCGATCAGGCGCGGATCGCCGTCGCCATAGACCGACTGCAGCCACGGCGTCTTGCCGACGATCTGGCCGGGTTTGCGGCCGGTCTCGGCGAACAGCACCGGCACGGTGGCGCCGACCTTCGAGGCGTTGAAAGCACGCGCCTGCCTAGCCACCAGGGCCTGCAGCGCGGCGAGCCGCGCCGCCTTCACCGTCTCCGGCACCTGATCGGGCATCGCCGACCCGGGCGTGCCCGGCCGGCGGCTGTACTTGAACGAGAAGGCCGAGGCAAAGCCCACCTCGTCGATCAGACGCATCGTTTCGTCGAAATCGGCGTCGCTCTCGCCGGGGAAGCCGACAATGAAGTCCGATGACAGCGCAAGGTCGGACTGCGCCTGGCGCAGGCGATCGACCAGGCGCAGGAAGAGATCGCGTCCGTGACGGCGGTTCATCGCCTCGAGGATGCGATCGGAGCCCGACTGCACAGGCAGGTGCAGATACGGCATGAGCTGCGGCACGTCGCCATGAGCGGCGATCAGATCGTCGTCCATGTCGCGCGGATGGGAGGTCGTGTAGCGAATGCGCGCCACGCCATCGATCTCCGACAAGGCGCGAATCAATCGTGCCAGCGACCAAGTCGAGCCATCCGCCGCCTCGCCGTGATAGGCGTTGACGTTCTGGCCGAGCAGCGTGATCTCGATCGCGCCGGCGGCGAGCAGCTGGCGCGCCTCGGCGAGGACCGCCGACGCCGGCCGCGAATATTCGGCGCCGCGTGTATAGGGCACGACGCAGAAGGTGCAGAACTTGTCGCAGCCTTCCTGGATCGACAGGAACGCCGAGCCGGCGCGCACGCCCTGCGGCGCCGGCAAGTGATCGAACTTGCTCTCGGTTGGGAAATCGGTGTCGAGCACACCGGCACCCGGCAGGCGCTTGCCGGCACGCCGGATCGATGCCTTGCGCTCGGCCTCGGCCAGCAGCTCGGGCAAACGGTGATAGGCCTGGGGCCCGACGACGATGTCGACGGCCGGCTGGCGGCGCACGATCTCCTCGCCCTCGGCCTGGGCGACGCAACCGGCGACGGCGATGGTGAGATCGCCGCCTTCGGCCCGGCGCTGGACCTTGGCATCGCGCAGGCGGCCGAGCTCGGAATAGACTTTTTCCGAGGCGTGCTCGCGGATGTGGCAGGTGTTCAGCACGACCAGATCGGCCTGCTCGGGCCTATCGGCCAGGGCATAGCCGAGCGGCCGCAGGACATCGGCCATGCGGTCCGAATCATAGACGTTCATCTGGCACCCGTAGGTGCGGATGAACACGCGCTTGCGCTGCCCGTCAGTGCGGACGTTCGTCATCTGTCTCCGTTGCTGGAACGGCGGTTTCTAACACCCGGAGCGACCACGGTCGAGCACCCCCCGTTTTCATTTACCTGCCCAGTCATATGGGGGAGGCATGCCCACTACGCCGCCTTCCTGGGCGGCGGCAATTGCTCCAGTCGGCCGGAATTCGCGAGCTGCACGCCGGTGGACACCTGGCGGAAGCAATAATCGGCGAGCTTCTTGCGATCGCCCAGGCGGTCGATGTCGACTGGTGAAAAGAAGGTGACAACCGCCTCGGTCTCGCCGAGGCAGACCATCTGCCAAAGATGGGGCACCAGATCGAGATCGCCGAACCACGCGAACAGCGGGCGCCAGTAGCGGCCGAGCGGAATGCCGTCGAGCCGCGTGTAGGCGATCGCCACCGACTGCACGATGATCGGTTTGCCGTCGCGGCGAAGCTGGGCGACGCCGAACAGGGCGCTGCGGAAAGGCAGCACGCGCGTACCGTCGCTGCTGGTGCCTTCGGGAAACAGCATGAGATTGTCGCCGGTGTTCAGGCGCTTCATCATTTCGTCGCGGCTGGTGCTGGTCTTGCCGGTGCGCCGTTCGATGAAGATGGTGCGCTGCGCCTTGGCGAGCGTGCTGAAGAACGGCCAGGTCGCGACCTCGGCCTTGGCGACGAAGCTGCCTGGTATCAGCCCGCCCAGCACCTCGATGTCGAGGTAGGAGACGTGATTGCAGACATAGAGGGTGGGCGTGACGGTCGAGCGCTGGCCGTGGACGCGCACGCGGATGCCCAGGATGATGCAGACGAAGCGGTGATAGACGATCGGCATCCAGCGGATCACTGGACGGATGCGCAGCGCCATGGCCAGAAGATAGATCGGCACCAGGACCAGCGTCACCAAGAGGTAACTCAGCAGCCGGAAGGCGCCTCGCAGAGGAGAACCGATCCACATCGCGGCGTCGGAGACGTCAGCCTTCCTGCTCGCGCATCCCGCGTTCGTAGTGGCGGATGTACTTCTCGGTGATGATTTCCGTCTTGACGATGATGAAGACGTCGGTGCTGTTGAATTCGGGATCGATCACCGCGCCGTCGCCGACGAAGCCGCCCAGCCGCAGATAGCCCTTGATGAGCGGCGGCACGCGCGCCAGCGCCTTGCGCGGGTCGTAGCTGCCGGGTTCCAGCACGTTCATCTTCACGTAGCGGCTGGGCAGCGCCCGCACGCGGATCTCCGGCGGCGCCAGATGATGATGATAGAGATAGCTCATCGCCTGGGCGTGCTGCGACGGATCGGTGCCCGGCATGCTGGGGCAGCCGAACAACACCTGGATGTTGTAGTGGGACGAGTAGAGCGCCATGCCGCGCCACAGCATCTGCATGGTCGCGGTGTTGCGCGCGTCCTTGGCGATGCACGAGCGGCCAGCCTCGAGGACTTCGCCCGGATAGTCGATCAGCGGCTGGATGTCGTATTCGGCGGACGAATAGAAGCGGCCGATCTTGGCCGCCGCCGAGCGGCGCATCAGGCGGTAGGTGCCGACGATGCCTTCCGGGCCGTCGCCGCGCCGGCGGTCGAGCACCAGCAGATGGTCGCAGACCTCGTCGAATGCATCGAAGTCGCGCCGCGCCGCCGCCATCTCGGGCGTCGGATGCGCTGTCATCTCTTCGTAAAAAACCCGATAGCGAAGCGCCTGCGCGGCGTCGATCTCGGCGGCGTTCTCGGCCAGCCGGACCTCGAAGTCGCCAGCAACGACCTTGACGATCTCCGAGCTCGACGTCGGAGTACCAAGGAGTTCGGCTTCGCCGTCAGCGCGGTCGATGCGCATGTTTCGCCGCCCCGATCATCCGCCTATTATCGGGGTGGCGATGGCTCCGTCCACTCATTTTTGCCGGTCGGTTTTCCCGTCCAGCGGCACGCCGTACAATTCCAGCCGGTGGCCGACCAGCTTGTATCCGGCCTTTTCCGCGATCCTGCGTTGCAGGTCCTCGATCTCGTCGTTGTGAAATTCCACAACCTTGCCGCTTTGAATGTCGATCAGGTGGTCGTGGTGCTCCTCCGGCGTTTCCTCGTAGCGCGCGCGGCCGTCGCCGAAATCGTGCTTGGCCAGAATACCGGCTTCCTCGAACAACCGCACCGTGCGGTAGACGGTGGCAATGGAGATGTTGGGATCGATGGCCGTGGCGCGGTGATGCACCGCCTCGACGTCGGGATGGTCATGCGCTTCGGACAGCACACGCGCGATGACGCGTCGTTGCTCAGTCATTTTTAGACCGCGCTCGGCGCACAGCAGTTCGAGCTTCGACTTCCGATCGGGCATGCAACGGCAGCCTACACCCGCCCGCGGCCGGGGTATAGTTGGGGGATGATCGTCCAACCCGACCAGACCATCGACATCACCAACGAGGTCTGCCCCATGACCTTCGTGCGCACCAAGCTCAAGCTCGAGCGCATGCGGCCGGGCGAGGTCTTGAGCGTTCGCCTGCGCGGCGAAGAACCTTTACGCAATGTGCCGCGCGCGGCCCGCGAGGAAGGCCACGCCATTTTGGCCATCGACGCCGATGGCGAGAACCATATCGTGACCATCCGGCGCGCCTGATCAGCCGAGGGTGAGACGCATGGCAATGGCATCCGCCGGCGGCCCCTCGCCGCGGCGGTAATAGGCGGCCCGCGTGCCGATCGCCTGGAAGCCCACCGCCTCGTACAGGGCGCGCGCCGCCGGATTATCCGCACCGACTTCAAGGAATAACGCCCGTGCCCCGGTCGCGCGCACGCGATCGATCACCGCCATCAGCAACCGCCGTCCCGCCCCCCGCCGTCGATGGGTCGGGCTGACCGCAATGGTCAACAATTCCGACTCATCGGCCGCCACTCGGCATAAAGCGACGCCGACCTCGTGACCGTCGGCCTCGAGCAGCAGGCCCGCGACACCCGGCGATGCCAGGAGCTCGGCGACGTCCTGCCTCGTCCAGGCGGGTTCGCCCAAGGCCGCAAAGGCCGCGCCATGCAGCTGGGCGGCACGGTCGAGATCGCGCGCGCCGAGCGCTCTCAGGACAAATCCGGCGTCGTTCATTCGACGGTCCGCCGCCCGCCATCCGGCAAGGTGATGTTGACGCCGCGCAGATAGAGCGGACGGGGCAGGCCCTCGCGTGCGTTGCGCGCCCGCCAGGCCGCCGCTCCATCATCGGTCGCGAGGCGGGCGGCGACCACCGGGTCGGGCAGTGCCTCCTCGGCCATCGCGTCGATGCCGGCAGCACCGAGTTCGGCGGCGAGCGCCGCTGCGCCAGATCCGATGACCAGGCAGGGTCGGCCGCGCAGGCGCACGGCAAGCTCGGCCGCCGCGGCGACGAACGGGGTCGGCTGATCCTCGATGGCGCAAAACCAGTCGCCCAGGCGGCTGTCGATGGCGGCAACGACCAGCCGCTCGTGGGGCCGCGCCTGCGCCAGCAATACCGACGTCGTGGCGATGCCCGCGAGCGGCACGCCCAGCCCGACGGCGAGGCCGCGCGCCGCGGCGAGGCCAACCCGCACGCCGGTGAAACTGCCCGGCCCGATCGTGACGGCAATCAGCGCCAGCTCGCGTCGTCCGACGCCGGCCTGGCCCAGGACCGTCACGATGGCCGGCAGCAGGCGTGCCGCCTGGTCGCGGCCGCCTTCGCTCAGGCCGGCAAGCCGGCGGCCGTCGCGGACGACGGCGATGCCAAGACCGCTGACCGCGCAGTCGAAGGCCAGGACCAGATTCACGCGCTGGCGCCGATCAGGTCGGCTGGGCATTGTTGGATCATGAAACTCGACTTGGTTGCGATCGTCCCGCCCGACTTCGACCTCGACGTGACGCTGGCCTATGCGACCACCGCCAATCTAACGGGGCGCCCGGTCTATCGGAATGGCCAATGCTGGCTGCATCGCGAGGCCGCCGACAAGCTCGCCGCGGCGATCTCGCTCGCCCGTCCGCTGGGGCTGAGGCTCCGCCTGTTCGACGCGCTGCGTCCGGTCGAGGCGCAATGGGCGCTGTGGAATGCCCGGCCCGATCCCGAGTTCCTCGCCGATCCGCGCCGCGGCTCGCCTCATTCGCGCGGCGTGGCGGTCGACCTCACGCTGCTGGACGACGGCGGGCACGAGCTCGACATGGGCACGCCGTTCGACGCCTTCACGCCGCTGTCGCACCATGGCCGCACCGACCTCCCGGTCGAGGCGCAACGCAACCGGCTGCTGCTGATGGGGCTGATGACGGCCGCAGGCTGGGACTTCTATCGCAACGAATGGTGGCACTATCAGCTTTTTGACGCGCGACGCTATCCGCTGGTCAGCGACGCCGATTTGGCCCAACCCATGATGTAGGCTCAGAAGCTCGACAGCCGCGCCTTGTCGAAATCGCTGAGCTCGTTCTCGCGCATGATCTGGCGCACGAACCTCACATACTCCTGTCCCAGTTCGGAATAGCGCAGCAGCGACCCGATGAGCTGATAGCCGTCAAGCGCCTCGCCGCGCCCGCGCAAGGTTGCGCGCGCGGCGCGGAAGCCTGAATAGGCCGGATGGGTATTGAGATTGGCGATATAGGCCTGGGTCGCCTCGGCAACATTGGCGAACGGCTGCGGCGTGCCGGCGCGGATCTGGCCGAACAGGGCGTTGCTGCGGGCGGCAGCGGACGTGCCCCAGCCCGATTCGACTCCGCCCTGGGCGATCGCCATCGACGGCGGGACGACATCGACCTTTCGCACCAATTCGTCGATGTCGTCGGCCGGCGTGCCGTAGCGCTCGGCGAGATCTTCCAGCCAGATGCGTTCGATGGCCGAGATGGCCATCGGCGCCGAGAACATCTTGTCGCGCAGGTAGAGAAGCTGCTCGCGATCGGCCAGCACGCGCTGATTGACCTCGAGTATCACCGGCAGGAGGGCGGTGATGAACAACGCCTTGCGCTCGTTGCCGTCCTTGTTGCCGAGGTCGGCCGGCACGCGTTCGACGCGGATCGGCGGCACGGCCTCGCCCTGGCGGACCTCGCTGAGCGTATAGGCGGCGTCGCGGAAGAAGCCGGCGAGTTCGTCGGCGGTTCGCGGGTTGATCGGACGAAGCTGCACCTGGCGGCGAATGGCGTTGCCGGGCGCCGCGAAGCGGCCGTGCCCGAACGACAACTCGCGGGTCGAACGATGGAAGGTGTCGTCGGGCTCGCTCACGTCGTGGCGCACGAAGACAAGTGCCTCGGGCGCGGCGTTCATGGCGAGGAACGTCGGCGGCTCCAGCGCGGCCGCGCCGGCCGTCCCGACCGGCGCGAAGGAAAGATATGGCGCGACATCATCAAGCGATGGAAGCGGTTCGCTGAGTCCCACCCCGGTGGCGAATACGGCCGCCCACACGGCCGCAAACGCATATTGGCGCCCGCGATCGACCGCGGGCCAAATGGCCGACTGCATCCCACACCCTCGTTTCTTTTGGCCGCGCGAACGGCCCATCGCACACGGTCCCCCCGCGGACCGCGACGCTGCAGTGACGCTTTACGCTTGAATGGCGGGCGGCCTACTGGGCCGCCTGCACTTCCACCACTTCCGGCACGTAGTGCTTCAGAAGATTCTCGATCCCCATCTTCAGCGTGGCGGTCGAGCTCGGGCAGCCCGAGCACGAACCCTGCATGTGCAGGTAGACCACGCCATCGCGGAAATCCTGGAATATGATATCGCCGCCATCCTGGGCCACCGCCGGACGGACGCGCGTATCGAGAAGTTCCTTGATCTGGGCGACGACCTCGTCGTCGTCCGCCGAAGCCGCAGTGGCCTCGGCAGCGTCGGCGATCACCGGATCGCCCGACGTGTAGTGTTCCATGATCCCGCCCAGGATCGACGGCTTCAGAACCTGCCAATCGCGGTCGGCCGCCTTGGTGACGGTCACGAAATCCGAGCCAAAGAACACGCGCTCCACGCCTTCGATCGCAAACAGCCTCTTGGCCAGCGGCGACGGTGTGGCGGTATCGGCCGACGCAAAATCCATCGTGCCCTTCTCCATGACCACCCGGCCAGGGAGGAACTTCAGGGTCGATGGATTGGGCGTCTGCTCGGTCTGGATAAACAAACCTTCCTCCTTCTCGAACGCCTTGCGGCAGGACCGCTCGGCGTCGCGCAGGCTGGGATCGGGACGTCTCCGTTCCCCCACTCGTTGGCCTTTGACCTAGGAACCGGCGCGGAGGCGATCAAGCTGTTTCTTGAACGTTTATGTATAAAGATTATGGTAAATAGAGTTATTTACATTATTTTTCAGCACTCTACTGGATCGTGGCTCTGGTGTGGCGTCCATCCGCATCGCGCACACAAAGAAAGGTTCCGAGCTTCGCCCCGCCAAATCGTCGCAGAAACTTCGCTCACGCTTCATGAAATGGCATCGATTTCGGCTTCGGTGAGAGCGCCTGGAACGATGGTCAGCGGGATCCGCAGCTGGCTGCCGAGTTTGCCGGCGAACGCGGTGACCAACGGCCCGGGCCCCTCGCTGCCCGAGGCGCCTCCCAGCACAAGAACCGAGATCGAGCGGTCTTCGGTCAGCAGCTTGATCAGCTCGTCGCGGCTCTTGCCTTCGCGGATGTAAATCGCCGGCGGCTGACCGGTCAGCGTCACCGCGTCATCGGCATGCCGGGCGACGATGGCTTCGGCTTCCTGACGGGCTTCCTGGCGCATCAGGTCGACCACGGCGCCCCATTGCTGGCCCTCCGGCGGCTCCATGACGTAGAGCATGGCGACGCGCCCGCCCGTGCGCTTGGCGCGCCGGCAGGCGTAGCGAAGCGCCTTGCGCATTTCCGGGCTTTCATCGACCACGACCAGGAAGACGCGCTCCTCGGATCGGCTGGGTTGCTCGCTCATGATCGCTCCCTTTCCGCGTTGGTCGCGCCGCTTACAGGCGCCGCATGATCGCGCCGCCGATCCAGCCGGCCATGAGCGCCAGGATGATCGCCCCCAGGCCGTAAAGCGGACCGTCATGGGTGGCCCAGCTGGCAAGCTCAGCGTTGAAGCCGACCTTGCCCACCGGCAGCGGCCGCGACACCGCCGCGACGATCTTGCCGTCGCGCAACAGATAGGTCTTCACATCGTAGACCCCTTCCGGCAACCGCGAGGGAAACGGCAGGTCAACCCGGAACAGCCGGTGGGCCTGGATGGTGACCTGGCCGATGGCGGGGGGATAGAGCCCTTCCCGGCGCTTCACCTCGACCAGGCCCAGGCGGAATTTGGTGAGGTCCTGATGCTCGCGCTCGCCGACCGAGCGCACGCTCGCCAGCCGATCCTCCAACGACAGGATCTCGCCGCCGGCGCTGCGGGCGAGCAGGCGCTGCAGGGGCTGACTGGCGGCGATGGCGTAGTAGGCCGGAACGTCGTCGAAGGCCTGCCGGCCGATATTTAGCCACAGGCCAAGGAAGCGCTGCTTGCGCAGCACCGTCTCGCGCCCCGGCGGACCGGCGACGACGACCACGATCTCGCCCGGCGGGTCGAACATGCCGAACAGCAGGATGCTTTCGCCCTGGAACGCCGAGGTGATCGACACACGGGCCTGCGACAGGTCGACCACCAGATCGGGCGTCGTGGACTGCGCCGGCACCGAGGGCGGCACGCTGGAATCGACCGGCCCGCCCAAGGTCGGTCCGACAAGGCCGCCGGCCGGCGGCTCGATGCGCGGGCCTTGCGCGGCGGCAGGCGAGGCGAGCAGGCAGGCAAGCGCCACGGCGAGCGCCCGGCGCGTCACGGCAGCACCTCGCGCGATCCCAGCGAGTAGAACGAGCTCGGCGTGCGCAAAAGCTCGGTCAACAGTTCGCTCGCCACGGCCAGGATCAGGATCGCCATGAGACCGCGCAGCACCACGCCCGGCAGCTTGGCCGCGAGCCGCGAGCCGACCGGCGCGCCGACCACGCCGCCCAGGATCAGCAGCATCGCCAGCACGACATCGACCGTGCCGTTGGTCGCCGCCTGCAGGAAGGTGACGTTGGCCGCCACGAACAGGATCTGGAAGTTCGAGGTGCCGATCACCACCGCCGTCGGCATGCCGAGGATGTAGATCATGGCCGGCACCAGGACGAAGCCGCCGCCGACGCCCAGGATGGCCGACAAGATACCGATGGCGAAGCCGATGCCGAGCGGCAGCAGGGCGCTGATATAGAGCTTCGACTTGTAGAAGCGCAGTTTCAGCGGCAGGCGGTGCACCAGGTAGTGGGTATGCAGCTTGCCGCGCGGCGCCTCGGGGTTGCGCCGGCGCCGCAGGTAGGTCCTGAGGCTCTCGAACAGCATCAGGACGCCGATCGTCGACAGCATGACGACGTAGAGGACGGCGATGACGAAGTCGATCTGGCCGATCCTCTTGAGGTAGGTGAACAGCGACACGCCTGCCGTCGAGCCGATCATGCCGCCCAGCAGCAGGACCAGCCCCATGCGCAGGTCGACGTTGCCGCGCCGCCACTGGACCTGCAGCGAGGACACCGAATTGGCGATCACCTGGTTGGCCTGGCTGGCGACCGCGACTGTCGGCGGAATGCCGACGAAGATCAGTAGCGGCGTGGCCAGGAAACCGCCGCCGACGCCGAACATGCCGGCCAGCAGGCCGGCGGCGGCGCCCAGGCCCAGCAGCACGAACACGTTCATCGACTGTTCTGCGATGGGTAGGTAAATCTCCACCGCGGCGGCCTACTTCAGAAGGATGTTGCTGATCTCGCGCAGCTGGGTGCGCGCCCGCAGCAGATAGAAGCCCTGGGCGGCGAGATGGTTGGGGATCAGCAAACCGTCGGGATAGCCGTTCCACACGATCCAGGGATCGAGCTGGGCGGCGATGCGGAAGGTCTCGACGGTGCCGTTCCAGGCGTTGGTCAGCCCCTTTTCCCGGATGATGCTCTCGAAGTCGATGCCCAGCTCGCGCATCAACAGGTAGTTGGCGTAGAGCCGGCCCTTGTTGAAGTAGAAGATGTCGTCGCAGCGCGCATCGAAGAGGTCGCCGGCTTTCTCGATGATGTGCTGGTCGATCACCGCCGAATCGGAGCCGTGATCGTTGGCGATGCGGTCGAGCAAGGCCTGGAGGTTGTCGGCGCGGCGCTCGAACACCGCCTGGCCCGACGCCAACCGCTTGTTGTAGGCCACCAGCTTGTCGCGGCCAGCGCGGTATTTCTGCGCCGAGGTCGCCGACGGCATCAGCGAGACGCTGGGCTGCCAGATCCAGATATTGGGCTGTTCGTTCAGGAAGCCGCGGGCCTGCTCGAGATCGCGATCGGTCTGGCTCGAGCCGCGGGTGCGGCCGAGTTGGTCCATCAGCTCGGTGCTGAAGCGGCCCAGTGCGGCCATGATGCCGCGCTGGAAGTTCGGCATGTTGTCTAAAATGCCGGCCGGCATGAAGAACGGCATCATCGGCGTCCAGGTATGGACATCGACCTCGCGGGTGACCAGTTGGGCGGCGATGGCGACCGCCCGGCTTTCGCCCGGCGTCACGTTGCGCGGTGCGAACTGCGCATCGTCGTCGATATCCTCGACGACCAGCGCACCCACCGGATAGTAGAGCACGAGCGCCACCAGCACGAGGCGCCACGTCCAGCTCCACAGCCTGCGCCTGCCCGACGGCGCGGCGGTCTTGGTCAACCCCGGACGAAACGATCGCATGCGCCCCCAGGTCCGACGCCACCATGAGGGTGTCGTTGCGGAAGGCGCGTGGTCCGGCTCGAATGTCATGGCGCACCTTACCATTCGTCTCGTGACGAAACAGGGGCGCAGACTGTTAGAGTGCGGCGTTTGTCGACGAATGGAGTTTGGAGGAATGGCACTCGATCCCGAATCGCAGCGATTGATCGACTTGATGGCGGCGGCCAATCGCCCGGCATGGAACACGCTGACCCCGGAGGCCGCGCGCGAGCTCTACCTGTCGCTGCGTCCCGGTGCCCAAGGTCCGCGGCCGCCGGAGGTGACAGTCGTCGACCGCACCATTGCCGGTCCCGCGGGCGCGTTGCCGGTGCGGATCTATCGACCGGCCTCGGCGGCGGCCGACGCCAGGCTGCCGGGCCTGGTGTACGCCCATGGTGGCGGCTGGGTGTTCGGCAATCTCGACAGCCACGACGTCCTGTGCGCTCAACTGGCGCTGGAAGCCGGCATCGTCGTGGTTGCGATCGACTACCGCTTGGCGCCGGAGGCCCGCTTCCCTGGCGCCTTCGACGACATGGTGGCCGGTCTGAAATGGGTGGCAGCCAACGGACCGTCGGTCGGTATCGATCCCACCAAGCTCGCCATCGGCGGCGACAGCGCCGGCGGCAACCTGGCGGCGGCGGTGTCGATCTGGGCGCGCGACAACCGAGGGCCCAGGCTTCGACTGCAGCTGCTCGCCTATCCGGTGACCGATGCCGTGGCGCGCGCCGAGTCCTATCGCCGCTACGAGGATGGTTACGGGCTGAACGCCGCCACCATGGAATGGTTCTTCGACCACTATACGCCGGACAAAGGCAGCCGCGGCGACTGGCGGGTGTCGCCGCTGCGCGCCGGATCGCTTGCCGGTTTGGCGCCTGCTCTGGTGATCACCGCCGGCTTCGACCCGCTGCGCGACGAAGGCCGCGCCTATGCCTTCCGCCTGCAGCAGGAAGGCACCCAGGCGGACCTGATGGAGTTCGGGGGCATGCTGCACGGCTTCCTGAGCTCGCCGATGCTGCTGCACGGTGCGCGCCGCGGCACGACCCTTGCCGCCGCCGCGCTGCGCGAGGCACTGGTGCAGCGCAGCGAGTGAGCACCGCCGCCTCTCCCGGCGCCGTGCCGATCGGCATGGCGCTGCCGGGACTGGTCATCGCCGTCGCCCTGATCGGCGACACGCTGCTCTATGCCGTGCTGCCCCTGTACCACGAGCAGTTTGGCGTGAGCCTCGCCATGGTGGGTGTGCTGCTGTCGCTCAACCGCTGGATTCGCCTGCTGGCCAATTCCGGCGTGGCGGCGATCGGCGAAAAGGTCGGACCGCATGCGCTGATGGTCGCGGCGGCGATCGGCTCGGTGGTTTCGACGGCGACCTACGGGCTGGTCGAGAACGCCACGATCCAAATGGCGGCCCGAATCCTGTGGGGCATCTCCTATGCCGGGCTCAATCTCGCCACGCTGGCCTATGCGTTCAGCGACCGTTCCAATGCCGGCAAGCGCGTCGGCGCGAGCCGGGCGATGATCGGCACCATGCAGGCTATGTCGCTGGTCGGTGGCGCTTGGATCGTCCTGGAGGTCGGGCCGCGCTCGGTCTTCGTGATCTACGGCGCCTTGACCCTGATCTCGCTAGGCGCCGCGCTGCTGCTGCCCCGCCTGCCGCCGGAGCCCGTGACGCAGAAGGGCTTCCGCCTACCCGTCCCGCATCGCCTGGAAATCTGGGGCTTCATGTTGGGCTTCGCTGGCGACGGCGTGTTCCTGCTCACGCTCGCCTTCCTAATGAAGGACTCCATCACCTCGGTGGTGCCAGTGCTGGCCACCGCCATGCTGCTGGCGCTGCGCTGGCTGGTCGAGATCACCACCGGCCCGCTCGCCGGCTGGATCGGCGACCGCTTCGGCGCGCGTCCCATCGCCATCGCCAACGGCGCCCTGCTGGTCGCGGGCTTCGGGCTGATCGCGACCAACCACGAGCTGTTGGGCGCGTTGCTGGTGGTGACCACGCGGGGCATGTTCAACACGCTCATCCCCGTACTGGTGATCGACCGCGGCAAAGGCGGCGTCTTGTCCTCGCAGGCGAGCTACTCGACCTGGCGCGACTTCGGCGCCGCCGTCGGACCGCTGTCGGCGCCATGGCTGTTCCTCAATGTGGGGCAGGGGCCGTTGTACGCCATCTTGGGCGTGGCGCTCGGCCTCTGCGCCATTTTCTGCCTCGTCCGCACCGGCCCGGCCACCGCCGGGTCGACGACGCCCACCGCGCCGCTCCGGGGCTCGCGTACCAACCACACGTAATTGTCGTTCAGGACCGGGATACGGACGATGTCTAGGGTTGTGCTCATGATGCAGCGCTAGCAAGGCTCCCTTGTGTCCGCCATGGCCGCACCGGCGTGATTTCTGCTACACTTGCCGTATGTGGACGGACGTCCTCGATCTCAATGAGTTCTACCGCAGCACGCTCGGCCAAACGACCGTGCGGCTGCTGCGCGCCAGGCTGCGCGAAGTTTGGCCCAACGTGCGCGGCGAGATCGTGCTGGGGCTGGGCTATGCCACGCCTTTCCTGAGGCCGTTCATCGAGGAGTCGCAGCGCACCCTGGCTTTCATGCCGGCCCAGCAAGGCGTCACGCGCTGGCCGCGCGAGGGCCGCAACCTCACCGCCCTGGTCGACGAGATGGACCTGCCGCTGCCCGACCGCTCGGTCGATCGGGTGCTGCTGATCCATGCCATCGAATGCACCGAGCAGGTGCGGCCGATGCTGCGTGAAATCTGGCGGGTGATGGCCGATGGCGGCCGCCTGATCGTCGTGGCGCCGACCCGCGCCGGCCTGTGGTCGCAGATCGACCGCTCGCCCTTCTACCAGGGCCATCCCTACTCTCCCGGCCAGCTCGCCGGTCTGATGCGCGCCAACATGTTCGCGCCGCTGCGCCAGACCCGCGCGCTCTTCATGCCGCCGACCCGCTCGCGGCTGGCCATGCGCATGGCGCCGGCCGTCGAGCGCTTCGGCCAGCGCTGGCTCGGCCGCTTTGCCGGCGTGAGCGTCATCGAGTCGGGCAAGCAGCTCTATGCCGGAATCGCCGAGCGCAGCCAGGCGCCGGCTGTGGCCGTGGTGCGGCCCAAGCTGCGCATCGCCAGCTCGCGCGACACCGCCGGGCTCCCTGGGGCCGCGCGCAACGCCGAGGACGGCGAGGCGCCGGCCTCCTGAACTCTGCCAACAGATCATCGAGAGCAGGCGCATGTCGTTGTCTCCGCGCGTGATCGCGCTGCTGGGCTTTGGTGAGGCGGGATCGGCGATCGCGCGCGGGCTTTGCGCCGACGGCGGCTGGCGCGGCGCGGCGCGATCTACGCCCGCTGGGCCGGGCGACAACGCCCCGCGCCGCCTGATCGCCATCGACACCGCACTCGACCACGACGCGCGCGGCACGGCGCTCGGCCGGCAAGCCCGCGCGCTCGATGTCGCGATCGAGGGTCGTTACAGCGCGGCGCTGAGCGAGGCGGACCTGGTGATTTGCGCCGTCCAGGGCGAACACGCCTTGGCGGCCGCCCGGGCCGCCGCGCCGCTGCTGAAGAAAGGCGCGCACTATCTCGATCTGTGCACGGTCACCGGCGCGATGTCCGATGAGAATCGCACCGCCATCGAGGGCGCGGCCGGCCGCTACATCGACATCGCGGTGATGGGCGGCTTCTTCAAGTCGGGCATCAAGGCGCCGATGCTGGTGGCAGGGGCAGATGTCGAGCCCGTGGTCGCCTGGATGAACACCAACGGCTTCGATGCCAAGGCGCTGGGACCGAAGCCCGGCAGCGCCTCGTCGGTGAAAATGCTGCGCAGCGTGCTGATGAAGGGCCTCGAGGCGCTGGCCGTGGAATCGCTGGTCACCGCCCAGCGTCAGGGCATTCTCGAGGAAGTGCTGGCCTGCTTCAGCGACGCCGACCAGCTCTCGTTCCGCGATTTTATCGCCACGCTGGTGCAGACCCATGTCGTGCACGCGCATCGGCGCTGGGAGGAGATGGGCCTGGTCGCCAAGACCTTGCGCGAGACCGGCGTCGATCCGTTGATGACCGAGACGACCGAGAAAAGCCTCCGCCGCACCGTCGACGCTGGGATCGCGCCAGCCGACGGCAAGGTGCCGAGCCTGACCGATGCGCTGAAAATCCTGTCGGAGAAGGTCGTTCGTGGCCGGTGACGTGTTCGACCGGCTGGTCACGCTGCTCGACGACGCCAAGGCCAAGTTCCGCGTCATCGAGCACGCCGCCGAGGGCCGCTCGGAGGCGATCAGCGTCATCCGCGGCAACCGGCCGGACCAGGCGGCCAAGGCCATGGTGCTCGACCTGCGCGGCGGCGGCGGCGGCCGGCGCCACGTGTTGGCGATCCTGCCGGGCAGCCGCAAGCTCGACTTCAATGCCGTGGCCACGCTGTTCGAAGCGCGCAAATGCGGCTTCGCCTCGCCCGATACCGCCCAGGAACTCACCGGCTGCGTCATGGGTTCGGTGCCGCCCTTCACGCTCAATCCCGCGCTCGCCATCGTGGCCGACGAAGGTCTGCTGGCCAACGACACCTTGTTCTTCAACGCCGGCCGGCTCGACCGTTCGATGGAACTCGACACCAAGGACTGGCTGGCCATTGCCCAACCGCGCGTCGCCAGGATCGCGGCCAAGGCCTAGCGCACGAAGCGACTGGCTCTTCCAGGCGTATCGCCTTGGAAGGGCCACATGCTGGGCTATATTGCATTATGGGCAACCTGCATCGGGGACTTCCGCCATGGCCACCCGCTCATCTCCCCTTCGACCGCGCCTCATCGGCTGGAGCCGCCAACTGAAGTCGATCCTGCTTGCCCTTGGCTTCGTCCTGATCGTGCGAACCGTTGTCGCCGAACCCTACAAGGTGCCGTCGCCGTCGATGGTCCCCACGCTCCTCGTCGGCGATGAGCTGATCGCCAGCAAGTTCGCCTATGGTTACAGCAAGTATTCTTCGCCGATCGGTCTGGTGCCGGATTTCTCCGGCCGTCTGTTCGGCAAACGACCGGAGCGCGGCGACGTCATCGTCTTTCGCCTGCCCCGCGATCCATCGACAACCTATGTGAAACGCCTGATCGGCCTGCCCGGCGACCGCATCCAAATGCACAGCGGGCGGCTTTACATCAACGGCGCCATCGTTCCCCGCCGCGCCATCGGCACGTTCGCCGACGATGCCGGCGGAGGCAGCGTGCCGTCGATCCTCTATGTCGAGACGCTGCCAAACGGGCGCGAGCACGAAATCGTGGAGATCTCCGATGCCGAACAGCACGACGATACGCCGCCGTTCCTCGTGCCGTCGAAACACTACTTCATGATGGGCGACAATCGAGACAATTCCCTGGACAGCCGCATTGCCGTTGCCGACGGCGGCGTCGGCTTCGTCCCGGAGGACAATCTGGTCGCCCGCGCCGATCTGGTCCTGCTGTCGCGCGATCCGGCCATCGCCTGGTTCGACGTGGCCGAATGGCCGCACGCCTTCCGGCTCGCCCGGCTATTGGGCCGCATCAACTAGCCCCTCGACACAGAGGCATGGCTGACATCTGGCGTTTCGGCCCTGTCGGCGAGGCCGACTTCGAGCCGTTGCTGGCGCTGCGCATCGACGTGATGCGCGAACACCTGGAGCGCGTGTTCCGCTACAAGCCGTCGCGCGCGCGACGCATCTTCCGCGAGCATTTCGACGAGCCCGGGCTGCGGCTGATCCTGGTCGACGGCAAGCGGGCGGGCTGCGTCGGCTTTCGCGTCGGCAACGACGAGATCAAGATCGATTCTTTCTATCTCGACCGCCGCCATCACAATCGCGGGCTGGGCACGACGATCCTCAAAGTCCTGTTGGCCGAAGCCGATACTCTCGGCCTGCCGATCCGGCTGGAAGTGCTGCACGGCAGCCCCGCCGACCGCTTCTATGAACGGCACGGTTTCGTGAAGCTCGACGAAGACGACGTCGAAGCCCGCTATGAGCGGGTGGTCCCTAATCCCGCCGCAGCATGAACACCGCCTGCTCGCCCAAAAGGTTGGCGAGCAATGGCGGCAGGTTGATCGGCTTGCTGGTGCGGTCGAGCACGATGGCGCGTTCGATGCGCACGCCCATGTCGGCGCACAGCGCGCGGAAGTCGTCGATGCTGCACAGATGGATGTTGGGCGTGTCGTACCACTTGAAGGGCAGCGACGGCGTCTCGGGCATGCGGCCGCCGAACACCAGGCGCAGGCGGACCTGCCAGTGCGCGAAATTGGGAAACGACACGATGGCCCGCTTGCCGACCCGCAGCATCTGGCGCAGCACCTCGCGCGGCTCGCGCGTGGCCTGCAGGGTCTGGCTCAGGATCACGTAGTCGAAGGCGTCATCGGGATAGTCGCGCAAGTCGGCGTCGGCATCGCCCTGGATCACCGACAGGCCATTGGCCACGCAGGCGTTCACGCCGGCTTGGCTGAGCTCCATGCCGCGCGCGTCGACCCGCTTGAAGTCCACCAGGTAGGCCAGCAGCGAACCGTCGCCGCAGCCGACGTCGAGCGCCCGCGTGGCCGGGTCGACCATGTCGGCGATCAGCTGCAGATCGACGCGAATGGCAGAGTTCACGGCACGTCTTTCAGCCCGCGCGCCGAGGCGGCACCCTTGAGGAAACCGGCGAGCGTGCGGAACATCTCGGGCTCCTCGAGCAGGAAGGCGTCGTGGCCCTTGTCGCTTTCGACCTCGACGAAGGAGACGTTGGCCGCCGCCGCGTTCAGCGCATGGACGATCTCGCGGTTCTCGCGCGTCGGGAACAGCCAGTCGCTGGTGAAGGAGATCAGGCAGAAGCGCGTCGGCGTGCCCTTGAAGGCGTTGGCCAGCACACCGCCATGGGCATCGGCGAGGTCGAAATAGTCCATCGCCCGCGTGATGTAGAGGTAGCTGTTGGCGTCGAAGCGATCGACGAAGGTCGAGCCCTGGTAGCGCAGGTAGCTCTCGACCTGGAAGTCGGCGTCGAAGCCGAAGCCCAGCGCGTTGCGGTCCTGCAGGGCGCGGCCAAACTTGCGCTGCAGCGCCTGCTCCGAAAGGTAGGTGATGTGCGCAGTCATGCGCGCGACCGCCAGACCGCGCGCCGGCACCGTGTGGTGCAGGCGGTAGTCGCCGCCCTTCCATTCGGGATCGGCCATGATCGCCTGACGTCCGACCTCGTGGAAAGCGATGTTCTGGGCCGAATGGCGGGCGGCGCAGGCGATCGGCACGGCTGAGAACACGCGGGCTGGATAGCTCGCCGCCCATTCCAGCACCTGCATGCCGCCCATCGAGCCGCCGATCACGCAGAACAGGTCGGGGATACCCAGGTGATCGAGCAATGCCACCTGAGCACGCACCATGTCGGCGATGGTCACCACCGGAAAGCGCAGGTTCCACGGCTGGCCGCTCGCCGGCTCGCAGGCCAGCGGCCCGGTCGTGCCCATGCAGCCGCCCAGCACGTTGACGCAGATGATGAAGTAGTGCGCCGGATCGAGCACCTTGCCCGGCCCGACGATGCTCTCCCCCCAGCCCTTGTTGCCGGTCACCGGGTGCTGATCGGCCACGAACTGGTCCATGGTCAGCGCATGGCAGATCAGCACCACGTTGGACTTCTCGACATTGAGCGTGCCGTAGGTCTGGTAGGCCACCCGATAGGGGCCGAGATCGACGCCGCAGTCGAGCCGCAGCGGCCGCTCGACGCCCAGGACCGCGTGGCGGCATTGGGCGAGCGCCTTGCGCTCGGCATCGGTGAGATCGTCGAGCATCGTCTTGTCGGTCGTCCCTGCCATAGTCCTTTCCTCAGCCCTGGCGCCTCGCTCCTGACGAGCAGCCAACGAAAAGCCCCCCGACCGGAAGTCGGGGGGCTTTTCGAGCTCTCCGACCTTTTAGCGGGGATTAACGTGGCCGCAAGCCGGTCGGCTCAAATTCCACGGGAAGGGCTTTATAAGGACCTCACCGAGGTAGTGCAAGCGCTCCGCGGTTTGTTTGGCTTTACGGGGGCCGGCCGAACGTAGTATCGCCGCTGCCTCACAGGGACCACCGGCCTTATGGATTCTCCCAGTCTCGACAGCTTGCGCCAGGAAATCGACGCCATCGACGGCGAATTGCACGGCCTGGTCCGCCGCCGTGCCGCGCTGGTCGATCGCATTTCGGCCGCCAAGCCAGGCGGGGGACTGGCGTTGCGGCCGGGCCGCGAGGCCCTGGTCATGCGCCAGCGCCTGGCGACGCATCAAGGGCCGTTCCCGCCGACCGCCGTCTACCGCATGTGGCGCGAGATGATGTGCGCCTTCACCCTGATGCAGACGCCGGACTTGAAGATCGCCATCTGCCGGCCCGCCGATCAGCCGGGCTTCTGGGACCTCGCGCGCGACCATTTCGGTTGCCAGATCCCGTTCGTCGCCAACGACACGCCGGCCCAGGTGCTGGCGGCGGTGCGCGCCAATCCGACGACGCTCGGCGTCGTGCCGGCACCGACCGAGGCCGACACGGCGCCGTGGTGGCCGCCGCTCGCGGGGCGCGATGCGACTTTGCCCAACGTGGTGGCGCGGCTGCCCTTCCTGACCATGCCCAACGCACGGGCGCGCGGGATAGCGGCCTTCGTGCTGGCCCGCATGGAGCCCGAGGACTCGGGCGACGATCGCGCCCTGGTCTCGCTCGAGGCGACGACCGGCCTCAGCCGCAACCGCATTGCCGGTGCGCTGGCCAAGGCCGGCCTGCCCGCCTTCACTTCGGCGCTGGACCAGGTTGCGGGTGGCGTGCATCACTACCTCATCGAGCTGCCGGGCGTGATTGTCGATGGCGACAAACGCCTCGGCGAGCTCGGGGCTGCCTTGGGGCTCAAGAGCGGTCGTGTCGCCGTGATCGGCGCCTACGCCGTTCCGGCGGACGTTCGGCCCTGATCAACTTTTGCAGGAGACGGCCATGAGCGCGCTCACCCCGCGTCCGGGCATCATGAAGATCGCGCCCTATGTGCCGGGCAAGGATTCGATCGAAGGCAAGCAGACGATCGCCAAGCTGTCGTCCAACGAGGGCGCGCTGGGAGCGAGCCCCAAGGCGATGGCGGCCTATGCCAAGGCAGCCTCCGAGCTGCATCGCTATCCCGACGGCGACGCGCAGAAGCTGCGCGCCGCGATCGGCCGGCACTATGGTCTCGATGCCAGGCGAATCGTCTGCGGTGCGGGCTCCGACGAGCTGCTGAACCTTCTGGTGCGCGCCTACTGCGGGCCGGGCGACGAGCTGCTGTACAGCCGGTTCGGCTTTTTGATGTATGCCATCAACGCGCTGGGCGTCGGCGCCACGCCGGTCGCCGCGCCGGAACAGGACTACCGCGCCGATGTCGATGCATTGCTGGCCAAGCTGAGCGACAAGACGCGTGTCGTGTGCCTGGCCAATCCGAACAATCCGACCGGCAGTTACGTCACCAAGGACGATGTGCGGCGTCTGCATGCCGGCCTGCCGAAGGGCGTGCTGCTGGTGATCGACGCGGCCTATGCCGAGTATGTGAGTCGCAACGACTACGAATCGGGTGTCGAGCTGGTCGACCAGGCCGAGAACGTCGTGATGACCCGCACCTTTTCCAAGATCTACGGCCTGGCCGGGCTGAGATTGGGCTGGATGTACGGCCCAACCGGCATCGTCGACGTCATGAACCGGCTGCGCCAGCCGTTCAACGTCAACCTGGCGGCCCAGCTCGCCGGCATCGCCGCGCTGGACGACATCGCCCATACCGACGCCAGCCGCACCAACAACGACATCTGGCTGCCATGGCTCGGCAGCGAGCTCGCCAAGCTCGGCCTGAAACCCGTGCCCAGCGTCGGCAATTTCGTGCTGGTCGGCTTCGGCTCCAAGGAGCGCGCGGCCGCCGCCAACGACTGGCTGATGAACGACGGCCTGATCCCGCGCATGGTCGCGGGCTATGGCCTGCCCGAGCATCTGCGCATCACCATCGGCACCGAAGCCGAAGTGAAGGCGGTGCGCTCCTCGCTCAGCCGCTTCGTTGCCGCCAAATGAGCAAGCCCCTCTTCGACAAGATCGCCCTGATCGGCATCGGCCTGGTCGGCGGCTCGATCGCGCTGGCCGCGCGGCGCGGCGGCTTCGCCAAGCAGATCGTGGCCGCCACGCGACGGGCCGAGACCGCCGAGACCGCCAACCGGCTGAAGCTGGTCGATCATTGCGGCACCGACCTCGCCGCCGCCTGCGACGACGCCGACCTGGTGATCGTCTGCACGCCGGTCGGCGCCTGCGGTGAGGTCGCCCGCCTCATCGGGCCCCGGCTAAAACCCGGCTGCATCGTCTCCGACGTCGGCTCGGTGAAGCAGGCGGTGGTCGAGGCCATGCAGCCGCACCTTCCCGCCGGCGTGCATTTCGTGCCGGCCCATCCGGTGGCCGGCACCGAGAATTCCGGCCCCGAGGCTGCCTTCACCGAGCTGTTCGACGGACGGTGGACCATCCTGACGCCGCTGCCCGGCAGCGATCCAGCGGCCGTCGACAAGCTCGAAGCGTTCTGGAAGGGCCTGGGCAGCGAGGTCCAGCGGCTCGATCCGGCCGATCACGACCGCATCCTCGCCATCACCTCGCACCTGCCGCATCTCATCGCCTACACCATCGTCGGCACGGCTGACGATCTCGCCGGCCATCTCAACAGCGAGGTGCTGCGCTTTGCCGCCGGCGGCTTCCGCGATTTCACGCGCATCGCCGCCTCCGACCCGACCATGTGGCGCGACGTGTTCCTGAACAATCGCGAGGCCGTGCTCGAAGTGCTGCAGCGCTTCCAGGAAGACCTCTTCTACCTGCAGCGCGCCATCCGCTGGGGCGAGGGCGACAAGCTGTTCGACCTGTTCACGCGCACGCGCGAGATCCGCCGCGCGCTGATCCATCTCAACCAGGCGTGAGCCCGCGCTGGGTCTTCGGCTACGGCTCGCTGATGTGGAACCCGGGCTTTGCCACGCCCGAGACAAGGCCAGCGCGCCTGCACGGCTGGCATCGCGCCTTCTGCATCTACTCCGAGCATTATCGCGGCACGCCCGAGCAGCCCGGCCTGATTCTCGGCCTGTTGCCGGGCGGCTCGTGCCGCGGCCTCGCCCATCGCCTGCCGGCTAAGCGCTACGACGCGGTGCGCCGCTATCTGATCCATCGCGAGATCGACAATGACGGCGTCTACGAGGAGACGATCCGCCCGATCCATCTCGACGATGGCCGCACGGTCGAGGCGCTGGTCTATCTGGCCGATCGCCGACACCGCCAGTTCGCGGGCAAGCAGCCGCTTGCCAGGGCGGTGTCGCTGGTCCGCCGCAGCCGCGGCGCCACGGGCACCAACCTCGCCTATGTCCAGAACACGGTCGCCCATCTCGGCGAGCTGGGCTTGCGCGATCGCCCGCTCGAGGAGCTGGTGCGCCTCGCTTCTTCTAGCGACGCGGCGCGCCGTCGGCGAAAATCGCCCGGGTGACGAAGCGCAGCTCGTCACGCGCCTGCTCGACGGTGAGGCCGAGCCGCTGGCGCAGCACGACCCAGCTCTCGGGCGCATGCGCCATGGCCAGCGCATTCAAGGTCTGCTCGCGCGCCTCGGGCGGCAACGCGGTCAGCTCCCGGTCGAACGAGCGTGACAGCTGCATGCGATTGGCGGTGTACATCGCCACCACCAGCTCCGCCGCGTCGGACGAGCGGCGCTGCAGCGTTTCGATGAACGTCCACATCGGCAACAGGCGCTCGCAGCGATCACCGCACTGGTCGATGATCATGGTGATGCGCTCGTCGATCGGCCAGGCAGTGCTGTGGTCGGGTGCTTCGCCCGTCACGGCGGCAAGCACGCGGCTCAGCACGGCGACGTATAGTTCTGCGGTGTCGGAAAAATGCTGGAAGACGGTGCGCGCCGAAACACCCGCCATCTTGGCGATGTCGCGCACGATCGGCGCCACTTCGCCGGCCAAGGCCAAGGCAAGCGCCGAAGCGATGATCGCTTCGCGCGTGCGCGCCACGCGATCCCCGCGGCCGGCCTGTTGCAACTGCTGCTGGTGAGTAAAGGTTTCAACGTCCATACGCGGATCTCCCCGGGAGCACACTGTAACGGCACAACAGTCCGCTCGAAGTACGGCAGCCAGCGATCGTCTCGCCGTTCCTGTCTGATACGAGGCCGGATAGTAATGCATCTCTAACTCAAGCGCGACGATGCGCTATAAAATCGCGTGCGTGTAAGCAACTCGTAAGCTCATGGTGTCCATGATGTCCGACAAGAACTTCGCCGCCGCATCGCTCGCCGCCCAGGCGATGGGCTGGATCGATCCGGTGACCAAGGCCGTCGTGCCGCCGATCCATATGGCGAGCACCTATCAACGCGACGAGGACAACGGCTATCGCTCCGGCCGCATTTATGCGCGTGCCGACAACCCGACCTTCGATCAGGCCGAGGCGACGCTGGCCGCGCTCGAGGGCGGCCCGAAGGCACTGATCTTCTCGTCGGGCATGAGTGCCGCCAGCGCCTGCTTTCTGGCCTTGGCTCCGGGCGATCACGTCGTCGCGCCCAAGGTGATGTATTGGTCCTTGCGCAACTGGCTTGCAAGTTTTGCAACCCACTGGGGCCTGAACGTCGATTTCGTCGACGCCGACCGGACCGACACCATCGCCGCGGCGACGAAACCGGGCGTCACCAAGCTCGTCTGGATCGAAACGCCGGCCAACCCGACCTGGAGCATCACCGACATCGCGGCGGCGGCCGATATCGCCCATCGGGCCGGCGCCTTGCTGGCTGTGGACTCGACGGTGGCGACGCCGGTGCTGACGCGGCCGATCGAGCATGGCGCCGACATCGTCATGCATTCGGCGACCAAGTATCTCAACGGCCATTCCGACATCATCGCCGGCGCCCTGGTCGGCGCGCGCGACGATGCCTATTGGGCGAAGCTCCGCACCATCCGCGCCCAGCTCGGCACGATCTTGGGACAGACCGAGGCGTGGCTGCTGATGCGCGGCATGCGCACCCTGTTCCCGCGCATGGCCTGGGCCTGTCGCTCGGCCGAGGCGCTGGCCGAGCGCTTTGCCGCCCATCCCATGGTCGACGAAGTGCTCTATCCCGGTTTGGCCTCCTTCGCCGGCCATGCGACGGCAAAAAAGCAGATGACGGGTGGCTTCAGCGGCATGCTGTCGGTGCGGGTGAAGGGTGGCGAGCGCGCGGCGATCGCCACGGCGGCAAGGGTCGCTCTGTGGAAGCGCGCGACGTCGCTGGGCGGCGTGGAAAGCCTGATCGAACATCGCGCCAGCATCGAGGGGCCGGGCACACCGTGCCCGACCGACCTGCTGCGGCTGTCGGTCGGCGTGGAGGATGCAGGCGATCTCTACGACGATCTCGATCAGGCGCTACGGCGCGCGCACAACGCTTGAGGATGACAGCGTAAAGCCCTCCCGCAACGGATCGTCGTCGTCGAAGCGAAAGCGGGCCTCGCCGATCTGATGGGCGCGGCCGCCCACTTCGACGATCACTGACCTACGGCGACCGACCGGCGGCGCCTCGCGCACGATCCTGCCGCTGAACAGGGCGCCGGTGCAGCTCTCGAACAGCCGCTGCTCGCCCGGCCGCACCTGGCGACGCGCCGCCGCCAGCGCCAGGCGCGCGCTCACGCCGCTGCCGGTCGGGCTGCGGTCGATCTGGCGGCCGGCGAAGATGCAGATGTTGCGGCTGGGCGTGGCGCCGGCGCCATCACCGCCATCGGTCAGGATGGTCCCATAGAGGAAGGCGAGGTCGGGCTCGTCGGCATGCTCGATTGCAATGGCCGCCGCCGCGGCCGTCGTGATCTCCTGGCCGGCGTCGACGATGGCGCGCATCGGCGACGATTTCAGATCGAGGCCGATCGAATCGGCGGCGAGCAAGGCGTAGAAAGCGCCGCCATAGGCAATGTCGACCGTCACCGGGCCCCAGGTGCGGGTCGGCGCGATGCGGTCGAGCGCATAGGCGAAGGCCGGCACGCTTTCGAAGCGCACCGTGCCGTCAGCCGCCACTTTCGCCGTCACCAGCCCGCAGGGGCATTGCAGGCGCACGATTGTCTCCGATTGGGGCGTCTCGGGCTCCCGCCGTGCCACGCGCCCGCTGTCGACAGCCCAGCGCGCCAGCGCGATGGTGGCATGGCCGCACATGGTGCTGTAGCCCTCGTTGTGCATGAACAGCACGGCGAGGTCGGCTTCGGGATGGTCGGGCTCGACCAGCAGCGCGCCGTACATGCCGTCATGGCCGCGCGGTTCCAGCATCAGGCCGCGCCGCAGATGGTCGAAGCGTTCCTTGGCTTCGCGCCTTTTGTCCAAAAGCGTCTTGCCTGAAAATTTCGGCCAGCCGTCGACGACGATGCGGGTGGGCTCGCCGCCGGTATGCATCTCGACGGTCGAGAGGATCACCCGAACACCTGCGGCAGGGCCGCGCCGATGCGCTCGTTCATCATCTCGATCGAACCGTCGGTATAGGCGGCGATCTTGGCGCAGGCGAGATGGCGGGCCAGCGGATACTCGGCGCGCAGCCCATTGGCGCCCATCGCCTGGATGCAGTCGGCGATGCGCCTCAACGCCATCTCGGTCGCGAATTTTTTCGCATAGGCCGCGGGCAGCACAGCATCGCCGCCCTCGTCGATCAGCCGCGCCGCACGATATGTCAGCAGCCGAGCCGCCTCGAGATCGGTGGCGGCGTCGACCAGCTTCCAGCGCACGCCCTGATGATCGAGCACCGGCTGGCCGAAGGTCTTGCGTTCTTTCGTATAGCGCACCGCCGTCTCGAGCGAGGCCTGCAGCATGCCGCAGCACATGGCGGCGACGTAGGCGCGCGC
>Ga0070698_100000914_pt1 | contig 32294 bp, 29 predicted proteins | sample KBSK1502metaG_FD_65477 | JGI IMG/M metagenome (GOLD analysis project Ga0070698, IMG submission 65477) | Corn, switchgrass and miscanthus rhizosphere microbial communities from Kellogg Biological Station, Michigan, USA - KBS K1-50-2 metaG | ecosystem: Host-associated > Plants > Roots >... | reverse complement strand
TGATCACCGCCGACTCGCGCGCCGGACGCAGGTTCGCCGCCTTCGGCCCCCGGTCGCTGATCGCGTTCCCGACCGGCAGCGTCTACGGCGAGGGGTGGATCGAGATCGGCGACGAAACCATGATCGGGGCGCAGGTCACGCTCTGCGCCGGGATGCTGCCCGGGCAGGATCTCGGGGCCAGCCCGGTGCTGCGGATCGGCGACCGGAGCGTGATCGGGCGCGGCAGTCATATCGTCGCGCACCACTCGATCCTGATCGGCGATGACGTCTTCACCGGGCCGTACGTCTACATCACCGACCAGAACCACGGCTACGAGGATCCGGATACGCCGATCGGCCGCCAGTGGCCGCGTAATGCCGCTGTTTCCATCGGCGCCGGCAGCTGGCTGGGCGCGGGCGTCGTGGTGCTGCCGGGCGCGTGCATCGGCAGGAATGTCGTCGTCGCGGCGGGCTCAGTCGTGCGCGGCAACATTCCCGGCCGCTGCGTGGTGGCGGGCGTTCCGGCCAGGATTGTCCGGGAATATGTCGCTGGCAGCGGCTGGTCGCGGCCCGCGTCCGGCCCGGACTGAGCGCTTTGCCTGTGACGTCTGCGCGAGTCTGCCACGATGGGCAGGCCGCCTCGACGAGGGCGGGAGGCTCCGGCGGCACCAGGCCATCGCCAGGCGAGGACCGCCACCGGGCCTCATCGAGCGATCGGCAGTCAAGAGGGCACGTGCAGGTACAGGATGATCTCGTCGCGACCGCGGCGTACCAGCCTGAACCCGCGGCAGTGGCGGCAGCACGCCGCTTCGTCCGGGACACGCTGCGGACCTGGCAGGTAGCCGGCCGGTCGGCCAGCCAGGACGAGCTCGTCGACGATGCTGTCCTGCTCACCAGCGAGCTGGTCACGAACGCGGTGGTGCACGCGGGAACGCCGGTGCAGGTTACCTGCCGGCTGGCAGCCGGGGCGGTAGAGGTCGTGGTCTTGGACCGCCATCCGGTTCAGCTGATTCCGGACCCGCAGCAGGGTGCGATTACCGAGGCAGAGCGCACCAGCGGTCGCGGTCTCATGCTGCCGTCCGAGCTCGCGTCATCCTGGGGCGTCACGTACGCGCGCACGGCTAAGGCGGTTTGGTTCCGGCTCGGCGTGGCCGGCTCGGACGTGGTAGCCGCGGCGGGCGGCCAGGCTCAGCCGGCCGGCCGGGCCGCGCGGCAAGCGGCAAGCCCGGCGCGCCGCGCCGCCGCGGCCGGCCTGCTGACGACCGCAGGGACGGTGGGGGAGGGCCAGCCGGCCGGCGATCCCGGCCAGCCCGCCAGGGACCTGCCGCCGGTCAGCCAGGAACCCGTCGCAGGCCTCCCGGTCTGGCCCCGCCGGAACCTCGGCAGGCTCGGTTACGAGGAACTGCTCAGCCATACGGTCGAGGCCGCGCGGGCAATGATGACAGCCGACGCCGCTTACCTGCTGGCCGTCGGCGAGGATGGCGAGCTAAAGGTGCGTGCCGCGGCCGGCGCAGGACCGGCGACCGGAGCAGGCTTCGCGCAGCTCGCGGTGGGCTCGGTGACGGTGGCCGCGGGCCCGGCGCGGGCGCTCGCCGAGGCCGCGCTATCCCTTGTCACGGTCCCGCTGCTGGCGGAAGGCCGGGTCACCGGGGTGCTTGCGGTGGCTGCGGCCGAGCCAGAACGGTTCCGCGAACGTGACGCGGCCCGGCTGCAGGACCTGGCCGACCGGTCCGCTGCCACGCTGGAGCGGGCCAGGCTGGGCGAGCTGGAGCGGGCCAGGCGGGCGCGCGTCAGCTTTCTGGACGAGGCCGGTGAGGTACTGGCCGGCCACCTTGACCAGGAGAAGATCGTGGCGCTGGCGGCCCAGCTTGTGGTGCCCCAGCTGGCGGACTGGTGCGCGGTCCTGCTTGCGGCAGCCGACGGCACGCCGCGGCCGGTTTACCTCTGCCACGCCGACGAGTCACGTGCCGACGCTCTGGCCTGGCTGCTTGAGCACGCGCCCGCTCCGCCCGCCGCCGCTGACCGGGGCCGCGGCGCTGACCGCGGCCGCGGCGCTGGCCAGCGCTGGCAGCTGGCCGCCGGTGACCTGGCCACCGGGCCCGCGGACGATGGGCCGGGCATGGTCGCCCCGCCCGGAGCGGCGCAGCTGGCAGCCGACGGCGCCTGGTGCTTCCCGCTGACCGGGACGGACGCCATCCTCGGCTTTCTCGCCATCGGCGGCGTAGCCGGCGGGCGGCTGTCCGCCGAGGTAACCGAGCTCGCCGAGGGCATGGCCCGCAGGACCGCCGTTGCGCTCGGGAATGCGCGGCAGCGGGCCCGCAGGCAGTTCGCCAGCCGCACGCCTCGGCCGGTGCCGGTGCCGGCCGAGCTGCCGCATATCCCGGGCGTCGAGCTCGCGGCGGCGCACGAGGGTGCTGGCGGCGCCGGCCGGGCAGGCAGCGACTTCTACGACGTCTTCCCGGTCGGCGCGGACCGCTGGCGGTTCGTCATCGCCGATGTGTGCGGCAACGGGCCGGCCGCCGCCGCCATCGGCGGCCTGGCCAGGCACACCTTGCGCATCCTGGCGCGTGAGGGGCACGGCATCCCGGCCGTGCTCGAGCGGCTGAACGATCTCATTCTGGACGAGGGCGAGCAAGCCAGGTTCCTGACGCTGGTGCATGGCGAGGTCGCGGCGGCCGCCCGGCAGGTTACCCGGGTCCGGGTCTCACTCGCCTGCGCCGGCCACCCGCAGCCGCTGCTGCTCAGGGACTCCGGCGGGATGCCAGTGCCGGCCGCTGAACCGCAGCCGCTGCTCGGGGTCATCGACGGGCTGACCTTCAGCACCCAGACGGTCGACCTCGCCGCGGGCGACATGCTGCTCGCGGTGACCGACGGCGTGACGAACCGGCGGCATGGCTACCGGCTGCTTGACGACGACGGCTCCGGCCTGGCCAAGCTGCTTGCTGCCTGCCGCGGCCTCAGCGCGGGCGCCGCGGCCGCCCGGATCCAGCAGGCAACCCGCGAGTTCAGCGCCGAACCGCTGGCCGATGACGTGGCGCTGCTGGCGTTAAGAGCGTCCTAGCTGCGGGCTGAATACCTCGCCGCGCAGCGCCCGGGCGATCAGGTCAGCGGCTCGCGCGGCGTCGACAAGCCTGCTTCCCTCGGCCCGGTATACGGCAAGCACCGCGTCAATCCCCTGCGGCGGCAGCACGTCGCCTAGCTCGGTGCGGACGCTGCGGTATCCCTGCCTGGCACCCGCCACGCAGGCGGTCAGATGATGCCTGGCGAGCACGGCCAGGGCGATGGGATGGCGGCGCAGCACCCCGTGCACGCGGTAGTCGGCAGGCAGCGCGTCCAGCAGCCATGCCACCGCGGTTTGCTCGAAGCCCTCGCTGCCCGGCGGATGCACGCCGGCCGGCCAGCCGGGCGGAAGATAGGCTGCCACATAACCAATGATAAGCCGTCGAACGTACGTTCTAGAGTATGAGCCTGGTGCGGCCTAGTATGAGCCTGGTGCGGCCTCACGCGGGCAGGACGGACGTTCCGCAGGTGACGGCGCGGGACGGGACGGCGACGGCCTGGTAGCCGCGCCGGGCGCGGCGTGCCTGCCGGGCACGCCGCGCGGCGTCAGCGGTCAGCTGCATGTCCCTGGCGCGCTCGTTGGCCAGGTACTGCAGGATCTGGGGATGCATGGCTCCTCCTTGTTGCGGGCCGTACGCACGACCCGACACCATCCAGACTTGTCGTAAGGCGCGCCTGCCGCATTGGGCGGATGCCTTAACTGCGCGGGCGGGGCGGCTTAGGTAGTAAAGAACGAACTGCACCGATCTGGCCGAGTACGCGCCTACCAGCAGGTTCTCTGCATCCGCCCACCTCAGAGGCCGTTTCCGCAGGCTCAGAGCTACCGGACAGTACCGAGTTTTTGAGGAGTTGTCCGCATTCCTGTGACGCGAAGTCACACCGATGATCAAGGTAGGCGCTCGGCGGCTACGGTTGGCGGGGCGCCTCGCTTGTGTGCGCCTCGCGGTGCGCGACCAGCTCGGCCAGCTCATCGAGCGACCCGGCCTTGATCGGCTCGCCGGATGGCCGGCCCTCACCACTGCGCCGCCAGCAGACGAAGCCGAAGCCGTCGAAGCCGCGGGCATGCGGGCAAGTATGTCAGCGTGCATTATCTCTCTTGATCTGGAAGCGGTTGGCTGCGCGTTGCCCGCAGACCCGCCTCGGGCCTTCTCCACGTCAGTGCCCGCCATGCCACGGCGACCGCGTGAATGACTTACCGAGACATCCTTGATCATCTATATCGTGACACAAATATATCAAGGTAGCACTTAAAATTCGAATATATACATATATTCATTTCACATTGTCAGTGTCAGTCGCTAATATTAGCTAAAACAGTCGCCCGGGCCGGTGGCCCGGTTACCGGTCAGCGAGGAGGTGACCCGGTGCTCGATGAGACGGACGGCACGGGCGCCCCACAGGCCCTGTCGTGGTCCTGGGAGCTGGATTTCGCCGCGCTGATGGACAGCCTCAACGAACCGGGCCCGCACGATCCGACCGGCCCCGGCGCTGCCCCATCCGGTGCGGGCCGCAGCCCCGCGCCCGTGAGCCCCGCCCCGGCCGGGCCTGCTTCCACCGGCCCCGCTTCCGCGGATGCCAGCTCCACGGCCGCCGGTCCCGCTGGCCCGGCCTCGGCTGGCCCAGATCCTGCGGGCCATGGTCCGGCGGGCCCGGCCCCGGCTGGCCCAGATCCTGCGGGCCATGGTCCGGCGGGCCCGGCCCCGGCTGGCCCAGATCCTGCGGGCCCTCCTTCCGCCGGCCCCGCTTCGGCGGTCGTTGCTTCGGCTGACCCGGCTGTGGCTGGCGTTGCTTCGGCGGGCTCTGGTTCGGGTGGTGCGTCTGGGTCGGGTGCGCAGCCCGGTGTCGGCCGGAACGCTGGGGAGGGTGCGCGGGACGCCGTGCCGGATGATCTTGCGGATGAGGGTGTGCCCGGGGAGTTGATCCCGGTCGGGGTACTGGCTGGACGGGTGGCGGAGAAGCTGGCGCCGGGCCCGGACCTGGCGGCGTGGCTTTCGCTGGTCTCGGCTGCCGAGCTGGGTGATGCGGACCTGGCCGCGACCGCGGGAGCGTGGCGGCGGATGGCGGCGTGGGCACAGGCCAAGGAACTCGCCGCGGTTGCGCAGATCGCGTCCCGGTCGGCCGCGCGGGATGAGGACATCGGCACCGGGCCCGATGGCCGCCCGGCCCGGATCCCGGCATCTGCGGCCGCCGAAGTGGCGCTGGAGCTGACCATGTCACGGTACGGCGCGTCTTGGTGGGCTGGGCTGGCGGTCGACTTGGGGTGGCGGCTGCCCGGCACCGGTGCGGCGCTGGAGTCCGGCGTGATCGACTTGTACAGGGCCCGGCTGATCTGCGAGGCGACCACGCGGCTGTCCGATGAGGCGGCTCGGTCGGTGGAAAGCAAGGTGTTGCCCGCGGCCGGTGGGCAGACTCCGGGGATGCTGCGGGCGGCGCTGCGCCGCGCGGTAATCGCCGCGGACCCCGAAGGAGCGGACCGGCGCCGGGAAGAATCAGAACGCCAGGCGAAGGTGGTGCTGTATCCCGATGAGGAGCACACTGCGACGCTGGCCGGGCAGCGACTGCCGGTGATCCACGCGGCCGCGGCGATGGCGCGGATCCGGGCGATGGCCCGCGCGTGGAAGGCCTCCGGCGCGTGCGGCGGGATGGACCTGCTGTCCGCGAAGGTCTACCTCGGGCTGCTGCTCGGCACCCTCCCGCTGATCCCGCCCGCCGAAGGCGCGCCCCCAGACATCCCGCCCGGCGACGGCCTTGGCGGCCCCGGTCATGATCCCGGCGACCCCGGCCAGGACCCGCCCGGCGGCAGCCGGGGCGGCGTTCCCGGTGATGGCCCGCCGCGTGGCCGGCGCGACGGTGGCCCGGGCAGCGGCCGCCCGCCAGATGGCGGTCCCGGCGGCAGCCCGGCTCATGATGGCCCGCACCGCGCCGGCAGCCAGGCCTGTGACGGTCCGCCCGGTGGCCGTCCCGGCGGCGGGCCGCCGCGCGGCGGCCCGCGAGAGGGCGACCCGCCGGACAGCGGCCCGGACGGCAACGCGCCGGACGATGACCCGCCGGGTGGCAACGTGCCGGGTGATGGCGTGCCGCCGCCCGGGGATCAGGACGCGCCCCGTGATAAGGAGGACTACCCGTGGCCCGGTGACGGCCTGGCCTGGAACCATGGCCTGGCCGGGAGCCAGCGGGATGGCCCGGGCCAGGACGATGACGATAATTGCTGGCGGGCCCGTGGGCCTGCCCCGCCGTGGCCGGGGCTGCCGGCGATGATCCCGCCCGCGCTCGCCCGCTCCGCCGAGGGCGGTGCCGGGCCGGTGCCGAGGCTGCTTGACGTGTCGCTGCCGTGGCTGGTACTGGCTGGGGCCAGTTCCGGGCCTGGATACCTGGGCCGGATCGGGCCCGTGCCCGCCAGCCAGGCCCGCCGCCTGGCCGCCTACGCCGCCGGTGACCCAGCCGCCGAATGGCGGATCATCGTCACCACCTCGGCCGGCCACGCCATCGCCGTCACCCGCATCCCCCGCCCCCGAGACCGGCTGCCGCGGCCCGGCAGCCGGATCACCGGAACCACCAGAGCCCGCGGAGCCAGCAAGACCAGCAGGGCCGCCGGAGCCTGCGGGGCCAGCGGGGTCGCGGCCTGGGGCGTGCCCGTGCCCGGCGGCGCTAGTGCCGGCGCTGGCAGCACGCCGGGAGCCGGGATTGGGCCGGGAGCCAGCGGCAGGCGCGGGCTCGGGCTGGTCGGCCGGGTTACCCTCACCATCCCCGAGGACATCCTGACCAGGCCGCCGTCCGGCACCGGAAGCCAGACACGACCAGGAGCAGGCTCGGGGACGGGACCGCCCGCCGAGATCCTGCGCCTAGCCCTGCAAGCCGCGGGCAGGGCCGCAGCCCGAGCCCGTGACACCGCCGCCGCCGACGCGGCCGCCAGCGGCTGCGCCCACAGCTCCGCGATCCCCGGCTACCGGCCACCGCCCCGGCTCCGCGACCACGTGGCCGCCCGGGATCTGACCTGCCGCAGCCCGGTCTGTCGGCAGCCCGCCTGGCGCGGAGAACTCGATCACACCATCCCCTGGGACGAAGGCCTGACCTGCGCATGCAACCTGGGTGGCGTCTGCAAGGCGGACCATCTGCTCAAGCACCACCCGGACTGGAAGCTCGAGCAAACCGCCCCAGGCTTCTTCCGCTGGACTACCCCATCCGGCCGCACCTTCACGGTCACCCCCGACACCCACCCCCTGTAGGGCCGGCCCTTCAGGGGTCTGAACCACGCTCGGCGAATCATCGCGTACGAGAACGCTGTCCCGTTCCGCCTTATGGGTACCAGGGGTCACGTTGAGCCGTTACCAGCCCAGCGCGGTCAGCGTTCTATCCGAGCGAAGCGGCTTAGGCCATGCTCAGCGGCCCGTTGCCCGGCCTAGCAGACGGCCGGCCTGGTGGTGGCGATCAGCTGGGGCGTGTGCGTTAAGTAGTAAAGAACGAATAAACTAAACGAGCCGCATTCTTGGCGCCTTCCTTCAGCTATCGGAGCCTCCCGCCATGCCTGCCCGCACAGCGCAGCTCGCGACCCGCGATGACCTGCGCAACGTCGCGATCGTCGCGCACGTCGACCACGGCAAGACCACGCTGGTCGACGCGATGCTGTGGCAATCAGGGGCGTTCCGCGCGAACGCGCAGGTCGCCGACCGGGTGCTCGACTCCGGTGACCTGGAGCGGGAGAAGGGCATCACCATCCTGGCCAAGAACACCGCGGTCACGCACGGCGGGCTGACCATCAATATCGTGGACACTCCCGGCCATGCTGACTTCGGCGGCGAGGTCGAGCGCGGGCTGTCGATGGTGGACGGCGTGCTGCTGCTTGTCGATGCCAGCGAGGGGCCGCTGCCGCAGACCAGGTTCGTGCTCCGTAAGACGCTTGAGGCCCGGCTGCCGGTGATCCTGGTGATCAACAAGGTGGACCGGCCGGATGCCAGGATCGCCGAGGTGGTCGACGCCTGCTACGAGCTGTTCATGGACCTGGACGCCAGCGAGGAGCAGATCGAGTTCCCGATCGTGTACTCATCCGCGCGGGCGGGCCGGGCTTCGCTGACCCGCCCGGCCGACGGCACGCTGCCGGACTCGCCGGACCTGGAGCCGCTGTTCGCGGCGCTGCGCGCGACCGTCCCGGCGCCGTCCTACGACCCGGAGGCGCCGCTGCGTGCACACGTCACCAACCTGGATGCCTCGTCCTACCTGGGCAGGATCGCGCTGTGCCGGGTGTTCAGCGGGGAGATCGTGCGCGGCCAGCAGGTGGCCTGGTGCCGCCGGGACGGCTCGATCGAGCGAGTGAAGATCACCGAGCTGTTCCGGACGGAAGCCCTGGACCGGGTGCCCGCGGCCAGCGCGTCGGCCGGGGACATCATCGCGGTGGCCGGCATCGGCGAGATCATGATCGGCGAGACGCTTGCCGACCCGGACGACCCGCGGCCGCTGCCGCTGATCACGGTGGACGAGCCAGCGATCTCGATGACCATCGGGGTGAACACCTCGCCCCTGGTGGGCAGAGAGAAGGGATCGCGGGTCACCGCGCGGATGGTGCGGGACCGGCTGGACCGCGAACTGGTCGGCAACGTCTCGATCCAGGTGCTGCCCACCGGCCGGCCGGACACCTGGGAGGTACAGGGCCGCGGCGAGCTGGCACTGGCGGTGCTGGTCGAGACCATGCGGCGGGAAGGCTACGAGCTGACCGTCGGGCGCCCGACCGTCGTCACCCGCGAGGTGGACGGCAAGCTGCACGAGCCGGTGGAGCGGCTCACCGTGGACGTGCCCGAGGAGTACCTTGGCGCGGTTTCCTCGCTGCTCGCCATCCGCAAGGGCCGGATGGAGGGCATGACGAACCACGGCACCGGCTGGGTACGGCTCGAGTTCACGGTGCCGGCCCGCGGGCTGATCGGGTTCCGCACGCAGTTCCTCACCGATACCCGCGGCACCGGCATCGCGCACCATGTGTTCGACGGTTACGAGCCCTGGTCCGGGCCGCTGCGGATGCGGCCGACCGGGTCGCTGGTCGCGGACCGGCCCGGCACCGCCACCCCGTACGCGATGTTCTCGCTGCAGGAGCGCGGCACGCTGTTCATCGCGCCGACCACCGAGGTGTACGAGGGCATGATCGTCGGCGAGAACTCGCGGCCGGAGGACATGGACGTCAACATCACCAAGGAGCGGAAGCTCACCAACGTCCGGCAGTCCTCCGGCGAGGAGCTTGAGCGGCTCGTCCCGCCCCGGCAGCTGAGCCTGGAGCAGGCGCTGGAGTTCTGCGCGGCGGACGAGTGCGCCGAGGTGACGCAGTCCACCGTCCGGCTGCGCAAGGTCGTGCTTGACGCCAGGCAGCGCGGCCGTCAGCGCGCCCGGCGAGCACGCAGCGCCGAATGACACGGCACCCGGCACGATGGACGCGAACCTGCCCCGCCAGCCTGGCCCAGGCTGGCGGGGATGGCGTGCCAGGCCGCAGCTACTTCACCGACAGGTAGATGATGCTGGCGGTGCCGGCCAGGATGCAGTAGATCGCGAACGGGGTCAGGGTGCGCGTCTGGAAGTACTTCACCAGGTAGCGGACCGACAAGTAGGCACCGAGTCCGGACAGGATGCTGCCGACGAGGATCGGGCCTTGGATGCCCTTGGCGAGCGGCCCGGTCAGATCGGGAACCTTGAGCACGCCAGCAGCCAGGATGACCGGGGTGGCCAGCAGGAAGGCGAACCTTGCCGCGTCCTCCCTGGACAGGCCGCGGAGCATGCCGGCCACCATGGCTACGCCATCCCGGCTGATCCCGGCGAGCAGCGCGAGAATCTGCGCCGAGCCGATCACCAGTGCCTGCAGGTAGCCGGCCGCGGCAAGCCGGTGGTCTGCCTCGACGCCTCGGCTTACCTCTAGCTGCCGGACCGCCCGCTGGCCGGATGCGTGCGACGCCGTGCCGCGTTCCGCGTGGCCTGTCGTGCGCTCGCGCTCCTCGGCCAGATCGGCGTCGGCCTTCAGCGACGCCCGGGTCCTGAACTTCTCCCCGGCGTACAGGATCAGCCCGTTCACCAGCAGGAAGATGGCCGCCCTGATCGGCTTGCCGAACAGTATCCGGAACTGGTGCTCGAACACCAGGCCGACCAGGCCAACCGGGATGGTCGCCAGGATGACCATCCATGCCATCTTCTCGTCGGGCGTCTCCGCCCGGCGATGGCGGATCGAGGTGAAGAATCCCTTGATGATCCGGATCCAGTCCCGCCAGAAGTAGATCAGCAGCGCGATCGCCGTGGCGACGTGCAGCCCGACTATGAACGCCAGATACGGCGATTCCGGGCTGGCGACGTTGAGGTCCTTGGCCCAGCTGCCGCCGATGATGGCGGGGATCAGCACGTTGTGGCCGAGGCTGGAAACCGGGAACAGTTCGGTCACGCCCTGGACCAGGCCGACGACCGAGGCCTCCAGATAGGTGAGGTGAGACATGTCAGCCCTTCGCGCGGTGGGTCCTGGCCCAGCGCGCCGTCGCCTTGCCGGGTCAGGACCTGCGCGCAGCACTCATCGTATTGACTCCGGCAGGCCGACCGCGGCCCGCCGGGTAATGTCGCCGCCGCGGGCCGTAAGAAGATCCGGCCGAAACGGATGGCCGGCGGCCGGTCGGCACCGGCGGCCGGCCATCCCGTTTCAAATCAACTGCCATTAACCCTTCTTGGCGGGCACCGCCGCCGTGTCGTGCTTCGGCCGGCGGCCGATCTTGGCGCCGAGCCAGACCAGCGGGTCGTACTTGCGGCCGACGACGCGCTCCTTCATCGGGATCAGCGCGTTGTCGGTGATCTTGATGTTCTCCGGGCAGACCTCGGTGCAGCACTTGGTGATGTTGCAGTAGCCGAGGCCGAAGTCGTCCTGGGCGATCTCCCTCCGGTCCGCCGTGTCGGCCGGGTGCATCTCGAGCTCGGCGATCCGCATCAGGAACCGCGGCCCGGCGAATGCGCGCTCGTTCTCCGGGTGGTCGCGGATCACGTGGCAGGTGTCCTGGCACAGGAAGCACTCGATGCACTTGCGGAACTCCTGCGAGCGGTTCACGTCGACCTGCTGCATCCGGAACTCGCCGAGCCCGACCGACGGGTCCGGGGCGAACGACGGGATCTCGCGGGCCTTCGCGTAGTTGAACGAGACGTCGGTGACCAGGTCCCTGATCACCGGGAAGGTCCGCATCGGGGTGAGCGTGATCGTCTCGGCCGGGTCGAAGAGCGACATCCGCGTCATGCAGGCCAGCCGGGGACGGCCGTTGATCTCCATCGAGCAGGAGCCGCACTTGCCTGCCTTGCAGTTCCAGCGCACCGCGAGGTCGCCGGCCTGGGTAGCCTGCAGCCGGTGCAGGACGTCCAGGATGACCTCGCCCTCGTTGGCCTCGACCTGGTAATCGGTCAGCGTGCCCTGCCCGGCGTCGCCCCGCCAGATCCGCAGTTCTACTTTCATCAGCTTGCCTCCTGGCCGGCTGGCGGCAATTCGGGATCGGTGAGGTACTTCTCCAGCTCGGCCCGGTCGAACAGGGCGAGCAGGTCCGCGCGCATTCCGATCATCGGCTGCCGCCTGAGCGCCACCCGGTCGCCGTCCAGCGAGCAGATCAGGTTGACCTTCCGCCATTCCGGCGACATGCCGGGGAAGTCATCGCGGGTGTGCCCGCCGCGGCTCTCCTGCCGCTCCAGCGCCGCCTGCGCCACGCAATCCGCGATCAGCATGATGTTGCGCAGGTCCAGGGCCACGTGCCAGCCCGGGTTGTAGGCCGCGCCGCCTTCGGCGCTGACCTGCCCGGCGCGCTCCCGCAGCTTCTCCAGCTCGGCCAGCGCCGTCTTGATCTCGTCCTCGCGCCTGATGATGCCGACCAGGCTGCTCATGGTCTGCTGGATCTCGGCATGCACCGTGTACGGGTTCTCGCCGCCGGTGCGCTGCAGCGGCGCGAGCGCCTCCGCCTGCGCGGCGGCCAGGTCCGCCTCGTGCGCTGCTGGCCGTGCGCCGCCCGCAGCGGCCAGCGTGTCCAGGTACGCCGCCGCGCCCATTCCGGCCCTGCGGCCGAAGACCAGCAGGTCGGATAGCGAGTTACCGCCCAGCCGGTTGGAGCCGTGCATGCCGCCGGTCACCTCGCCGGCCGCGAACAGGCCGGCCACGCTGGAGACCGCCGTGTCCGGATCCACCTCGACGCCGCCCATCACGTAGTGCTGAGCCGGGCCGACCTCCATCGGCTCCCTGGTGATGTCCACGTCGGCCAGTTCCTTGAACTGGTGATACATCGACGGCAGTTTGCGCAGGATCTCCTCGGCGGGCCGCCGCGAGGCGATATCAAGGAACACGCCGCCGTGCGGCGAGCCACGCCCGGCCTTGACCTCCGCATTGATCGACCGTGCCACCTCATCGCGGGGCAGCAGCTCGGGCGGGCGGCGGTTGTTGTCCGGGTCGGCGTACCAGCGGTCGGCCTCTTCCTCGGTCTCCGCGTACTGGGCGCGGAACACGTCGGGCACGTAGCCGAACATGAACCGGTTGCCCTCGGAGTTGCGCAGCACGCCGCCGTCACCGCGGACCGACTCGGTGACCAGCAGGCCGGCCACCGACAGCGGCCAGACCATATGCGTCGGGTGGAACTGCACGAACTCCATGTTCAGCAGGGTCGCGCCGGCCAGCAGCGCGAGCGCGTGCCCGTCCCCGGTGTACTCCCAGGAGTTGGAGGTGACCTTGAAGGTCTTCCCGATCCCGCCCGTCGCGAGGATGACGGCGGGCGCATCGAACACCACGAACCGCCCGTTCTCCCTTATGTAGCCGAACGCGCCGGCGATCCTTTCGCCGTCCGTCAGCAGCCGGGTGATCGTGGTTTCGGCGAAGACCTTGATCATGGCCTCGGGATCGCCATGCACCGCGGCGTCTTCCTGCTGCAGGGCGACCACCTTCTGCTGCAGCGTGCGGATCATCTCCAGGCCGGTCCGGTCGCCCACGTGGGCCAGCCGGGGGTACTCGTGGCCGCCGAAGTTGCGCTGGCTGATCTTGCCGTCCGGGGTACGGTCGAACACCGCGCCCCAGGCTTCGAGTTCCCAGACCCGGTCCGGGGCTTCCCTGGCATGCAGCTCGGCCATCCGCCAGTTGTTGAGGAACTTGCCGCCGCGCATGGTGTCGCGGAAATGAACCTGCCAGTTGTCCTTCGGGTTGACGTTGCCCATCGCCGCGGCGGCGCCGCCCTCGGCCATGACCGTGTGCGCCTTGCCGAACAGGGACTTGGAGATAACGGCGGTCTTCTTCCCGGCCAGCCGGGCCTCGATCGCGGCGCGCAGCCCGGAACCGCCGGCCCCGATCACCACGACGTCGTAACAGAGCCGCTCGGTGTCAGTCATCGTCTTGCCCCTGCCTCAGTTGAAGATCCGCAGGTCGCTGATGGCCCCGCTGGCGACAAGCCAGATATAGAGGTCGGTCAGCATCAGCGTGCCCAGCGTGATCCAGGCGAGCTGCATGTGACGTGCGTTCAGCCTGGATACCTGGGTCCAGATCCAGTATCGGACCGGGTGGGCGGAGAAGTGCTTGAGCCTGCCGCCGGTGATGTGCCTGCAGGAATGACAGGACAGTGTGTACGCCCACAGCAGCACCACGTTGACACCCATGATCAGGGTGCCGAGGCCGAGCCCGAAGCTGCCGTCCGGGCCGCGGAATGCCTGCACCAGGTCGTAGGTGTTCAGCACCGAGATCAGGATCACGAGGTAGAAGAAGTAGCGGTGCAGGTTCTGCAGGATCAACGGGACCCTGGTCTCGCCGCTGTAGCTGGCGTGCGGCTCGCGGACCGCGCAAGCCGCGGGTGCCCGCCAGAAGGCCCGGTAGTAGGCCTTCCGGTAGTAGTAGCAGGTGAGCCGGAAGCCGAGCACGAATGGCAGCGACACCACCGCGTAGGGGACGATCGACGGCACCTTGGGGAACCAGGTGCCGAGACTGCTTGACCCGGCGGCGCAGGCGCCGCTGACGCAGGGCGAGTAGAACGGCGTCAGGTAGTGATACGCCGGTACCCAGTACCACCGGCCGAGGAAGACGTGCACGGTCGCGTAGGCGACCCAGATAATCAGCAGCGCGGCCGTGACGGCGGGGGCGCGCCACCATCGGTCCGTGCGCAGCGTCCGCTCGCTAATCTGCGCCCTTGTCCTGGCCGGCGCGTCCATTGCCTGCGTCATTGCCGACGCCTCCGCCCTGCTACGGTCTGGGGTCGCTCCGCCGGCCGGATGCGCTTCCCCTGGCGTATGGCCGCGGTGCCGTGTGAACCCTATTCCAAAGGAATATCACCGCGACGGCGCGGGGCGGGCTTACCCGGGTGTGACACTCGCTACACCGAGCGACTTGCGCAGGAAATCGACCTGGAGCAGCAGCAGGTTCTCCGCTACCTCCTCCTGCGATGCCATGTGCGTCACCCCGGAAAGCGGCAGCATGTTGTGCGCCCGGCCGGCCGCGAGCAGCGCCGATGACAGCCGCAGCGAGTGCGCGACGACGACGTTGTCATCGGCCAGCCCGTGGATGATGAGCAGCGGCCTGGTCAGCTTGTGCGCGTCGGCCAGCAGCGAGCAGTCGTCGTAGGCCTGCTTGCTGTCGTCTGGGTGGCCGAGGTAGCGCTCGGTGTAGTGGGTGTCGTACAGCCGCCAGTCGGTGACCGGAGCGCCGGCCACCGCGGCATGGAACACGTCAGGCCGGCGCAGCACGGCCAGCGCGGACAGGTAGCCGCCGAAGGACCAGCCCCGGATCGCCACCCGGCCAAGATCCAGGTCGGCGGACCGGGCGGCGGCGGCGTGCAGTGCCTCGACCTGATCCGCGAGCGGCGGGCCCGCCAGGTCGCCTGCCACCGTCTTCTCCCAGTCAGGGCCTCTGCCCGGGGTGCCCCGCCCGTCCGCGATGATCACCGCGAAACCCTGCTCGGCCAGCCATTGCGAGGTGAGGTAGACATTCCGCCTGGCCTGCACCTGCTGTCCGTGCGGACCGCCGTACGGGTCCATCAGCACCGGCAGCTTCGCCGTACCCGGCTGGTGCCAGGACGGCAGCAGCAGCGCTGTCCTGATGCCGCGCTGCCCGGCCGGGAAGATGCACGGGCTGGGCACTGGCAGCAGCGGCGCGTCGGCAACCGAGGTGATCCGCGCGACCTGGACATCGCGCAGCACGTGGATGGTGGCGCCTTCCTGGTCCAGGGAGTTGCGCACGGCCACTGTGGTGCCGCCCGCCCGCCGCCCGGTGAGCGTGCCGGGGCCGTCGTCGCCAACCGCGAGCCTGGCCAGGCCATCGGGCCCGTACGTCCAGAGCCCGATCTCCGTCGGCTCCTTGTCTGACGCGGCGAAGAGAACCGTCTCGCCGTCGACGCTCAGCACCTCTCTGACCTGGAGCCCGTCGGGGGTCACCGGGGCCTCGCGGCCGACGGTGAGATCCTGCGCCGCGGCGACGATCAGCCGGTGCGCGCCGCCGGTGTCGGCGGTCCAGACGATCCGGTCAGCCGCGGTCCTGGCCGGCACGCCCGGGATGATGTCCAGCCAGTGCGGGTCGCTGTCCGTGCGCACGATGGACGTGGCGCCGGTATGCCGGTCCACCGCGAGCAGCCGCATCTCGCGCTGGTCGCGGGTCTGCACGACGATGAGGGGGGTATCGGCGGCCGCGCCTGAGCCCGTCCAGCACGCGGTGACCAGGTACGGGAACGCGACATTGTCCCAGCCGACCGCGGTATGCCGTCCGTCCAGGCCGGCCAGCACGAGTGATACGACGGCGTTGGGAGTGCCGGCCGCCGGATACCGCACCTCGGCGGGAGGCCGTGCCGGGTCCGACGGGTCGGCGATATGCCATCGCTGCACCGGGCTCTCATCCACCCGCGCGACCAGCAGGGCGCTCGAATCCGGCGCCCACCAGTAGCCGCGCATCCGCCGCATCTCCTCGGCGGCGATGAATTCAGCAAGGCCATACGAGACTTCTGCCGCCGAGTCCGCGGCCGCGATGGCCCGGTCCTCCCCGGTGCGGGTGTCGGTGACCCGCAGCGCGCCCGCGCAGGCATAGGCGACGAGCCGCCCGGCAGGATCCGGCCTCGGGTCGGCCGCCGGCGGGCGTGCAGGAACCTCGCGGACCCGGGGCTGGCCAGGGTAAGGGCCGGCCAAGTCCGCCGCGTACACCCGCCCGGACAGGCCGAACACGGCTAGCCGGACGCCGGCGTCGCAGCCGAACGCCACGATGCCGGCCGCCTGCTCGCGCGAACGCTCCCTGCGTGCCTTCTCCTCCGGGTCCATGTCGGTGCCGTCGGCGCCCAGTTCCGCGGGGTCGGCGACCAGACGCTCCTGCCCGGTCGCGACGTCAAGCAGCCAGAGGCAGTTGACCGGATCCGACCCGCCCTTCGACCGCAGGAAGATGATCCGGTTCCCGTCGGGCGAGATCTCGAAGGACCGCGGCACCCCGAGGGTAAAGCGCTGGGTCCTCGCGTACTGGCGCGGGAAGGTGTCCGTCATGGGACTAGATCCTGCCAGCCGGCCGTCCGGGGCCCGCCGTGGCGGCGCCGGCGGCCGGCCCGCGAGGCCGCCGCTAAGCTCGCCGGCATGAGCGCTACCGACGATGGCCGCAGGCTCCTGCTCGTGCATGCCCATCCGGATGACGAGTCGATCGGTACCGGCGCGACGATGGCGAAATACGCGGCCGAGGGCGCCGGGGTGACCCTGGTTACCTGCACCCTCGGCGAGCTGGGCGAGATCATCCCGCCCGAGCTCGCGCACCTGGCCGACGGCGCCGGCGGCGGGCTTGGTGAGCACCGGATCGGCGAGCTTGCCGCGGCCTGCGCGGCGCTCGGCGTGACCGACCACCGGTTTCTCGGCGGGGCCGGCCGGTGGCACGACTCCGGCATGATGGGCACCCCGGCCAACGACCGGGCAGGAAGCTTCTGGCGGGCCGACGTGGACGAGGCGACGGGCGAGCTGTTGACGGTGATCAGGGAGGTGCGCCCGCAGGTCATGATCAGCTACGACGACAACGGCTTCTACGGGCATCCTGATCACATCCAGGCGCACCGGGTGGCCTGCCGGGCTTTCGCGCTCGCGGACGGCCTGGTCAGCAAGTTCTACGCGATGACAGTGCCGAAGTCCGTGCTGGCCCAGGCGATCGAGCTGATGCGCGGCCGCGAGCCCGGCGAGTTCTCCGGCGGCCCCGACTTCGCCCAGGCCGAGTCGGCGGATGATTTCCCTTACGGGGTGCCGGACGACGTGGTGACCACGAACATCGACGCCACCGGCTACCTGGACGCGAAGGTCGAGGCGATGCGCGCGCACGCGACCCAGATAGCGGTGCACAGCCCGTTCTTCGCGCTGTCTGACAACGTGGGCCAGCTGGCGTTCGGCCATGAGTACTACATCCTGCTGGCCGGCCCGCGCGGCGACGGCCACGGGCCGCACGGCTGGGAAGACGATCTTTTCGGCGGAATTAGCTAGCCTTCAGTCCGTGCAGAACGCGACGCCGGGCCGCGGCGGCTTGGCGCTTGTCACCGGCGGCGGATACGCGCTGCTTTTCCTTCTCGGCGCGCTTGAGGGCGTGATCGGCTGTTTCTTCTATGGCAGCGCCATCGGCCCGGTCCCGGCAGCGGCGCTCGGGTTCGCCGCGGCCATCCTCGTGACGACCATCCTCGCCGCCTGGGGAATGCAGACGCCGGCCGGGGGGCTTATGCCCGCTGTGGGATGGTTCGCGGCATCGTTCGTGCTTGCCATGTCCACGCCGGGAGGAAGCGTCTTGATCACCAACACTGCTGCGGGCGAGTGGTTCCTCTACGGCGGCTCGGCCTGCGCCGCGGCCGGCGTCGTGGCGGCGTTCGCCTGGCTGTCCCGGTCCGGGCCGTCAAGGGCAGGCCGGTGACGGCGCCCGATGCTGGCGCGTTCCGGCGGGCCGCGGGCCGGTTCCCGGCCGGCATCGTAGTGGTGGGCACCAGCCTGCGGGGCACCGGGCACGCGATGACGGTGAGCGCCTTTACGTCGGTGTCGCTGGATCCGCTGCTCGTGCTGTTCTGCGCGGAGAAGATCGCGCGATTTCACGACGCGGTGCTGGAGTCCGGCATCTGGTCGGTGTCGGTGCTCGACGAGGAGTCGGAGAAGACGGCCCGCTGGCTGGCCACCCGCGGCCGCCCGCTGCAGGGCCAGCTGGACATGATCGCGCATCACCCCGGGCCGGTGACCGGCGCGCCGATCCTGGACGCCGCGCTGGCCTCGCTCGAATGCCGGACCACGGCGGTGCACGACGGCGGCGATCACAGCATCGTGGTCGGCGAGGTGGTCGGCGTGACCGAGCCGACGGACGGCGGCCCGCTGATCTACTTCGGCGGCGGCTACCGCAGGCTCGCGCCCGGCTAGGTCATCCGGCTGACGGAGTAACGGGCGATCTCCTCGACGCGGTCGATGGCCCAGTCGAGATCGGACTCGCTGATCATCAGCGGCGGCGCCAGCCGGATCGAGGTCCGGTGGGTGTCCTTGGCCAGCACGCCGAGCGAGGCCAGCCGCTCGCAGGCCTCGCGTCCGGAGATCGCGGCGAATTCCAGGCCGGCCCACAGGCCGCGCCCGCGCACCTCCCGCACGGCATCCCTCGGCAGGCCGGACAGCCGGTCGTGCAGGTGCGCGCCAAGCTTGGCCGAGCGCTCCTGGAACTCGCCGGTCGACAGCATCGCGATGACCTCGCGGGCCACCGCGCAGGCGAGCGGGTTGCCGCCGAATGTGGAGCCATGCTGACCTGGCCTGAACACGCCGAGCACATCGCTGGACGAAACCACGGCGGAGATCGGCACGATGCCGCCGCCGAGTGCCTTGCCCAGCACGTACATGTCCGGCACGACATCCTCGTGCTCGCAGGCGAAGGTCGCCCCGGTCCGGCCGAGACCGGACTGGATCTCGTCGGCGATCATCAGCGCGCCGTGCGCCGTGCACAGGTCGCGCACCCCGGCCAGGAAGCCGGCCGGCGGCACGAGCACGCCCGCCTCACCCTGGATCGGCTCGACCAGCACGGCCACCACGCGGTCATCCATGGCCTCGGCAAGCGCGCCGGGATCGCCGTAGGGGACCACGCGGAAGCCGGGCGTGAACGGGCCGTACGAGGCGCGCGCGTCCTCGTCGGTGGAGAAGCTGATGATCGTGGTGGTGCGCCCGTGGAAATTGCCCGCGAAGGCCACGATGACCGCCTCGTCGGCGGGCACGCCCTTGACCTCGTATCCCCACTTGCGCGCCGTCTTGATCGCAGTTTCCACCGCCTCGGCACCGGTGTTCATCGGCAGCACCATTTCCAGGCCGGCCAGCGCGGCGAGCTCCGCGCAGAACGGGCCGAACTGGTCGTGCTCGAACGCCCGGCTGACCAGCGTGACCCGGTCAAGCTGGCGCTTCGCCGCGGCTATCAGCCGCGGGTGCCGGTGGCCGAAGTTAAGCGCCGAGTAGGCGGCCAGCAGGTCAAGGTAACGCCGGCCGGCCACGTCGGTGACCCATGCGCCCTCGGCCTCGGCGATCATCACCGGCAGCGGGTGATAGTTGTGTGCTCCGTGCAGCTCCGCCTGCGCCCGCAGCTCCTGCGCCCGCAGCTCCTGCGCCGTCCGCTGGCCGGCGTCCGATCCCTGCCTAGCTGCCATGTCCTGCCCCCTCACGATCGCAGCTCAAGTGTGCAGCACTTCGGGCCGCCGCCCGCCTTGCGGAACTCTGACATGTCGACCGGCACTGGCTGGAAGCCCCTGGCGGCGATCTGCGCGGCAAGGCAGGCCGCCTGCGCGGGCAGCACGACATGGCGCCCGTCGCTGACCGCGTTCAGGCCAAGCACCTCGGCATCCTCATCCTTCGCCTCGATGAGCTCGGCGAACAGCGAGGCCAGCGCCGCCACGCCCGCGTGGTCGAACGCCGCAGGGTAGTAGGCGGCCGTGTCGGCATCCAGCACGCACAGCGCCGTGTCCAGGTGATAAAACCGCGGGTCGACCAGGCGGACGCTGACCACAGGCAGGCCGAACAGCCTGGCGAGCTCGTCCGCCGCGGCCTCGTCGCTGCGGAAGCCGTGCCCGGCTATGATGCAGTTCCCGGCGAAGATGAGGTCGCCCTCGCCTTCGTTGACGCACCGCGCTTGCGTCACCGTGGCATAGCCGCTGTTCCTGAACCAGCTCAGGTACGCGGCGCTTTCCGGCGCCCGCTGCGGATGCCGGAAGCGCGCCCCGAGCACCTGGCCGCCGATCACGGTGCCGCCGTTGGCCGCGAAGACCATGTCCGGCAGGCCGGGCTCGGGTCTGATCGTGTGCACGGCATGGCCGAGACTCGCGTAGGTATCGCGCAGGCTGCGCCACTGGGCCAGCGCCCGGCCGGCATCAACTCCGACGGCCGGGTCCATCCACGGATTTATCGCGTAGTTCACGGCGAAGTGGTCAGGCGGGCACATCAGATAGCTCCTGGCGCGCGGCATCCTGCAATGCGCGGCGCCGTCCGTCTGGCTCATGCGGCTCCCGTCAGCTGATGATGGAACAGGTATCCAGCGTAGGAGGCGGGCAGCACCGGCGGTCTGCGCAGTCAGTGCGCAACAGCGGTGATCTGTTGCGTAGTCTGCCGTATTACACGCCAGACGTTGCGTGAGCTTGCCGGCGGCCTAGCTACTGGCGCTGACTGACCATTCCTGGCCGCCTGGCGTGTCGACGACGGCAACGCCGATGGCCGCCAGCTCGTCCCTGAGCCGGTCCGCGGCCGCGAAATCCCTGGCCTGCCGCGCGGCCTGCCTGGCCTGGAGCTTCGCCGCCGCGCCGGCCGGCAGCGGCGCCGCGCTGGCGGGCTGGCCGACGGCACGGGCCAGGTCGAGCCCGAGCAGCTGGTCGACGTGCGCGAAGGTCTCGAATTTCGACCCAGGCGGGATCCCGCCGTCTTTCTCCAGGCCGCGCAGCGCGCGCAGGGCGGCGGGAGTATCCAGGTCGTCGTCGAAGGCGCCGGTGATGTCGCCGGCATATTGCGCGCACATCGGCTTGCTCGGCGACCGGGCCCAGTCCGCCACCCGGTCCCGCCACCGCCGCAGGGTCCGGTCCGCGGCCTGCAGCGTGTCCCAGGTCAGGTTGAGCTGCTGCCGGTAGCGATGCTCGAGCAGGGCGAGCCGGAGCGCCAGCGGATCCAGCGCACGGCCGGCGATATCGCTGAGCAGCACCACGTTGCCCGTTGACTTGGCCATCTTGCGGCCGTCGAATAGCAGGTGCTCGCCGTGCGCCCAGTGCCGGACCACCTCGTGCCCGGCCACCGAGTCGGACTGGGCACGCTCATTCTCGTGATGCGGGAACCGCAGGTCGATGCCGCCGGTGTGGATGTCGATCCGGTCGCCCAGATAGTGCAGTGACATGGCCGAGCATTCGGTGTGCCAGCCTGGGAAGCCGGTGCCCCAGGGAGCTGGCCAGGTCAGCTCACGGCCCGCCGCCGCGGCCTTCCACAGCGCCCAGTCCGCATGGAACCGCTTCTGCTCGGCCACCTCGCCGCCCGAGCGGTGACCAGGACGCAGGTCATCGAACCGGTTGCCGGACAGCTCGCCGTAGCCGGCGAACGAGCGCGCGTCGAAGTAAACCGAGCCGTCTGGCGCAGCGTACGCGTGCCCGGTCTCGATCAGTTTCGCGATCAGGTCGATCATCAGGCCGATCGACTCGGACGCGCGCGGCCAGTAGTCCGGGGGACGGAGGTTCAGGGCGGCGCAGTCGGCCCGGAACGCCTGCTCATGGCGGCGGGCAAGCTCGAGCACCGTCGTGCCCTCGGACCGGGCCTGGGCCAGCATCTTGTCCTCGCCGCCGGGGTCGGACTCGGTGTCGTCGGCCAGGTGCCCCACGTCGGTGATGTTCTGGCAGACGATCGTGCTCAGCCGGTGCCGCTCCGCGTTCCGCCTGATCAGGTCGGAGAGCAGGTAAGAGCGCAGGTTCCCGACGTGCGCCGGCCGGTATACGGTCGGCCCGCAGGTGTACATGCGCAGCCCGCCGCGGCGGCCGGGCGCGATCGGCATGACCTGCCTGGCCCTGGTGTCGTAGAGCCGGAACATGCGATCACGCCAGCCCGGCCAGCCGGGAGACCGCGGCATCGATCCGCTCGTCGGTGGCGGTGAGCGCCACCCGGATGTAGGGCCGGCCGGCCGGCCCGTAGAACTCGCCTGGCGCGACCAGGATGCCCGCGTCGGCGAGCGCATGCACAGATTCCCAGCAGTCATGCGCCGGATTGGCCGCCCACAGGTAGAGCCCGGCCTCGGACTTGGTGACCGCCCAGCCCGCCGCCTCGAGCGCGGGCCTGAGCCTGCCGCGCCGCGCGGCATACCTGGCCCGCTGCGCCTCGGCGTGCTTGTCGTCGCCGAGTGCGGCGATCATGGCGGCCTGCACGGGCGCTGGCAGCAGCAGCCCGGCGTGCTTGCGTATCTCGGTCAGTTCCCGGACAAGCTGCGGGTCGCCGGTAACGAAGCCCGCCCGGTAGCCCGCCATGTTGGAGCGCTTGGACATCGAGTGCACGGCGAGCAGCCCCTGGTGCGAGCCGTCGCACGCGTCGGGGTGCAGCACGGACACCGGCGTGGCGTCCCAGCCGAACCCGATGTAGCACTCATCCGATGCCAGGATCGTGCCCCGGTCCCTGGCCCAGGCAACGGCCTTGCGCAGGTGCTCGGCCGGCAGCACCTGCCCGGTCGGGTTGGACGGAGAGTTCAGCCAGGCCAGCCGGACGCGCTCGGGGCCTAGCTCGAGCGTCCCGTCCACGGCCAGCGGCCGCGCGCCGGCCAGCAGGGCGCCCACGTGGTACGTCGGATAGGACAGCCGCGGATACGTGACGAGGTCGCCGGGCCCGCAGCCGAGCAGGGTCGGCAGCGACGAGATCAGCTCCTTGGTGCCGATCACCGGCAGCACCGCGGCCGGGTCCACGGTCACGCCGTGGCAGCGCACCAGCCAGCGAGCGGCGGCCTCGCGGAGCGCGGGAGTCCCGGCAGCGGCCGGGTACCCGGGCGAGTTCGCTGCGCCGGAAAGCGCATCCCGCACGACGCCGGGGACGGGATCCACCGGGGTGCCGACCGAGAGGTCGACGAGCCCGTCCTGGTGCGCGGCGGCCTTCGCCTTGGCCGGCTCAAGCGCTTCCCACGGAAACTGGGGCAGCCGCGCGGTCAGGGTCAGTGCTCGACCTGTTGCGGCGGCAGGGCGGCGATCAGCGGATGGTCCTTGTGGATCTTGCCGATCTTGGCGGCGCCGCCAGGCGAGCCGAGATCCTCGAAGAACTCCACGTTCGCCTTGTAGTAGTCCTTCCACTGGTCGGGCACGTCGTCCTCGTAGAAGATCGCCTCCACCGGGCAGACCGGCTCGCAGGCGCCGCAGTCGACGCACTCATCCGGGTGGATGTAGAGCATCCGCTCGCCCTCGTAGATGCAATCGACGGGGCACTCCTCGATGCACGCCTTGTCGAGCAGATCGACGCAAGGCTGCGCGATGATATAGGTCACGTCGGAACTCCTCTTCAGTCCACGCGCTGGGCACGCCCGCGAGGGCTGGCCGGGCCTCAGTATCAAGGCCACAGCTAAGTATCGCCTGCCGTGGCGGTCCGTGCGCCATCGGTCCGGTCCCGCGGGATGGCAGGCTATCAGCCGACCCGGACGCGCCCGGCCGGCGCAGGCAAAGAACCGCGAGTCCATCCCTTAGCGCCCTTGGCGGCCCGCCATTCGTAGCGGCCGCACCGCACCTCGCGGATCCGGTAGTGCGCGGCGTGCGCCACCAGCCAGGCGGCGACCGACCAGGCCTCGGCCGGATGCGGAACGGACACGGTCACCGCCGGATCCCCGGAGGCGCGAACCGGCAGCGGCCCGAACGCCCGGGTCAGGCCCTTGCTGGCGGCGGCCAGCCGGGCCCGTCCCTTCGGCGGCCGGCCGTACCAGCACCAGACCGCCCGCGGGTCGTGCCCGGTGAATCCCTGCGTCAGGCCGGCGGCCATCTGCTGGTACTGGATGTACGCGGTGCCATCGGCACTGTGCTGGACGGCCTGCGCCGCCTTGTAGACCGGAATCTGCTTGTATCTCGGCACCCGGCTGAGCGCCTGGAAGAACTTGGTCGTCGCGTAGACGGGGTCTTCAAGCTGGTGAGCGGTGCCCCAGCCCTCCGATGGCCGCTGCTGGAAGACCCCGACCGAGTCCCGGTCGCCGAACGGCAGGTTCTGCAGCTTCGACTCCTGCAGCGCCGCCGCGTAAGCGACGGTGACCGCGTGCGCGGGCAGGGCTTGCCTGCTGGCCACGCCCGCGATGGTTGCCGCGATGCCAGCCTGGCCGGGGTCCAGCTTGAACACCTGGCCGCTGGCCTTCACCTCACAGCCGCTGGCCGGCCCAAGCAGCGGCGCGACGTGCCGGAACGCGACATAGGCACCGCCGCCGAGCAGGATGAGGACGGCAAGGACGAGGCCGGCGGATCTGGCGCGCCTGGTGTTTGTTCCCGGCACAAGAACAGAACGTACCCGGTGCGGCAACCACTAGGCTCGCTCGCCATGAACGCCGCACCATTCCCGCTGGGTGACTCCACGCTGCCGGCCGCGATCGACGAACTCTGGGAACGGCGCGACGGGCTAGGCCCGCAGGACGCCGGCGCCCGTGCGGCGGTCATCGCCGCGGTCGACTCGATCGATGCCGGACACGCCAGGGTGGCCTGGCCGGACCCGGCGACCGGCGAGATCGTGGTGGATGAGCGGGCCAGGCGCGCGATCTTGCTAGCCTTCCGGCTGCTGCCGATGGTCGGCTCGCAGGTCGGCGACTTCCGCTACCACGACAGGGTGCCGCTGACCAGGCACCTGGACGGGGTGCGGGCGGTGCCTGGCTCGATCGTCCGCTGGGGCGCGTACGTCGCGCCCGGCGCGGTGCTGATGCCGTCGTTCGTCAACATCGGCGCCTACGTGGACAGCGGCACCATGGTCGATACCTGGGCGACCGTCGGCTCCTGCGCGCAGATCGGGAGGAATGTCCACCTGTCCGGCGGGGCCGGCATCGGCGGCGTGCTTGAGCCGGCCGGCGCGGTTCCTGTGGTGATCGAGGACGATGCGTTCATCGGGTCGCGGTGCATGGTCGTGGAGGGCGCCCGGGTCAGGGCCGGCGCCGTGCTGGGCAGCGGCACGATCCTGACCAAGAGCGCGCACGTGATCGACGTGCAAACCGGCGAGGAACTGCCCCGCGGCGAGGTCCCGGCGTGGTCGGTGTGCGTCGGCGGCATGCGGAACAGGAAGTTCGCCGGCGGGGAATTCGGCATGCCGTGCGTGCTGGTGCTCAAGCGGCTGCCTGCGGGCAGCGGGCACGACAAGGCGGCGCTGAACGACATCCTCCGTGACCACGGCGTGAATGCCTGAATCCGCCGCCAGCGCAGGCCGCCAGGCCCGGTAAAAGCACCCGGCCGGGCATGGACGTAGCCGGTGATCGAGATGTATCTTGTCGCCATGGAGCAGCTCGCCCGCGATGACATCGCCGCTGCGGCGGCAGCCCACCGCGAACTCGGCCGCGACTATGACCGCGCCGTGGCTGAGGGGCTGGTCGAGCGGATCGGCGACGAGATCGACAAGCGGGTGGACGCCAGGCTGGCGCAGCACAGCGGCAGGCCCGAGCAGCGTGGCAGGGCCGGCCGGCCGGGTGCCACAGCCGGCCCCGGCTTCGCGGCAGTCATCCTCGGACTCGGGTCGATGGGGATCGGCCTCGGCGCGGCCTCCGCCGTGCTCGCGGAGAGCAGAGGCAGCGTCGGGCTTGTCGTCCTGATCTGGCTCGTCATCGGCGTCATCAACGTCGCCTACGCCCGGCGGCGCTGACACCGCGGGCGACGGGATGCGCCCGCCGCCGCGTGTTGCCGAGGCTACCTTTGGGATCCATGAGCGTGCATTCCGAGCCACGCCGTTACGTGCGCCGCCAGGGCCCGGCCACGCTACGGGGCAAGGCCATCCCGAAGACCACCACCGACCAGCGCCTGCTCGACCGCCGCGGTCCGAGCGACTGGGTGCATACCGACCCGTGGCGGGTGTTGCGGATCCAGGCTGAGTTCGTCGAGGGCTTCGGGCTACTCGCCGAACTCGGCCCTGCGGTGTCGGTATTCGGGTCGGCCCGGACTGCCCGCGGGTCGGCCGAGTATGACCGGGCGCAGCGGATTGGCGCAGGGCTGGCCTCGGCCGGCTACGCGGTCATCACCGGGGGCGGTCCAGGGATCATGGAAGCGGCCAACCGGGGCGCCACGAGCGCGAACGGCGTATCCGTCGGCCTCGGCATCGAACTGCCGGTCGAGCAGGGCCTGAACGAGTATGTCGAGATAGGCCTGGAGTTCAGGTATTTCTTCGTGCGCAAGACGGTCTTCATCAAGTACTCGCAGGCATTCGTCGTCCTGCCGGGCGGGTTCGGCACCCTGGACGAGCTGTTCGAGGCGCTCACCCTGGTGCAGACCGGAAAGATTACGAAATTCCCGATCGTCCTGGTTGGCAGCGAGCACTGGTCCGGGCTGCTCTCCTGGATCCGTGACACGCTGGTCGCCAGCGGCAAGGTCGCCGCGGCCGATCAGCAGCTCGTGCGGATCGCCGATGACCCGGCGGAGGTGGTCCAGATCATCCTGGACGCACATAAATCCGGGGTGGTTCCTGAGCTCGCCTGACCGGCTCGGGGGGGTTCAGCCGAGGCCGCGCACGGTCCTGGCGGGCGGCCGGATGCCGCGGATGGAGCTGGCCATGTCGACTGCGCGCCGGGTCTGCCGGGGATGCGCGGTACGGACCATGGTGGCGCCGAGCCACCCGCCGATCGCCGCGGTGGCCAGGGTGCCGGCATCCGGCCCCGGCTCGTCCCGCAGGTCGACGAGGGTGGCGTAACCCGCCGCGCGGACGGCTGTCAGCCGGGCCGGCTCGACTGTCACGAGCAGCCGGTCGGCCGGCACCTGCGCGCGGCCGGCCGCCTCCGGGTCTGCGCAGGCCAGGATGGCCCCGGTACGCAGCGCCAGCATCGGATCGCCCGTGATGTCGGCCGTCTCGCAGGCCGCGCAGACGAGAATGCCGGGATGACTGGCCCGGAATGCCGCGATTGCCGCGGCGCCGGCCTCGCCGAGATCGACGAGCGCGGCGCCGGCCGCCGCGGCCGCCGCCGCCGCGGCCGCGTCGCCGGCGACCGCGAGTATCGCGGTTCCCGCGGCTGCCAGCCGGTCCAGTGCACCCGCCATGGCCCCGAGCATGGCACGATTCCTTTTGTGCCAGTGGTGCTGATCGTCGTGGCCGCCGCGATAGTCGTCGGGGTGATCGTCGTCGCGCTCGGCCGCGGCGGCGGGCTGGCGCAGTCCACCGCCGACTTCGTTCCCTTTGAAATCGACAATGTCACCGCTACCGACGTGGCGCTGCTGCGGCCGCCTCAGGCATTGTGCGGGTATCACATCCCGGCCACGGATCAGGCCCTGAGCCGGATCGCGCAGGCGATGACGGAGCTGGAGGTGGAGATCGCAACATTGCGCAGGCAGCTAGCGGAACTGCGCTCGACAGCCACCGCAGCCGCCGCGCGCGGCCAGCAGCCTGCACCGGGCCAGCCGCCACCGGGCCAGCCGCCGCCGGGCCAGCCGCCGCCGGGCCAGCCGCCGCCGGGCCAGCCGCCGGCCGTGGCAGGCCCGCCGGATACGGCTGCCAGCGCCGCGGCCACGCCTGCGGGCTCGGGCGCTCCGCTGCCGTCGCGCCCCAGCGTGTGGCGGCGCGAACTGGCCGAGCCCGCAGACGTGCCCGCGGCGGACCCGTGGCCGCCGCTGGACCCGTGGTCAGCCTGGGAACGGGCCGGCCGGCCAGCCGCGGACCAGGATCAGGCCAGCGAGCCGGCCCGGGATCCGCCATCCGACACCGATCCCGGCCCGCCGGGAGAGGCCAGGTGACCACGCCGGCCGGCGGCACGAAGACCGGCCCGGACGGCCTCGCCCGGTGCCCGTGGTGCCTGGGCAGCGCCGATTACCTCGCCTATCACGACGACGAGTGGGGCAGGCCGATCCGCGATGACACGCGGATGTTCGAGCGGCTCTGCCTGGAGGCGTTCCAGTCCGGCCTTTCCTGGCTCACGATCTTGCGCAAGCGGGAGAACTTCCGGGCTGCCTTCCGTGGCTTCGACCTGGCGGCCGTGGCCGCATTCGGGCCTGCCGACGTGACCAGGCTGCTGGCGGATCCCGGCATCATCAGGAACAGGGCGAAAATCGAGGCCGCGATCCGGAACGCGAATGCTGCCCTGCAGTTGCCCGTCGGGCTTGCGGACCTGGTCTGGAGCTACGCCGACGAGCAGCGCGGTGCACCGGCAACGCTGGCCGACGTGCCGGCCTGGACGCCCGCGTCGAAGGCCCTGGCGGCGCAGCTCAAGCGGCACGGATTCAGGTTCGCCGGGCCGGTCACTGCCTATGCCACCATGCAGGCAAGCGGCGTCGTCAATGACCATCTGGAGGCCTGCGCTTTCCGGGCCGGCTCGCCTTCCAGACCATTACCCGATGGTGGCCCGGGCCAGGTGAGATGGGCGTGACAATGGCGGCGCTGCGCTCGCCTTGCCATGTTTGTGAAGCACGCAGAACGTGCCAGACTGTCATTTAATGTTCGATAGAGGCGAGCCGACCGCGGCCGGGCAGGCATCGACGGACCAATGCCCGGCTGGCCCGCCGCCACTGATCCCGATGGGTCTACTGTTGCCTGAGCCGGCGATCGTGACAAGCCCGCCGGTCTCCTCAATGACTGAAAGCCGGAGGCCGCTGGCCCCAGGCAGGCCGAGCCTGGCATCGCCTTCGTAGGGAGATGAGGTGCCGAGGACGCCTGCGCGGCGGACACGGACGGATCCAGGGTGCTCTACTGCGGGGTGGCCAGGCGGCCATGAACGACTGAGAGGGCGTCATGACAGCGAAACCGACCGTCGAAGCGCTCGGCATCGACGTGGCCGCGCAGGCCTGGCGGCGGTCCGGCGACGGCGACGGGTCGATCGAGGTCGCATTCGTCCGCGATGACGGGCCCGCGGCAGCCGGCTGGGTGCTGATGCGCGTGACCGGCGACCAGGCCGGCCGGGTGCTCGTCTACAACATGAACGAGTGGGTGTGCTTCCTCGATGGCGTCAGGAACGGCGAGTTCGACGACGCGGCTTGCTAGCGGTGACCGGCCGGAAACCCTTGTCCGCCCAGGCCATTCATGCTATATGCAATCATTGATCACAAAGTTTGTGAATCACAACTTAAGTAGCGTTATGCTAGAAGTGATGTCCTGTCAAGAGGGAGATCGCGGATGACCGATGACGCCTACGGCGCGACCATAGCCAAGCGCCGGCTTTCCAGGCGCCTCGCCGAGCTCCGGGTAGCGACCGGCTACACGGCCAACCATGTCTGCGACATCCTGAACTGGGGCCGGGGGAAGGTCGGGCGCTTCGAGGCGAATCAGTGGAAGCGCCCGGAGACGAGCGACATCCGCGACCTGCTGCGGATCTACGACGCGCCTGCCGGCGTGCAGGACGAGCTTGAGGAACTCGCGATCAGGGCTCGCGTGCGGCCCTGGTGGCGTGACTACCCGGAAATCTTCGACAACGAGTTCCCCGGCTTCGAGAACGACGCGATCCGGATCCGGGTGTTCATGCCGCTGATCCTGCCCGGCCTGCTGCAGACCCCCGCCTATGTGGAGTCGCTGATGCGGGCGGGCTCGCGGCCGCCCGCATGGCGGGAGCGTGCGCTGCAGACCCGGCTGCGGCGGCAGGAAATCCTCGACCGGACCAGCGCCGCTGTGCCGAAGCTGAGCGCGGTGATCACCGAGGCATCGCTGATGTACCGCTGGGGTAGCCGCGCTGACCGCTACGAGCAAGTAATCCACCTGGCCACCATGGGCAGCCGTGCCAACGTCGAGCTCCGCATCCAGCGTTTCATCGACGGGCCGTACCCTGGCATGCATTCCATGATCAACATCTTTGGCTACCCGGACGGGGAGCCAAACCTGGTGTACATGGAGACCGATTACGCGATCGAGGAGGTGAGCAGCGCGGAGTCCGTGAACACTTACGTCCAGGCCTTCGGCCGCGCCAGCGAGGCGGCGTTAGAGCCCGCCGACACCGCGGTCTTTCTCAGGCAACTTGCCGAACAACTGGAGTGATCACAATGACTGACCTGTCTCAAGCCACCTGGCGGAAAGCAAGCATGAGTTCGCAGAACGGAGGCTGCGTCGAGGTCGCGGCCAATCTCCCTGGCGTGACTGCCCTCAGGGACAGCAAGCGGCCGGATGACGGCGCGCACATCGTGCGGCGCTCGGCGTTCGCCGTGTTCCTCGCAGACCTGAAGGCGGGCCGTTTCGACATCGGAGCCGGCTGAGCCGTCGCAGTGCGAACGCAGGAACCCCCCGGGATGCAGCCCGGGGGGTTCCGCTACTTCTGTGCCTGTCTCAAGGCCCGGCACGTCACCAGGTGGCAACTGCCGCGAATGCGACTGTACACGCGGCCTTTGCGGCTGCACAGGCCTGCGCAGGCGTCCTGGCGTGCGCGATAGCTACATCTGTATGACCTGTCCGGCCGGGCAGGGATGCGTTCAATCTGGCCATTTTCCGGGGAGGCCATTGCGAAGAGGGGCGAATGACTCATAATCTGTGCTTCACAGATACCTCAGTCGCGAAGGCGGATGAGCATGTTACCGTCGCCCGCGGAGAGCGGGGAGGACCGGCCCGGCGGGCTTGGTCGGCCATCCGGTGATGGCGGACTGATGGCAGCGCCCGTGGCCGACGCCTTCGCAGTGGCGGCGCAGCTCCCCGCGCAACTCAGCGTACGCTCCGGTGGCTGTTTCGCCAGGCCACTGCCGCTTGATGGCAGCTGCGCCGGCGCCGCAAGGCGCTTCTTCCGCGAAGCCGTAGCCGGGATCGGAATGCCGGGCGACCTGATCCATGACGGCGTGACCATGGCCAGCGAGCTCGCCGCCAACACGATGCACGCGCAGGACAACGTCGAGTTCGGCAGCAACCGGCTACGTCCGGTGACCGGGTTCCCCGAGCTGTGGATCTATGCCCGTGGCAGCGGTGCCAGGTGCGAGCTAGTCTGCAAGGTCTTTGACTCGCAGCCGCGGTGGAAGACGGGCGATCTGCCAGATCCTACGAAGCACGCGCTTGAGTCGGTGAACGGCCGCGGACTCCAGGTGGTCAACGGACTATCGGCAGGTCAGTGGGGCTATCACCCGAGCCGGGCGCGGCTTGGCAGCTGGAAGGTGCCCGGCAAGGTCGTCTGGTTCTCGCTACGGCTGCCGCCGTCCTGTGAACAGGTCCGGTCCAGCCGCCCGCGAGTCAGTCCAGGCCAGGCCATTAACGAGCTGGAGAAGTCGCTGACCGACCGGGGGATCGGCGGTCGGCTGGTCAGGGTTGACGAGCCTGCGGCCGGGCTGGCCGTGCTCTCCGTCAGCCGCGACCTGACGGTATGGTGCCATGGCGGCATGGTCTCCTGGAAGACGCCGGGCGGCCGCTACGAGCGCAGGCTGCTTTCCGATCTCGTTGATGTCGCCGAGCAGATTATCTGCACGCACGAGGAACTCGAGGCTGTCGGGGCGCCGACCTGAGGCTTACCTGCCCTGGTAGACGGGTTGCTGCTTGCTGACGAAGGCTGCCGTCGCGGCGCGATGATCGGCGGTCCGGCCGAGTTCCGCCTGCAGCCTCGCCTCCAGCTCCAGGGACTCCGCCAGGCCATGGGTGGCGGCGAAGACGAGGCTCTGCTTGATAGCCGCGTAGGCCGCCGTCGGCCCGGCGGCCAGCCTGGCGGCCAGCTCATGCACCGCGGCTGCCAGCTCGTCGTCAGCCACGACCGAGTTGACCAGCCCGTAGCTCAGCGCCTTGTCCGCGGCCAGCGGCTCGGCGAGCAGCAGCATCTCGGCGGCCCTGGCTGCGCCGACAAGCCGCTGCAGCGTCCAGGACGCGCCCGAGTCGGCGCCGAGCCCCACCCGTGCGAACGCCATCAGCACGCTGGCCCGCCTTGCCGCGATGCGGAAGTCGCAGGCAAACGCGAGCGAGGCCCCGGCCCCGGCGGCCACGCCGCCGAGCGCGGCGATAACCGGCTTGGGCATGCCGGTAATCGTCATGATGATCGGGTTGTAGTGCTGCCGCACCGTGTCGACAGACTCCTCGCCCGAGTCGAGCAGCCCGGCATGCTCCCGCAGGTCCTGGCCGGCGCAAAAGGCATGGCCCGCGCCGGTCAGGACCACCGCACGGACCCCGGAGTCCGCGCCGGCCTCGCGCAGCGCGGCGAGCAGCCCGTCCTTCATCTCGGCGGTCAGCGCGTTCCTGGCTTCCGGGCGGTTCAGCGTGATGGTGGCGATGGCGCCATC